>Ga0172366_10002516_pt1 | contig 14376 bp, 10 predicted proteins | sample LakKivSesite69cm_FD_114533 | JGI IMG/M metagenome (GOLD analysis project Ga0172366, IMG submission 114533) | Sediment microbial communities from Lake Kivu, Rwanda - Sediment site 69cm | ecosystem: Environmental > Aquatic > Freshwater > Lake > Sediment | place: Rwanda: Western Province, Lake... | reverse complement strand
CCCAGGGTAGGTTCATCCAGAAACAGTACCTGGGGGTCGGAAACAAGAGCCATGGCGATGCTGAGTCTCCTTTTCATCCCTCCCGAGAACTTCCGCACCTGGTCTTTGGCCCGTTCCACCAGCCCCATCGTCTCCAGCAGCTTCTTCGAACGCTCCTTCACCTTGTCGGAGCTCAGACCATGAACCTTGCCGATCAGGGCCAGGTTCTCCCAGCAATTAAGACGTTCGGACAGGATGGTCTCCTGCGGCGATACTCCGATGAGGTCTTTGACCGCAAATGGCGTTCTGACCACGTCATAGCCCAGAACGGAAGCGGTGCCTCTGGTCGGCTTGAGGAGGCAACACAACATCCTGATAGCGGTGGTTTTACCAGCTCCGTTGGGGCCGAGGAGGGAGAAAAGCTCGCCCTTGTTTATTGCCAGATCAACGGCGCTTACTGCTACAAGGTCGCCAAATTCCTTGGTCAGCTTGAACGTCTGTATCGCGTTCACTTCTCCGGGCTCCTCTGTTTACAGATAATAGCACACTTGATTGTGCCGGACGTGATGACGGCTAATCGTAGAAAGACTCGTTTCGGATTTATCCGCCGGCATTCTCGGGTCTCTCATTTGGGTAGGAAGGTCTTGAGCAGACTCCAGGAAGGCTCGGGCCTTATCTCCCAGATGTAGGACGCATCAACTATGTCCGGATTGTTGCACCGCCAGCATCCCTTTGTGGCCTCCGCCGCCTCGCGGCGGTCCCAACTCTTCATTATCTCGTCGAAAGGAGTAGTCCTCACGTTTCCGTAGGGGCTATCACGCCTGAAACAGTTTGTTACGTTGCCTTCCGGCGTTACCGTTAGGGAAACAAAGGGAGCGCGGCAGACATAAGGCTCCATGTTGAGCAGGTATCTCCGTAGATAAGTCCGGGAATTGTTTACCGGGTAGCCCTTCTTTTTGAGGTCGAGCAGTTCCCTGGCTGCTTGCCGCTCTGACTCCCGCGGTGCCAGGACTTCCTTGTTCGTCCTGCCGGTATCTTTGGAAATCCCTTCCCGTGCCGGGCAGACCCACAGCGATACACCGAGGGAACGGGCAAGGTCCGCCATCTGCCCCATCACGTTCTCATTTCCTCGATGAAGCAGGCAATTGATTACGATTTTGTTAGGCGAGTTCACCCTCTTCAGAGTCTCTATGCCTTCGACGGCTCTGGCGAAAAGGCCCGGCAGGCCCCTGAATGTATCGTGTCTTTCACTATCTGGATAGTCCAGTGACACTATGACGCAATGGACTTCTTTGCTGATTTCATTTGCCCTGTCGGGGAGAAAGAACCCGTTCGTGATTACAGTGGTGACCATCCCGCTTTGGCGGGATGAATGACAGAGCCGGCCGAGGTCCTGGCGCAAGAGAGGCTCGCCGCCCCATATAGCGTTGGTTACGAATCCGGCGTTCTTCGCTCCGCGGTAGAGCCTTTCGATTGCGTCCGTGTCGAGCTCGTCCGCCTCATTGTTGCGCCAAAGGCATGTCGGGCAGCTACAATTGCAGCGTCCCGTGACCAGGTGCGAGAGAAGAAACGGCCCGTGCCTGCCGAACCGGCTCGTCAGTATGGTTCCGGCGATGCCTGCAATCTCTCTCCAGCCTAATCGCACCGTCGAATCTTGCTGTTTTCCCGCCATGGTACGGATTACGTCCTTTCCTGCCCTCCGTATTATGCTAAATCAACCCGGGAAGCGCTGCAACCTTTTGGACGGGTGGGCTTAACTCAGAGGTGTGCGGATTTTCGGAGGAATCCCTGGACTGTAGCCGGTGGACGAGAATAGAAAAAGCCTCCTGGCAACGACATATTTTCCCAGAGGGTTGCCCCTTAAGTATCGTCTGCGCTGGAGCGTTTCACTTCCGTGTTCGGGATGGGAACGGGTGGTTCCACTCCGCTAAAGTCACCAAGAAGCCCTTTCGCTAAGTATAAACTATCCGCCAAAAAATGTGCAACCCTGATGGCGCGGTCTATTTGACGGGTTGAAAAGGACATCTGTATAATGCTCACCGTACGAACATGGCGCAGGACAGCCCCGGCAAAGGCGAGAGCGGCACGCGCGTCAATACACTTCAGTCTGTCCTTCGGGTCCTTGATGGCGAGAACCGGCTGCTGGAGCGGGCCGACCAGAAAGCAATAGCACTGCTGTCTTCTCTCGGCGTCTTTATGGTCTTCTTTGTCGTCTACTATCGAATCATCCCGATTAACGTGTTCACCGTCATACTGCTGTCGATATACTTCGCTGCCGCTTTGGCCGCTATTGTCAACCTCATCTTGACGGTGCGGCCCAGGATTCACGTGGCTAAGGAAGGGATAGCGGACGTGGGAGAACCACCCGCCTGTGAGCCGGCTTTCTTCGTGGGGATTTGCCAGTTCCCGACCTTGGCGGCTTACCGACAGGCTCTTCAAAACATGGTAAAAGACGAAGCGTCTACCGTGGAGGTCTACGCTCGGCAGATCTACAGCCTGGCCCGGATCAACCAGGCGAAGTATAAACACGTCCAGCGCGCCGTCCTTCTGGTCGTTCTTGCGTTGGGGATAGAACTGACCCTGGTGGCATACTTATTCATCTACTACTACACTCAGGGCGCGGGTGTGTTCCCACCGATTACCTAGGACTAAGAAGCTATCTTGAGCCGTCCCCTCCTTAGCGTGCCCCTCATTTCGGGACTCAGGACGGAAATCTCGGGAGGCATATCTCGTGGGTTCCTGTGGTATAATAGTGTCAGCTTTCACAGAGGGATGGCTCTCCAACCATGAACTGGGGGATGCAAAACCGTCTGGCACAATTGATTCAGCCCGACGGCCGCTGTTTGTTCCTGCCTCTGGACCACGGATACTTCCAGGGCCCCGTTAAGAAACTGGAGGACCCACACAAGACCCTTCAACCGCTTCTTCCTTACACCGATGCGATTTTCGTTACCAGGGGAATCTTGAGATCGTCCATAGACCCTGACAGGTCGAAGCCGATTATTCTCAGGGTCTCGGGCGGCGTCAGCCTGGCCGGAAAAGACCTGGCCAACGAGGGGATAACCACTTCCATGGAGGAGGCCATCCGGCTCAATGCCTGCGCCGTGGGCATCTCCATCTTCGTCGGGACAGACTACGAACATGATTCGCTGCTCAATCTGGCCAGGCTTGTTGACGAAGGGGAGAGGTACGGCATTCCGGTGATGGCCGTGACGGCCGTGGGCAGAGAGCTGGAGAAGCGCGACGCCCGCTATCTTTCGCTGGCATGCCGTATCGCTGCCGAGCTGGGCGCCCGGGTGGTGAAGACCTACTACTGCGAAAAATTCGACAAGGTTGTGAAGGGCTGCCCGGTCCCCGTAGTCATTGCCGGTGGCCCCAAGGTGGACACTGAGTATGAAGTGCTGCAGTTTGTTCATGAGGGCATCCGTGAGGGGGCGATAGGCGTGAATCTAGGGAGAAACATCTGGCAGAATGACCATCCCGTGGCTATGATCAGGGCCATCCGTGCCATCATCCACGAGGACGCCACCGCGCGCCAGGCCCAGGAATTGTACGACAGCGTCACCGGCAGAAAGAAGACATAGCCGCCGCGTAGGCAACTAAATGGCGCGGCGTTCATGCGGAAATCCCAAATCCTGATATCTAAATCCCAAACAATGTCGAATGATCTAAATCCAAATGACGAAAACAGTCTGAGATTTGGGCTTTGATATTGGGATTTGTTTAGGATTTAGAATTCCGAGTTTCGGATTTGTCGTGGGGTGTGGCCTGCGAGGAGTGACCATATGCGCGTAGCCATGTATTACAGCAACCGGGACGTCCGGCTGGAGGAGATGCCCGTGCCCCGGATCGGCCCCGGCGAAGTGTTGATGCGGGTGGAGGCCAGCGGCATCTGCGGTACCGATTTGCTGGAGTGGTACCGCCTGCACAAAGCCCCTCTGGTCCTCGGCCACGAAGTCGCCGGCGTGGTTGAGTCCGTCGGGGAAGGAGTAGAACAACATAGAGTAGGCGAGCGAATCTGCGCTGCCCACCATGTCCCCTGCAACACGTGCCACTATTGCCTCAGCGGACACCACACGGTTTGCGATACCCTCCGCCGGACGAACTTCGACCCGGGTGGCTTTGCAGAATGCGTGCGGCTGCCGCGCATCAACGTCGAGCAGGGCATATTCCCCCTGCCCGACAATGTATCTTTTGAGGAGGGGACCTTTGTCGAGCCGCTGGCCTGCGTGGTGCGAGGGCAGAGGTTAGCGCACTTCCGGCCGGGACAGAACGTGCTCGTCATCGGCAGCGGTGTGGCCGGATTGCTCCATATACAGCTTGCCCGGGCGTCGGGCGCCGGTTATGTCATGGCCACGGACATCGTTGATTACCGCTTGGAGGCAGCACGGACGTTCGGGGCAAATGTTGCCGTTAGAGCCGCGGAGTACACGCCGGCCCGTTTACGAGGGGCGGCTAACGGCTGCCTGGCCGACCTTGTGATTGTATGCAGCGGGCCGGCGTCGGCGATAAACCAGGCGCTGGGGTCGGTGGAGCGCGGAGGCACCGTTCTCTTCTTTGCTCCGACGGAGCCCGGCGCCACCATTCCGATATCGCTAAACGACCTGTTCTGGCGCAACGAGATAACACTCACCAGTTCCTATGGCGGCTGTCCTGCCGACTATGCCGCGGCATTGGAACTGATTAAGTCCGGCAAGATACGCGTGAAAGAGATGATTACCCACCGGCTGGGACTGGCGGAGACCGGGCTGGGGTTTCAGCTTGTCGCCCGCGCTGGCGACTCTCTGAAAGTCATCGTTGAGCCGCAGAGATAGACAGGGCGGCCTTTATACGCGGGTAGCGGACATTATTCTGCCTCCCCATCGAATCGAGCAACAAGTCGAGTGGCTTGACTGCGCCATGGTGCTGTGCCGCCGTTCACTCGACGGCGAAAACAGGCCTCCGCTTGTCGACAAAGGCCTGCAACCCTTCCTTCCCGTCACAATGAGCTGCACAGCTACAGAGGCCTTCACGTTCTCGCTCAATCTGCGCCTCGAGGGCCGTATTGAAGGAGTCTGCGAGGAGTTGTTTCGACCATCCAAAGGAGTTGAGTGAGCCCCTTGCCAGTTCGTGGGCCATCTCCGTTGCCTCTTCCACCGAACGCCTGTCCTCTGAAATCTTTGTCGTTAATCCCCAGGCCAGAGCTTGTTCTGAAGAAATAGGCCTGTCAAAGGCAGCAATCTCGAGCGCATGGGCCAAGCCTACAAGCCTGGGCAAAGTAAATGTGCCCCCTCCGTCAATACACAGCCCGCTTGAAGTGTATGCCTGCCTTAAAACGGCAGACTTGTCCATAACGCGGAAATCGCACGCCAACGCCAGCGAAAATCCGCCGCCGGCTGCCATACCGTTAACGGCTGCTATGACAGGCTTGCTCGTACGGCGAATCTCGAGGATTGCCTGGTGAAAGCGGGCCGCCAGTGTATGGAAAGCCGCCGGAGCGCCCTGCGGGAAGCTGTGCGCCCATTTCAAATCACCCCCTGCACAGAAGGCCTTGCCGGCGCCGGAGATCACTATGCCACGCACAGAATTGTCTGCCGCAAGGGCCGTGAGCCGGTTGGCAAGCAATTCAGTCATGTCCAGGTCAAAGGCGTTGAATATCTCCGGCCGATTCAGCAACACTGAAGCTATCTTTTCCTTCAATTCAACACGTACGGTCTCTGCCATTCTCCTTACCTCCAAGACATTGCCTCTTTGACGCCATTTTATACTGTCCGAGCTGGTGCTCACAAACACTGCGATAGTTTGCAGTGAGGATGACTGACACGCTATGCCGTCGCGCCAGCGGACAATTGAAAGACCGCTCTTAAGCCTGTCCTGGACGCCGTCGAAAGTAGGATGGGCGAAGCCTCCCCGCCGAACAAGTTCTTTGGCAGGTCGGGGAAGTTATGATTACCTGCTTGTCCTAACCCGCTGACCCTTACTCATCTGAACGAACTTCTAAATGGACTACGAGCTCGCCAGGTCGAACCGGTCGAGGTTCATCACCTTGTTCCAGGCCGCCACAAAGTCATGCACGAACTTCTCGGAGGCGTCTCCAGATGCATAGACTTCCGCCAGGGCCCGCAGCTGGGCGTTCGAACCGAAAATCAAGTCAACACGTGTGCCGGTCCATCTGAGTTCACCCGTCGCGCGGTCGCGGCCCTCGAACACGTCCGTATCTTGCGGGGTCGGACGCCAGGCCGCGCCCATGTCGAGCAGGTTCACGAAGAAGTCGTTGGTGAGCGCCTCGGGCCGTTTTGTAAAGACGCCGTGCCGCGACTGTCCGAAGTTGGCATTCAAAACACGCATCCCTCCCACGAGTACCGTCATTTCAGGCGCGGTCAGCGTCAGCAATTGCGCCTTATCAATAAGTAACTCCTCAGCCGACACGGCATAACGGATCTTCAGGTAGTTGCGGAACCCGTCTGCGACCGGCTCTAGCACGGAAAACGAGGCCGCGTCGGTCTGCTCCTGCGAGGCGTCCATGCGTCCCGGTGTGAACGCGACCGTCACCTTGTGGCCGGCTTTCTTCGCCGCCGCTTCGACGGCGGCGCACCCGCCCAGGACTATCAGGTCGGCCAGTGATATCCTCTTGCCCCCGGACTGCGTGCCGTTGAACTCGCTCTGGATGCTCTCCAGGGTCTTGAGCGCCTTCAGCAGCCGGCCAGGCTCGTTGACTTCCCAGTCCTTCTGCGGTGCCAGGCGAATGCGGGCGCCGTTGGCGCCGCCGCGCTTGTCGGAGCCGCGAAACGTGGACGCCGATGCCCAGGCGGTCGAAACCAGCTCCGACACCGATAGTCCGGAAGCCAGGAGCTTACTCTTGAGGGCGGTGATGTCCCGTGCGTCAATTAGCTTGTGATTGACCGCCGGGATGGGGTCTTGCCAGATGAGCTCTTCCGCCGGGACCTCCGGGCCGAGATACCGTGCGCGCGGGCCCATGTCGCGGTGGGTCAGTTTGAACCACGCCCGGGCAAACGCATCCGCCAGCTGGTCGGGGTTCTCAAAGAATCGGCGGGAAATCTTCTCGTAAATCGGGTCGAAGCGCAGGGCGAGGTCCGTGGTCAGCATACTCGGTGCGCGGCTCTTGGACGGGTCGTGGGGGTCGGGTACGCTGCCGGCGCCCGCGTTGTCCTTGGGCTTCCACTGGTATGCGCCGGCCGGGCTCTTGGTCAGTTCCCATTCGTAGCTGAACAGGTTCCTGAAGAAGTTGTTGCTCCATTTGGTCGGCGTCTGGGTCCAGATGACTTCCGGGCCGCCGCCGATGGCGTCGTCGCCTTTCCCGGTGCCGAAGCTGCTCTTCCAGCCCAGTCCCTGCTGCTCGATGGCAGCGGCTTCGGGCTCAGGCCCGACGTGTTTCGGGTCGCCGGCGCCATGGGTCTTACCGAAGGCATGGCCGCCCGCAATGAGGGCCACCGTCTCCTCGTCGTTCATCGCCATCCGGGCGAAAATCTCACGGATATCCTTGGCCGCCGCTAGGGGGTCCGGGTTGCCGTTCGGACCTTCCGGATTGACGTAAATCAGGCCCATCTGGACCGCGGCCAGGGGATTCTCTAGCTGCCGTTCGCCCGTGTACCGCTTGTCTCCAAGCCATTCGCTCTCGGAGCCCCAGTAGACGTCTTTTTCCGGCTCCCAGATGTCCTCACGTCCACCGCCGAAACCGAAGGTCTTGAATCCCATCGTCTCCAGGGCGACATTGCCGGCGAGTATTATCAGGTCGGCCCAGGAAATCTTGCGCCCGTATTTCTGTTTGACCGGCCAGAGCAGCCTGCGCGCCTTGTCGAGGTTGACGTTGTCGGGCCAGCTACTGAGGGGCGGGAAGCGCTGGCTGCCCCTGCCTCCCCCGCCGCGGCCGTCGCCGATGCGGTAGGTGCCGGCGCTGTGCCAGGCCATGCGTATGAACAAAGGGCCGTAGTGGCCGAAGTCCGCCGGCCACCAGTCTTGCGAGTCGGTCATCAGCGCAGCCAGGTCCTTCTTCACGGCCTTCAGGTCGAGGCTTCTAAACTCCTTGGCGTAGTTGAAATCATCGCCCATCGGACTGGACTTGGAGCAGTTCTGGTGCAGCATATCGAGCCTTAACTGGTTCGGCCACCAGTCGCGGTTGGTCATGCCCCTGCCGGCAATAGGCCTATTTGCATCTCCCGCTACCCGGTCCTTTCTATCTTCTTTCATGGTCTTTCCTCCTCTCAACCTCCTTGATTGTGCTCACATTCTGAAAGAGCTATTCTCAGGAAATCGACAATTCATCTCCGCAGACGTATGGATATAGGTGATGTGTCTTTCCCGGGGTTTATCAACTGCCGCAACGCCGCGACCCCATGCTTATTTTGGCACAAATCACGGCATTGTCAAGAACTGCTGTTTGTGCCTCCACATGGTATGGAAGGACCGTGGTCCGAGTATCCCCGAATTCCGACTACTGACTACTGTCTACGTGCCCCGTTCATTTTTGAATTTGGAGCTGTCATTCTGATTTTTGACCCTTAATTTTTGATTTCTCATTGGAACTCATTGTGCTACCATAGCCGCCAGCGAAACGTCCGAATCAACGGAAGGGAGGATGCTGATACCATGGAGAACAACCTTGAGGAAAAACGTCGCTCCGGCGAACCGCGAATCCTGATAGTGGGCGGAGTGGCTGGCGGGGCGTCCTGCGCGGCGCGGGCGCGCAGGCTGTCGGAGAAAGCCGAGATTATCGTATTCGAGCGCGGCCCTTACGTCTCGTTCGCCAACTGCGGTCTCCCCTACTATGTGGGCGGTGTCATAACCGATGAGAAAGAACTCTTCGTTGCCACGCCGCAACTGTTCAAAGAGAGATTCAATGTCGAAGTCAGAACGCAGAGCGAGGTTCTGTCGGTAGATAGAGATAAGCGTGAAATCGAGGTGAAGGACGGCAAGAGCGCAAAAGTCTATCGCGAAAGATATGACGCCCTGGTGCTCGCGCCGGGAGCCGCACCGATTCGGCCTCCCCTTCCCGGCATAGACCTGTCCGGCATCTTCAGCCTGCGAACAATCCCCGATAGCCGCCGGATAATGGAGCAAATTACGGTCAGGAAAGCGAAGCGGGCGGTGGTGGTCGGCGGAGGATTCATCGGCCTGGAGATGACCGAGAACCTGGTCAGGCGCGGCCTTTCCGTCACCATAGTCGAGATGCTTCCCCAGGTCATGCCGCCTCTCGACCCGGAGATGGCCGCGCTGGTGCAGGAACACCTCATCGCCAACGGTGTTTCCCTTTGCCTGAACGACGCCGTGGCCGGATTCGAGCGCGGGCCGGAGGAAAACACCATTTCGGTAATCACCAAATCGGGACGCAGATATGTCTGCGACATGGTCTTGCTCGCCATAGGCGTCCGCCCCGAGATTACGCTGGCGAAGGAGGCCGGCCTGGAGATAGGGCAGCTCGGCGGCATTCGCGTGGACGACCATATGCGCACGAGCGACGAGCGGATATGGGCGGTCGGAGACGCGGTGGAAGTCCGGGATTTCATAAGTGGCGAGTGGGTTCTCCTGCCGCTGGCCGGCCCGGCCAATCGCCAGGGGCGAATCGCGGCTGACGTTATCCTCGGTCGTGATGCCAGGTTTCGCGGAGTCCAGGCCACCATGGTCTGTCAGGTCTTCGATATCACCGTCGCTGCCACCGGTATGTGCGAGAAGGCTCTGAATCGCGGCAAACTCCGTGGCCGGAAATGGTGTTATGAGAAGGTCTATCTGCACCCGAACCAGCATTCCGGGTATTACCCCGGAGCCAGGCCCATCGCTATGAAGCTGATTTTTTCGACGGAGGACGGGAAGGTCCTCGGCGCCCAGGCAATCGGCCGGGAAGGAGTCGAGAAACGGATAGACGTGATTGCCATGGCCATGCAAAAAGGGGCCACCGTCTTTGATCTGGAGGAAGCCGAGCTGTGCTATGCCCCTCAGTTCGGCGCCGCCAGGGACCCTGTCAACTTGGCCGGCATGATCGCCGCCAACGTCCTGCGAGGTGACGCCCCGGTGGCGCACTGGGCGGACGCTAAACCTTCGGAATCGTACGTCCTTGATGTTCGTGACCCGGAGGAGTTCGCACGGGGCCATGTGGAGGGGGCCGCCAATATCCCGCTCAATTCCCTTCGGGAAAGGATGGGCGAGCTGCCCCGCGACAGGGAAATCCTGGCCTACTGCGCGGTGGGACAGAGGTCGTACTACGCGTCGCGCGCTCTGCGCCTCAAGGGTCTTCCGGCCAGAAACATCTCCGGAGGAATCACGAGTTACCGCGCCGGGACCGGTGGGAAAGCCCCGGAGGAACCCAAAGAGACAAAGCAGCCCGGATAGCTCCCTAGCTTTGCTTCTGCCGTCGTGAAAGACGCAGAACCCCTAGCTGCAGCCGGTTGTCAGCCTGACCGCCACCGTTCACGTCGCTCTTGAATAATCGAGGTACTGGTTCATGGTCTCAAAGCCAACGGAAGTATACAGGCGGATGGCAGGGATATTCACAACTCCCTGCGATTCACAGGCGCGCTCCATCCCTCGCGCCCGCATCCGGCGCAGCACTTCCAGGAGGACAGCCCGCATCAGACCTTGGCGGCGATACGCCCGGACCACGCCGACCGACCCGAGCTCGCCTATCCGGTTAAGCGGGTCAATCCAGCCGTTCACGAATGCGGCAACGGCGCCATCTGCTGCCGCGGCAACGACGTCAAGGTCGCGCTGATAGGCGGGCAGTCCCATAAAAGACACGTACGCCTCATCGCTGATATTGCCGTCGGTCCACGGCTGCCATACCTGCCGGTGGGCCGCGGCACGCTTCGGAGCGTCGTCCGTTCCCGCAATCGAGCGAATCCGGTAGCCGGGAGGTGACGCGGGTTCCGGAATCGGGTCAGCCAATGAGCGCAGCATGTTTACCTCGGCAAACTCACCGCTATATCGGAACCCGTGCTGGGCCAGAAATACCCTGCGTCTCCCGTTGTCTTGTCGGGCGCCCGAACTGAGATTCCCGCTCCATTGTTTGGCGTCTCGCTTGCGGAGTTCGGCCAGGAACGTCTCTGCCCAGGTCCAGGCCTCGGTTTCGATTCCGCGCCATTCATACTCCGGCGCTACCTGCCAGTCGAAGGATGGGCCTTCGCCCAGCATAGCGTAGCCGGCCAACTTGCCCTCGACGTCGTGCCAGAGGCGGATGTGTTCCTGCGGATTCAAGTGGCATAAGACCATGAAGAAATGGAACGTGAGTTCGCCGATGTGCGTATAGTGCCAGTCATCGGTGCGCGAACGCGCTTCCATTAGCAAGCCCTGCATCCGCCGCAGGTCACGTTCAGTCTCGTACAATCTGGATGTCAATTCCATTTGGTGTCTCCTGGCCTCTGACTACCGTCTCCTGACCACTTGCTTCATATATTTGGACTTTGGATTTCGATATTGTTCAGGATTTGGTACTTAGGATTTAGGATTTCATATTATCATTTGGCATTGCGAATCCTCTTCCTCATAATCGGCTGCCTTTTCGACCTGCGACAGACCTCCACGAATCCAGCCCTGAGAAAGACCGGCACGACGCCGGTGTACAGTCCGGAACTGGTGCCGTGGTCTCCCGGCTCTACGGGGTAGGCTTCGACGATTCGTGCTCCGTGTTTGGCCGCCCAGTTGACAGCCGCCCGCAACAGCTCCGGCATTAGCCCCTTGTGTCTGAAATGCCTGGCGACATAGAAACACGGAATTGACCAGACCGGTTCATTGTCCACTCTAGCCAGTGTTCTTGAACGGTCCAGAGCCGGATATGATTCCCTGGGCTGAACGGCGCACCAGCCCACCGGTTCGCCATCCGAATAAGCTAGAATGCCGGGAACCACGCCCGATTCGACTATAGCCTTCAACGCTCTCCTGTTGGGCTCGCCGTGCTGCCTGTTAAACTCGGCTCGCGTCTGTCTCCACCACATGCACCAGCACCCTCCGCATGCGCCGTTACCGAACAGCCTTTCCAGGTCATCCCATCTTTCGGGGACCAGAGGATGAAACTCCAGGGACCTCAGTCGCGACTTATCCATGTCCGCCATCCTTCCTGCTCGTTTGCGTTGGATATTAACACGCGGCAGGATGGGGAGCAAACCTGTGGAGGCCAGGGCATTTGGAGGGCTCACCCTCACCTTGTTCCTCTCCCGTCCAGGGAGAGGAAAGGAATTTGACTCATTTGGATTTTGGCCTTGATTTGGCATTTGGACTTTGTCATTTGAGCTTCTAGTCTCCACGAGTCTCCAGTCTCTACGAGTCTCTAGTCTCCCGACTCCTTGTTTAGTGCATTTGGATTTTGAACTTTGATATTGTCTAGGATTTAGGGTTTCGGATTTAGGATTTCTTTCCTGCTACAATCTAGCAGGAAAGCCATGCTTGCTGTCACCAACGTCTCCAAGTCGTACGAGGGCCGTGAGCTCTTCAGCGAGCTTAGCTTCACGGTCGGCATGAGCGACCGCATCGCCGTCATCGGCCGCAACGGCACCGGCAAGACCACCCTGTTCGAAATCATAACCGGCAACATCCTCCCGGACTCCGGAAGCGTCTCCCTGCGGCGCAACACCACCATCGGCTATCTCCGCCAGGATGTCCAGCCGTCGGCGCAGCAGAGCCTGCTGGAATACGTGTCCGGCTCGTCCGGGCCGGTCAGCGACCTCGAGCACAAAATCGCGCTGGTGCAGGAAGACCTGGCGGAGGAGAAGGACGAAGAGACCGTGAACGGCCTGCTGCGAAAGCTCGGCCAGCTGCAGTCGGCCTATGAAGCGAAGGGCGGCTACAGCTCGGAACACGAAGCGAAAATCGTGCTCGGCGGAATGGGTTTTGCCCCGTCTGATTTCGGCCGCCAGCTATCCGAATTCAGCGGCGGCTGGCGGACTCGTATCGAGCTGGCCAGGCTCCTCTTCCTCAATCCCGATGTCCTGCTGCTGGACGAGCCTACAAACTATCTCGACCTGGAGACGCAGCGCTGGTTCGAGACTTATCTCAAGCGCTACGCCGGCGCCGTCCTGGTTACGTCGCACGACCGCGCCTTTCTCAACAACGTCGCCGGCAAGGTCATAGCCATCGAGGACGAGGCCGTTATCTTCCACCACGGAGACTATGACAGCTACGTCCTGGCCCGGGAGAAGGACATCGAGACCCGCCAGGCGGCCCTGCGGCGGCAGGACGCGGAATTCAAACGACAGATGCGTTTCATCGAGCGCTTCCGGGCCAAGAACACCAAGGCCTCCCAGGTGCAGAGTCGTATCAAGCAGCTGGACAAGGTTGAGCGTATCACGGTTCCCCGGGTGATGAAGAAGATACACTTCGACTTCAAGGAGCCCCCGCGCAGCGGCCGGGTCGTAATCGAGCTCAAGCATGTTGCCAAGTCCTACGGTCAGCATGTGGTGTATCAGGACCTTAATGTGGCGCTGGAGCGGGGAGACCGGGCTGCCCTGGTGGGCGTGAACGGCGCCGGGAAGACGACTCTTCTGCGCATGCTGGCTGGCGTTCTGCCCTTCGAGAGAGGTCAGCGAGTGCTCGGCCACAACGTGACCACGGCGTATTTCGCCCAGTATTACGTTGAGTCTCTCAACCCCGACAACACTATCATCGAGGAGTTGAGGAGTGTGGCGCCGGACGAGCCGGAACAGCGCCTGCGCGGTCTGGCCGGGGCGTTCCTGTTCAGCGGCGACGACATAACTAAGAAGATATCGGTGCTCTCGGGCGGGGAAAAGACGCAGATAGCCATCGCCAGGATGCTGGTAAGGCCGACCAATCTCCTTCTTATGGACGAACCTACCAATCACCTGGACATCGCGTCGCGCGAGATTTTGACCGATGCCCTCGATGCTTACCAAGGGACCCTGTGTTTTATCACTCACGACCGCACTCTTATCCGTGAAATCGCCAACAAAATCATTCAGGTGCGTGACGGACAGGTGACGGTCTTCCCGGGCAATTATGACGAATATCTGTGGCATGATAGGCAGCCCGAGGGGCAGGGGGAAATGAGGCCGACTCGGTCTGGTACCGTGCGGCTACGCCAGCCGTCGGCGAACGCGGCAAAACGCCGGCGCAAAGTGCTCGAGGGTGAACTCCGGAACGAGCACTACCGGGCGATAACGCCGGTAAGGGCACGCATCTCCGAAATAGAACAGGAGACGTCGGTGAGCACGGCGCGAATCCAGGAACTCGAGGCCATGATGGCCGACCCTTCGCACTACAAGGACTCGGGCAACGTAATCGCCGTGAACCGCGAATATACGGCACTGAAAGACAAGGTGGTGAGGCTGACCTCTGAATGGGGGCGACTGACCGACGAGGCCGAGCGTATAGACTCCGACTATCACCGGAAACAGCAAGAGCTGGCCGGATAGCACTCCTGCGCCGATTACCGACCGCAGGAAATCCTAAATACTAATT
>Ga0172366_10002513_pt1 | contig 14380 bp, 14 predicted proteins | sample LakKivSesite69cm_FD_114533 | JGI IMG/M metagenome (GOLD analysis project Ga0172366, IMG submission 114533) | Sediment microbial communities from Lake Kivu, Rwanda - Sediment site 69cm | ecosystem: Environmental > Aquatic > Freshwater > Lake > Sediment | place: Rwanda: Western Province, Lake... | reverse complement strand
CTTTTATAGAAGAAATGGGCAATTCGATGAAACCACAAAGCATGAAGCCCAGGATAGCACAGTAAAACCTCAATAGAGTTCTTCGCTGCCGGGTCCTTCTCAAAGACTGTTCGAATATCCTCCATAATAGTTTTAAACATGTAATTTTTATTCCAACCTCCCCTTATTTAAATTCTTTTTATTAAGATAGTCCTCTATCGCCAATTTCAATGCATCCTCAGCCAGCATTGAACAATGCATCTTTACCGGAGGTAAACCATCGAGAGCTTCAGCTACAGTCTTATTTGATATCTTGAGCGCCTGTTCAATAGTTTTCCCTTTAACCATTTCCGTAACCATGGAGCTTGTGGCAATAGCTGCTCCACAACCGAAGGTTTTAAACTTGGCATCAACGATTATATTGTCCTTAACCCTAATATAAAGTTCCATGATATCTCCACATATTGGATTGCCTACATGGCCGACTCCATCAGGATTTTCGATCTGTCCCACATTTCTGGGATGCATAAAATGTTCCATTACTTTCTGGCTGTATTCTTGGGTTGCCATTTTGTTGCTCCTTACCCATAATAGACAATTTCAGATTTCAAATTTCAAATTTGAAAGGAAAGAGGATAGACCAATCTGTGCTTTGAAAGTTTCATACCCTCTCTACATAAGTCTTCTAACGTGGCAGAGTCCAGCACTTCGTTTATCTTAATAGTCAATCTCTTCCATAAAATATAAGGAACACAGGTAGAGATGCGCTCACATAAATCTTTCGAATTTTGCGGCTGGACACATTGTGCTGCAACTATAGGCCCCTCTAGAGCCCTAACAATGTCACCAACTTTAATCCCTCGTGGCTGGGAGCTTAGTAGATAGCCTCCCTTCGGACCACGGACGCTCTTAATTAGTTGGGCATGCCGAAGACGGACAAATAGCTGTTCAATGTAATTTTTGGAAATTCCTTCTCGCTTAGATATGTCTCGGATAGAAACCGGCCCCTGGCCATAGTGGAGGGCAAGGTCGAGCATGCATCTTACTCCATACTCTCCCCTACTGGATAACAACATAACTCTTTCTCCCTTTCATCTCTTTTTGAAGATGAACACTCTTTACCCGATTTTTCCACTATTTTTAAATACTAAAATAATTTAACATATCTTACTAATTTTGTCAAGTATAAAATTAAAAAATTTACTTCCGCTAAAACAAAAGCTACACCAACACAAACAAAAGCGGCACTCTGAAGAGTGCCCGACCACGCGTAGGGGCGACCCCTGCGGTCGCCCATTAGTCTGGAGTCCTCCCGAAAGGGAGGTTGGAGTGTCAAGCGAAAGCTTGACGAGGTAAAACTTTCGTTTTACACTCCGGAATTTAATTACCTTGCTTTCGCAAGGACTCCAGTATTTTTGGTTTCGGGACGGGGTAGGGTGACGGAATTTTTTTAACTTAGCAATTGCTCTCTAATTTTCTCTTTTTCAGGGATATTGTATGTCTTGAGGATAATTTTAGAAGGACTTTTTATGCCCAGACCCAATTCAACTGCTCTTTTGATTTGGGGCTGGTCCCAAACACTCTTCTCCTGAATTTCCTCAATTGTACCCAGTGTCTTAAGTAATGCCAGTCCAATAACATCATTAGCCACTAAATCAGAGGAGGCAATCACCAAACCGGGCCGAGCCAAATCTCCATGAGAAGGTCCGCCTGAAACGAAGACCTTTGTGGCATCCATCACCAGAAAGGAAGGTTTCCTTCCCAAATGAATCTCGCTGAGCATGCTACCAAAATATTCCTTCTCTCTTTCTTTAAGATGAAGAGTCTTTCTGTCAGAAGGTGGTATCAAACCTACCCAATTCTTTATGCCCATAGTGAAGTCAGCAATAATATGAGTTTTTGCTACTGGCAGGCTAATGACGTGGTCTACTCGTCTCACCAAATGGGGCATGTAAAACCCCTGGGTCCAATGGTAAGAATTTTCTGGATTAACTTTCACATAATCTCCTTTACCAAAAATGATTACCTCAGCACCTGCTTGAATAGCAGCTTCATATATGCCCACTTTTTTCATCGCCTTCAAAGTATCCCACCAGGGATTTGAACGGTCGGCAACGATTATTCTTTTGGGACCTTTCTCTCTGACCATCTTCACAACCTCAAAGACTACCTCTGGATTGGTTGTCCCAGGATGCGGGTCGTCGGAATTGACGTTTGGCTTAATTAAGACAGACTGCCCGGATTTGATGAAGTCTAAACCCCCAGCCAACTTTATAGCCCGGCGAACCGAATCGGCTACCGAATCACCTCTGGCCATACCAACCGAGACAACTGAATCCATTTCTGTATTCCCTTTTGACTTCTGCCTTAAAGGAAAAAAGTTCCCGAGGAAAACAGTGGTTCCCAGAAGAGATACCATTTTCAAGAAGTCTCTTCTGGAAAGATTTTTTTCAAAAATATCACTCATAGGAATAACTTCAAGGTGCTCCCAGCCCCTCTTAAAAGAAGAACCAGGCTTACCAGATTCAAAAGCGCCACCAACAAACAGACCGCTGGAATACCCAGAATCGGCAGAAGAAAAACGCTCACTAAAAGAGCTCCCAGGCAGGAACCGAAAAGGTCAAGACCATAAGTAAGTCCAGCTGCTCTCACCAAGCCTCCTCTGGACTGGAGATATAATTTATTGGCCAAGGGAAACTGGAAACCGCCAATAAAACCAGCAATTATGGGAAGGAAAGGCAAGATAATATTTGAACCCAGATATGTGCTAAATTTCCCGGACGAGCCAGCAAAACCTAAAAATATCAGAGGAAGAATTAGCGGATAAATGCATATACAAATCTGAGCTTCTATGAAATTAAGAAAATTACCCTTGCCCTTTTCGATAATTTTGGTGGCCCACCAGCCACCAAAAATTAGCCCAATCATAAAGGATGTAAGAATTATGCTCAATTTATAGTAAACATAACCGTAGATAATTTGGAAAGAGAGCAAAGTTATAACCTGAAACGTTATCTCAGCAAAGCCTGTGGTTGCCACAGCTGTGAGAACAGCTACAGGCCGAACTTCATCGATTGACCTTCTCAACCAGATGGGCAGGAGAATGGCACAGTAGATTAAGAGGGCAGTAAGATAGATTCCTTTTGTAGAAATTCCCTTAAAAATTTTTGCCAGAGTGAACTTGAAATGTGTGGACCAGAGCACCATATCATAATAGTAAGATATGGGACGAAAGTCGTAATTGAGCATAATCTTTGGTGAAGATCGAAGTTTCCCCTCTAAATAGCCAACCCTTTCATCCGATAACTCACTCGCCAAATAGTATTCTCGGACATATTTTGCTTTTACTCTTCTCTCATTTAGTCTTTCCATAAGTCTCTTATAATCGAGGGTAAGAATCCCTTTGCTCTTACAGCCCAAAAAGTAATTGGTATCTCCGGGAATAACTCTCACTTCAGCGAAGACTCTCTTCAAGGACTCGTTAAGCGAGACCAGAAGATTTCGTTGCTCTTCACTGATGTAATTGGGCGAGGAGGTAATTCCAAAAAAGAGTATTCCTTCCTCTTTCAGAATTCTTTCTGTGGCTTTAAAAAATTCAACAGTATAGAATCTATTTATCTGGGCAGTAAAGGGGCTAGGAAGGTTGACAATAATAAGGTCGTATTTATTAGAAGTTCGCCTAACGAACAGTCTGCCATCTATATTTCTAACTTCTACTCGCTCATCATTTAAGGCATACTCTTTTGTGGAAGAGAGGTACTCTTTTGCCAGAGTAATCATTAGAGGGTCCAATTCAAGGTAGTCAACTTTCTCTACAGGATGTTTGAGAATTTCTCTTAAAACTCCACTTACCCCTCCCCCAATAAGTAGAACTTTTCTTGGTTCGGGATGCTCCAGAAGTGCAAAATGTGCAATTCTCTCACTGGTAAACTCATCTGGAACAGTAAAATTGTAAAGTCCATTATTAAAGAAACTGTATGTATTATCCTTCTCGGTAACAGTAAGATTTCCGTATATAGAATTTCGGGAGGTCAATAGATGGTAGGTTTTCCATCGCAAGTCCAGAGAAGTCTGACACAAATCCTCGACTTTTCCAAAAGAAAAAATGCTCAAGCCAAAAAGAATTAATATAGAAGTGGGAACAAGGAGAAGAGACTTCTTTTCTTCCAGGAACCACGCTAAGGAAAAAACAACTCCCAGGTTAAGTAGACCTATCCCCAGCATAATATAGAGTGGCGGTAATACCCGGATCAAAAGAAGGCTGGACAGAAGCCCACCTGATGTAGCACCTATTGCTTCAAGCACATAGACATAGCCAATCTGTTCTGCCCCTTCTCTATTTTTTGCCGAGTAGATGCGACATCCCAGAACGAAGAGAAATCCTAAAAGTAAGCAGGGGGGAGCCAGAATAGCCAGACTCGAATATATCATCGGAAACAGCCCGATGATTTCTCCAGGAGAGGTATTGAGGATAATGGGTATGGCGCTGGTAGCAAAAATAGTTAAGGGAAGGAATAGGGCTAAAAGGAGCTCTGCGAAAACAAAAAAGGCAAGTTTATTTCTAATTCGTTCAACAAAGAACCTTCCAATTCCCCAGCTTCCCATAGCTACCCAGAATAGCCACCCCGCGAGAGTAATGCCCAGAGAGAGTTCATTGCCATAAAAGACAACCATTAACTCCCTCATCAACACAATCTGGGCAGCCATAGAGGTAAAGCCTATGAGAATCAAGCCCAAAATGAGGTATTTTTTCACTTCTTACTATCCCAGGTATTTTGATACTTTTGGTGAAGGAAGTTCTGTCTTCTTTTTGACCTTTTCTTCAGGCCATACACCAGGAATTGGCTTGCCACAAAATTTACATTTTCCATCAACAATATTATTCTCCAGAATTTCATAGCCTCTTCTGTGAATAAGAAGTTCTCCATCTTTGGGGCAATAGGTGTTCTCTCCACGATGTCCAGGCACATTTCCTATATATACATACTCCAGGCCCACTTTCATGGCGACCTCTCTCGCTTTCTCCAATGTGCTTACAGGAGTTGGCGAGAGATTCTTTAACTTATAGAGTGGATAGAACCTTGAAAAATGGAGAGGCACTTCCTTTCCTAAATTATCGCCTATCCACAGGCACATCTCTTTTATTTTTTCCATATCATCATTATAAGGTGGGACAATGAGGTTGGTGATTTCAAGATGCACTCCTTCTTTTTTTAGTGTTTTAAGGGTATCCAAAACCGGCTTAAGGGTTGCTTCACAAATTTCCCCATAATATTTTTGAGTAAACCCTTTCAGGTCTATGTTGGCTCCATCAAGATATTTGCATAGTTCCTTTAATGGTTCGGGATTGAGATATCCATTGGAGTGGTATATATTTTTCACACCCTTCTTATGGGCAATCACAGCAGTATCGTACATATACTCATAAAATACCGAAGGTTCAGAGTAGGTATAGGCAATGGTGGGGCAATTTAATTTAATAGCAGAATCTACCACCTCTTCCGGAGGCAACTCATAATTTTCTGTCTCCTCTGGAGGGAACTGTGAAATTTCCCAGTTCTGGCAATATTTACACCGCAAATTACAGCCAGCAGTGGCAATTGAGAAGGCAAATGTTTGTGGCAAAAAGTGAAAAAGGGGTTTCTTCTCGATCGGGTCTTTATAAACCGCACAAGGATCACCATATACCATCGAATAATGTTTCCCTCCGTGTGGTTCCCTGGCACGACAAAATCCTCTCATTCCTTCGGAAAGAGTGCATCTCCTGGGACATAGCTGGCACTGAATTGTCTCCTCATCCAGAACCTTGTAAAACATTGCCTCTCTCTTTGAGATAAATCCTTTCTCACCACTTTTTGGACTGGAGACAGCAGCTTTCAAAATATCAACGAGCAGAGGAGTCGAAGCCAGAGCAATACTGCTAAAAGCACATACTTTAAAAAATTCTCTCCTGGATAATTTTCTTCTATAAAAGTGCCCGTTCATCCTTAAAATACCTCCCATCACTCCAACTTTTGTATAATTTTTTCCTCACCTCTCTCAACAACAACCATCTTTGCTAGCCAGATGCTCAGTTCATAAAGAATCAGAAGAGGTACCGCCAGAAGAATTTGAGTGAATGCATCAATCGATGGAGTAAGGAGGGCAGCTAAAACAAAAATGGCTATAATAGCGATTTTCCTCTTCTTTGCTAAAAATTGGGGACTCACTATACCTATCTTGACCAGAAATAGAGAAACCAATGGTAACTCAAAAACGATACCAAATGAAAAAATCATTAGAGTAATGAAAGATAGGTATTTACTTATCGAAATCATGGGTTCCAAAGAACTAACACCGAAGCTCAGCAAAAATCTCAAGCCTACAGGGATGGCCACAAAGTATGCAAAGCCCGCCCCGCTAAGAAACAGAAGTAGCGAAAAAGGAGTGTATAAGAGTAAATATCTTTTTTCTTTCTTTTTTAACCCTAAGGAAACAAATTGCCAGGCCTGATAGATTATCATCGGCAAAGCAAAAATGACCCCGCCAAATACAGCAATCTTCAAAGTTATAATGAATGGTTCCTGCGGGGATATAAAAACTAAGGAATGGGGGAAAGGCCTCTTCAAAATGGCGAGAATCTTATCCGAATAGAAATAACTGAAGATTGAACATGCTATAACCGTAAGTATGCAAATGATGAATCTTCTCCTCAGTTCTTCCAGATGTTCCATGAGACTCATTTTCCTATCTTGCATCCTCTTTTCCATTTTCATCTCTCACTGAGAAAACCAAAATACTTTTTAAAATTATAGCACAGAGGTCGTCAGATTGCAAGATAAGAATATATAGTGATGAGCATATCCAACTCGAAGAACTTTTGTCTTATGGCACAGATGAGAAATAATAGCCTGAAACTTTGCTTTTAGAGAGAGTCCTTTTCCTCGAAAAGGGGCGTGCTCAAGTAGCGCTCGCCCAAATCTGGCAGAACAACCACAATCAGCTTGTCCTTGTTCTGGGGGCGTTTAGCCACTTCCAGAGCTGCATAAGTTGCTGCTCCTGAGGAGATCCCGCAGAAGATACCTTCTTCTCGAGCCAGTCTTCGCGAAGTTGCCATAGCCTGCTCATCGGTTACTTTAAAAACTTCATCAATAATATCTGTGTTTAGAACTTCCGGGATGAAGCCAGCTCCAATTCCCTGAATCTTATGGGGACCCGGCTTACCTCCGGAGAGGACAGGGGAACCTGCAGGCTCAACAGCAATTGCCTTAAACGAGGGTTTCTTCTTCTTTATGACCTCAGCTACGCCAGTAATTGTCCCTCCAGTACCTACTCCAGAAACCAGAATATCTACTTTTCCATCCGTGTCCCTCCATATCTCTTCAGCAGTAGTCTTTCTGTGAATCTCAGGGTTGGCAGGATTTTTAAACTGTTGAGGCATAAAAGAATCCGGAGTATTCTCCACCAACTCTTCTGCTTTCTTAACCGCTCCTCTCATTCCTTCACTGCCAGGAGTCAAAACTAACTCGGCTCCAAAAGCTTTCAGGAGAGCTCTCCTTTCCAGGCTCATTGTATCCGGCATGGTCAGTATCAGTCTATAACCTCTGGCGGCACATACAAAGGCTAAGGCAATACCGGTATTTCCGCTTGTGGGCTCAATGATAGTTGTCTTTCCCTTTTCGATCTTCCCTCCTTTCTCAGCTGCGTCGATCATCGCTACGCCAATTCTGTCCTTCACGCTGAAAAGGGGATTGAAAGATTCGAGTTTAGCTACTACCGTCGCCCCCAAACCTCTGGTGATTCTATTCAACCTCACCAGGGGCGTGTTACCAATCGTCTCGGTAATGTCCTGATAAATCTTTCCCATTTGCCACCTCCTCCTTTTAAATAAAAGTCGTTAATTTACATGTTAAGGGTCAAAAATTCATATATTACTATTTTTGTCAACTATCTATCTAAAAAAATTTGGACCTATGGAGCAATTTGCGCCAGACTATTTATAGCGAAATCGATTTCTTCTCTTGTATTAAAGTACCCCATGCTGAACCTAACTGTTCCCTCAGGGAAAGTTCCCAATTTTTTATGCGTATAGGGAGCACAGTGAAGCCCTGTGCGACAGGCAATGCCAAAGGACCCATCCAGGATTGCCCCTACTTCAGTTGGACTCAAACCTTCTATATTGAAAGAAACAGTTCCTGTTCTCATTTCTCCGTCCCTGGAACCATAAATTCTTACCTTTTTCATCTCAGATAATTTCTGCAAGAGGTATTGGGTGAGTTCCATCTCGTGCTGTCTAATTTTTTCAATCCCCTCTTTCTGAATAAATGCTATGCCTGCTCCCAAACCAGCAACCCCAACAGTATTGGTTGTCCCTCCTTCAAGTTTAAAAGGTAACTCTTCTGGCTGTAATTCAGATTCGGAATCTACACCGCTTCCCCCTTCCCGCCAGGTTTCCAAATTTACTCCGTGTCCCACATATAAGCCACCAGTTCCTGGTGGACCAAATAGAGCCTTATGACCAGGAAAAGCTAAGAGGTCTATATTATCCCTTTCCACATCGATTGGAATGACTCCAGCAGTCTGTGCCGCATCAACCATAAAAATGGTGCCCTTTTCTTTAGAAATCTTTCCAATTTCTTTAATGGGCTGGACACTACCAATGACATTAGAGCCGTGAACAATCACAACCAGCCTCGTTTTGGGAGTAAAAGCCTTACAGAGTTCTTCTAAATCGATAAATCCTTCTTCAGTATTATTAACTCTGGTTACAGTAATTATTCCCTTTCTAACCAGACCTTCCAAAGGTCTGGAGACAGAATTGTGTTCCAGGTAAGTCGTAATTACATGGTCTCCCTTCCTCAATAACCCCTTGATTCCTATATTCAGCGAGTCGGTACAGTTGAGCGTGAAGATAATTCTTCGATGGTCCTTTATGCCGAAAAATCGGGCTATCTGGTAGCGAGTCTCCTCAATTATTCTTTCTGCACCAACTGCCATCCGATGTCCGGCCCGGCCAGGATTGGCTCCCCATTTTCGTATGAACTCGTCCATCCTCCTATAAACACTTACCGGTTTTGGCCAGGAAGTAGCCGCATTATCGAAGTATATGATTCTTTTCATAAAAATTTCCTTATGTTCCTATATATTTTGCGTACAGTCCTCTTGCCACAGAGAAATCGTTAGTACCTTTTATTATCGCGCGGCTGTCAGGAAAAAGGTTAATCTCATATTGATTGATGGAAAACTTAAGGATATATTTATTAAGAGTAACCTTCCCCGATTTCTTTAATCTTTCTGCAATTTCCTTTAAATCCACCCGGGCAACCAATTTCTGGGTTATCTGTACTGCATTTCTTCCACAAAGAGAAGTTATCGATGAGCCTTCTTTAGCCTCTAAAAATTCAAACTTCTTCTGTTTACAGCAAGGACAGTCGAATTTATCCTTTCTGTCAATAATATTGAACTTGTCAAAAGAGCCTTCCCAGACATCAATTCCAATCAAATTTTTATTTAATGCTTCAAATCTACCTGTTAAATATTTGATTGCTTCTACTGTTTCGATTGCAGCAATAATATTGACAATCGGGTTTATTACTCCTGCTGTGTCACAGGTGGGAGCCATTCCGGGCAAGGGAGCAGACTCGAAAAGGCAACGGAAACAGAGAGTCTTACCCGGAATAATATTCATAGTCAGCCCGTAGGACCCTACACAGGAACCGTAAATCCAGGGGATGTTGGCTTTTACACAGGCATCGTTTAACAGGAACCTTACCTCAAAATTATCCGTTCCATCTACCAAAAGTTTGGCATCTTCGACGAGGCTCTCAACATTAGTGAAATTAACGTCAGCAACTACACCTTCTAACTTCACTTCGGAATTAATTTTTTTCAATTTCTCCACCGCCGCAATTGCCTTAGGAATATTTTTTCTTACATCTTCTTCATCGAAGAGAATTTGACGCTGCAAGTTGTTCAATTCAACGAAGTCCCGATCAATTATTTTCAACTCTCCTATTCCTGCACGCACGAGGTTATTAGCAATTACTGTTCCCAGAGCGCCACAGCCGACCAAAACGGCCCTGCTATCCTTAAGCTTCTTTTGACCTTCTTCGCCAATTTCAGAAAATAGAATCTGTCTTGAGTAGCGGTTTAAATTCTCGCCCATTTCCTTATACTCCCAATAATCCTTCACTCTAACACGTCGTGAGTAACAGGTTTAACTTTTATGCCTTTCTTTCTAATCCACTCTATCGCCCTATCCAAAATCTCATTTTCGCCATCCAGTTCGATAACTAACTCCCCTGTAGTTTCAGTAACCCTTGCTCGTCTGATGTTGAAGATAACATCAAATTCCTTGGACAATTCCCAGATAATGGGCTCCTTAACCAACTCTTCTGGAAAAATCAAATCGAGCTGTCTTTTAGCCATCGCATTCTCCTTTTTGATTAGCCGCTCTTAACCGCCAGCTATTGCTGGAACTATAGAAACCTCACTACCCTTGGCAACTTTGGTTTTAACTCCGTCTTTAAAACGAATATCCTCTCCGTTAACAAAGATGTTAATGAAGCGACGAATCTCTCCTCTGTCATCGTAGATTCTCTCCTTTATACCTGGATATTTCCTGTCCAGATCACAGATTAAATCGATTAGAGTCTCTCCCTCAGTTTCCACCAGTGCCTGGTTTCCAGTCAGCTTCCTTAAAGGTGCAGGAATCTTAATTCTTGTATTCATCTTTTCCTCCCTTTTTCAATCACGGGTTCGATAAATCGAACCCCTACAGCTTCTTCGGGCGACCACAAGGGTCGCCCCTACGCAACTGTTACCCCTTCCTCTGGCGATGAACCCCGCCCCTCCGGAGGGGCGGGGTGAACAAACTATCTTATGTGAATCCAGCCCCTGCAAAAATCAGGGTCTCAGGGGCTGGATGAATCTGCTTGTTACATTCGCTGAAACTCTTCTCTAAATGCTTTAAGAGTCGGGGCAATCTTTCTCGGCCTACTCACCACTTCAGAGACTGCATCTTGAGTTTTCAGTCCGTTACCCGTTATGAAAGCTATAGTTAATTCGTCCTTTTTAATTCTCCTTGTTTGCGCCAATTTTTTCAAAACTCCCACAGTTACGCCGCCTGCAGTTTCAGTAAATATTCCCTCGGTCTCTGCGAGAATTTTAATTCCTTTTATAATCTCTTCATCATTTACCGTTTCGGCAAATCCGCCAGTCTCCTTCATTATCTTCCAGGCATAGTACCCATCAGCCGGATTCCCAATAGCTAAAGACTTTGCAATAGTGTTTGGCTTAACTGGCTTAACAATCTCTGAATTCTCCTTATATGCAGTGACAATCGGCGAACAACCGTCTGCCTGAGCTCCGGAAAATTTCGTTCTAAATCCTCCAATTAGTCCCAGCATATCAAATTCCTTAAACCCTTTATATATTTTTGTCATAAGGCAGCCAGAAGCCAGAGGAATAACCACATGGTCAGGAGCCTTCCAACCAAGTTGTTCAGCAACTTCAAAACCCAAAGTCTTCGAACCTTCCGCATAATAAGGGCGAATGTTTATATTGACAAAAGCCCATGGGAAACTATCCGCTATTTCGCTGCACAGCCGATTTACCTGGTCATAGTCTCCCTCCACACCAACTAAGTTGGGTTGATATATGCCGGCTCCTATGATTTTACCTTTTTCCAGATCTATAGGAATGAAGACGAAAGCCTTTATCCCTGCATAAGCACCATAAGCTGAGACAGAACAGGCCAAATTTCCTGTGGATGCGCAGGCTATGGTATCAAACCCCAGCTCCACGGCTCTGGTTATGGCTACTGAAACTACCCTATCCTTAAAGGAATAGGTGGGATTTACTGCGTCATTTTTTATATACAGTTTTTCTAAACCCAGTAGTTTGCCTAAATTCCTGGCGGGTAAAAGGGGAGTGAACCCTTCTCCCAGACTGATAACACTTTCCGTCTCTACGGGTAATAAATCCCAGTAGCGCCACTGTGAATTTGGACCCGTTTCTATTTTCTCTTTGGAAATACGCGATTTAATCTCGCCATAATTGTAGTCTACTTCCAAAGGCCCAAAACAGAATTCACAGACATAAGTTGCCTTTGCCTGATATTTCCTTCCACATTCCCTGCATTTTAAACCGGCTATCTTCTTCATCTCTCACCAATTGTTAATAAGTTTATTAATTCCAAATAACTTGACTTTTTGAGTTAAGAATATTTAAAAAGAATTATACTATACATTACTTTTTTTGTCAAGAATATTTTTAAAAAAATTATCTCCGGCCTAATCGGTCGACTTCCAGTATGGCATTATAGACCATCTTCTCAGCTACTTTCTTGGGGAGATTTCTCATTGTCTCCTGAGGAGAAAAGGCATATTTCACCACTTTCCCCAAAAGCCGCTCTAATGTATTAGTTTCCCTCTTTCTGGTTCCAGGACGGAAAGAGATACTTCCTAATCCAATATCTTTCAGACTTCTCGGCAGTTTCAGCTCTTTATATACAGTACCGAGTTTCTCTAACTCTTTCTCCTTCTTTTCCAGAAATAGCTGCACAAGGCAACAGAACGCCACCACTTCACCATGGAGATAATCGTGTGTTTGACGAATTTGCGTGAAGCCGTTATTAAGGGCGTGAATTGCTGCTGCCCGGCAGCCCTCTCCACCAATCCCCCCAACCAAGCCTGCCAGCATAATATTCGACTCAATTATCCTCGTAAGAGCTGGTGTTAGTTTCTTCTTCGCATTGTCCCTCGCTGCAATGAGACCAACTTCAAAGACAGCATTGTAGATTGACTGGGCTGACTTTATTGCCATTCCCACTGTCAGGCTTGATGCTTTACCACGAGTGTATGCCATTGTCTCATAATACTTTGCCAATCCGTCAGCCATCCCTGCCACGAGATACCTTACCGGCGTATTGGCCATAATTCGAGTATCAACTAAAACCACTTCAGGACATCTACCCAAAATCAGGTATCCCCTCGCCTTCCCATCTTCAGTGTAAATTGCAGAAAGTGCCGTCCAGGCAGCGCAGGTAGCAGCACTTGTGGGAATAGTAACAACAGGCAGCCGAGCATAGTAACCCACTGCCTTAGCAGTATCGAGAGCCTTGCCACCACCAATTCCCATAACAAATTCGGCTTTCCCTTTCTCTGCCAATCTAAGGAGCCTTCTTATTTCCTTCTTTGAACATTCCCTATTAAATAGCTCGGATAATACCTCTTTCCTACTTAATAAAGAACTTACCTGGTGACTAAATTTATCTAAGATGAATTCTTCGCCAATCAAGAACGCTCTACGTCCAAAATCGGACATTATCTTCTCCTGGGTGTAGAGCACATTTTCACCCTGGATATATTTTGCAGGAGCAATTGCTAAACTGTATTTCTCCATACCGAATTTACCTGATTATCCTGATCCTATTTGGTGGCCAATATAATAAAAGTGCTTTCCCTTTAATATATCCTCTCTCTAAGAGTCCCCAGAAACGGCTATCATAACTATGGTCCCGGTTGTCACCCATCACAAAGTAGAAATTTTCCGGGACAACAATGGGACTAAAATTGTCACGGTTCCTGTACATGAGAGGCAAATGCCTGGAATTTGGATAAACCTTTTCGTCTGTATAAATAGCGTATGGTTCATCCTGTAATTCACCATTAGTGTATACTTTCTTATCTTTTATCTCAACTGTATCACCCGGGATCCCGATACATCTCTTAATGAAATCCTTCCTGGGCTCAAGTGGAAACTGAAAAACAATTATTTCTCCCCGCTTTGGCTCCTGAAGTGGCAAGAAGTACTTCTTACTGAAAGGGATATGGGTTCCGTAAATAAATTTAGCTACAAAAATGTGGTCGCCAATCTTAAATGTATCCATCATAGAACCAGAGGGGATCTTAAATGCCTGAATAATGAAAGACATTATTATCCATGCTAATGCCACTGCCACAAGCCCGGTATTCACCCACTCCTTGGTCACGTTAACTTTCTTAAGGAGCTTCTCCTTTGCCCTCTTGGCAACCCAGCTAAGCAATAAAGCCTCAATAGCTAAAATCCCGGCAACGATTACCATTTTGAGCTCAGTCTGCATTTCGGGTAACTTAAAAAAGATAAAAAGTATGGCTCCAATTGTTATACCAGTACTCAAATAATATAGAAATAGTACCATTTTCTACTCCTCTTCGCTAAATTTCAAGAATGTCAAAAAAGCTTCTTGTGGGACATCGACTTTTCCTATTTTCTTCATTTTTTTCTTGCCTTCTTTCTGTTTTTCCAGAAGTTTTCTCTTTCTGGTAACATCTCCGCCGTACAGCTTAGCAGTTACATCCTTGCGGAAAGCCTTAATAGTTTCCCGAGCAATGATTTTATTTTCGATTTTGGCTTGAATCGGCACAGGAAATTGCTGTCT
>Ga0172366_10002511_pt1 | contig 14390 bp, 10 predicted proteins | sample LakKivSesite69cm_FD_114533 | JGI IMG/M metagenome (GOLD analysis project Ga0172366, IMG submission 114533) | Sediment microbial communities from Lake Kivu, Rwanda - Sediment site 69cm | ecosystem: Environmental > Aquatic > Freshwater > Lake > Sediment | place: Rwanda: Western Province, Lake... | reverse complement strand
CTTCTCCAGGTTAGAGTGCCGTTTTAGTAGACTGGCCAGCAGCCCGGCCACGAAGGCATCGCCACAGCCCGTAGCGTCCACAGTCTCCACTTGGAAGGCCGGCACGAAGCCCTTCGCCCGGCCGTCGTTGAAGTAGGAGCCCTGCGTGCCCCTGGTGACAACGACCAGCCTGACGCCGTGCTCCAGGAGCCATTGGCTGCCCGCGTCGAAATCGGCGTAACCAGTGATAAACTCCAGCTCTGTCTCGTTCACCTTGACCAGATCGGCATAAGCCAACCCTTCTAGAATGCCCTGCCGGGCGTGATCAGACCCCCGCCACAGGAAGGGCCGCCAGTTTGGGTCATAAGAAATCAGAGACCCCGCCTTCTTGGCCAGTTGCAAAGCATGGAAAGTCGCTGTTCGCGATGGGTCGGCAATGAGGCTGATAGAGCCACAATGAAAAATCTTGGCTCCAGTTACATAGTTGACGTCAATCTCGTCGGCACGGAGGAGCATGTCGGCGCCTGGATGACGATAGAAGATAAACTCTGAGCGGTTGACGTCTGGCTGAGCGACCCAGGCCAGGGTGGTCCGTGCCTCCGGTTCGAAACGCATGGCTGAGATATCCACGCCGACCTCGGCCAGAGTCTCGGCCAAGAGGTGACCGAAAGGGTCTTCGCCCACTTTGCCGATAAAGCCCACAGAGACGCCCAGTTTGGCCAGGGCCGCCGCCACGTTGGCTGGCGCACCACCGGGCGCCCGCTGGAAAACCTCTGCCTCCTTCAAGCTCACCCCTACCGGCGCGAAGATGTCAATCAGCGCCTCGCCCAAGCAAACAACATCTACCATTTCCTCCTCCTGACAAGAGGCAAAGATGACTTTTCTGCCCGATCAGAGGTTTCGTGAGTTACAAAAATAACCTGAAAACGAGCCCACTTTGCTCGATAGCAGAAACTCATACTATCTAATAGCTAGAAGCTTGTAGCTGCTCCGATAAGTTGCCATTGTCCTGTTGGGGTAGTCCCGATACTTGGCCAGTTGCGCCATCTAGCCAATTAGAATTGATCGCGCAAAGCTGGATAAAGTCGCTGATAGCGACGAAAAATCTCTTCGTAGCACGCTACGTTCTCCGGATTTGGCTTGACAACCGTATCTTTCCAGCGCACGGCGCGGGCACAGGCCTCGGCGAAATCCTTATAGATGCCCACGCCGACGCCGGCTACCAAGGCTGCTCCAAAGGCTGCTGCTTCCTCAGTCTTCGCCTGATAGATATCTCGGTTGAAGATATCGGCCTGCAATTGCAACCAAAGGGGATGACGAGTGCCACCGCCTGAAGCCAAAACACGCTCAACAGAGCCCCCTAACTCCAGCAAAAGCTCTAATCCTTCTCGAAGTGCCAACACGGCACCCTCCATCACTGCCCGGGTTAGGTGAGCCCGCCCGTGACGCAGTGTAAGCCCAATGAAGGCACCTTTCGCCGTCGGATCCATGTGGGGTGTTCGTTCCCCCACTAAGTATGGCAAGAATAGCACCCCATCCGCACCCGGCGAGACCTCTGCTGCCGCATTCAACAATGAAGCATACGGTGCACTGCCGAGTAATTTTTCACGCAACCAGGAAAGGGACAAACCGGCTGACAGTGTGGCCGCCATCAAATGCCAGTAATCTGGTACAGCGTGGCAGAAGGTGTGCAGGCGGAGTTCGGAATCATATATCGGCGACTCAACAGGGACGAAAAGCTGTCCACCCGTGCCGATGGTGCTTGACATCAGGCCGGGTCTGATCACGCCATTACCGACCGCCTGCATGGCCTGGTCCCCACCCCCATAGACCACGGGGAGGCCCTCGGCTAAGCCGGTGGCCACCGCCACTTCGCGTTTTAGGTATCCAGCCACTTCGCTGGATTGGTGAATTGAGGGGAGTATCGAACCTTCTAAGCCAAGGGCATTTAGAAGCCCGGTGCTCCAAGTGCGCCTCGCGACGTCCATCAAGGAGGTCCCAGAAGCATCCGTAACGTCAGTGCCAATTTCTCCCGTAAAGTGGTAGCGCAAGTAGTCTTTTGCGAGCAGGACATGCCTGGTTCGCTCATAGTTATGCAGTTCATTTTCCCGCAGCCAGAGTAAGTTGGCTAAGGTGAAACCCGTCGCCAGTGGATTGGCTGTCCAAGCGCCAAGCTTTCTCTTGCCAATCCGCTGGTATACCTCTTGCACTTGCCGCTTGCTGCGCTGGTCAGGCCAAATGATCGCCGGACGTATGACCTGTCCCTCCGCATCCAGGCAAACAGTGCTATGCATCTGCCCCGACAAACCAACCCCTGCGATCTTATACGGTGAGGCCTCAGCGTCTTTCACTGCCTGCTGTATGGCTTTGACCGTTGATTCTACCCAAACCGCCGGATCCTGCTCCGCCCAGTTGGCATGAGGCGTGTCGATGGGGAATTCAGACCGTCCCTTGCCCTTTAACTTCCCATCCGCATCCACGATCACGGCCCTTGCACCAGAGGTACCAAGATCTATCCCCACTAGGTATGGCATATACCTCCTAACCATGACGGAATCGCAATATATCTGTCGGCTTCGATCTCATCGGCGCAATTTGTCACATGTCCCCTTGCTACGGTTTGAAAGGATGGTAGGCAACGAAAACCATGTGTCTTCAGACGGAGGGTAGGGAATGAGTTCGATCAGGGGCAACAGACGCTCCACATCGGCGCGGCGACAATCGGCTGTGGCTGGCGTGAGACACACTGCACCAGCGGCAGCGAAGCCCAACCGCAACCCATCCTCTAAGGGTTCGCCGGTCGAGAGGGCAACCGCCAGTCCGGCCAGCACGGCGTCGCCTGCACCAGCCGTGCTGACGACCTTCACCGGTGGAGGTGGAATCCAATAAGCGCGCTCAGGCAAGACTGCCAAAGCACCTTCCTCGCCCAAGGTTATGACCAAGGAAGTTCCATATCGCTCTCGGAGGTCGTAGGCTGCGTGATAGATTTCCTCCAAGGACGTTACTGACCTGCCGGTTAGCTCATGGAGTTCGTCACGATTCGGTTTGGCGAAGGTGGGACTGCCTGCAAGACCGGCGAGCAAGCCTGGGCCGCTGGCATCAAATACCACAGGGGTATGCCGACTTCTCGCTTCCTGCACAAGTTGAGTGTAGAGAGCAGGGTCTACGCCACGGGGTACGCTGCCACCTATCAAAACGCAGGTAGCCTCCCCCAGCGCCTTTTGGTAACGCATTCGCAGTGCATCCACATGCTCGGGGTAGACCTCAAGCCCCTCTGCAACGATGGTTGTTTGCCCGCTGCCGTCCTCGCACACGATAATAGTGTTGATTCGTGTTTCACCTTTCACCCTCACAAAGTCCGTGCGGACACCCCGCTCGTGCATCATCTCCTCCATCTGCTGGCCAACGAGCCCGGCCGCGAAACCCAGGGCTAGGTTTGGTACGCCCAATGCACCTAGGATCCACGAGGCATCGGCGGCCTTGCCGCCCATACCCATCACCGATCGGCTGGCACGGATGGTCCGGTTCTTCTCCAAGAAGGGCACAAAGAGGGTGCGGTCGATCGCTGTATTCAGTGTCACGGTCACTATCATCTTGCACACCACCAGGCTAGCAACGTTTAGTTCACTTGGAGGCGGCAACAGCGGCAGCAAGTGCTGCTGGCTCATCATCCAGTCCACCCGCGGCCAGAATCCGCCCAAGTAGAATACACCGCGCATTCACTTCGATGCGCTCGACGGCATCAACGGCCGCCTCCAGGTCCTTGCCCAGCACAAACAGCCCATGCCAAGGCGCTATTACGGCCGCTGCCTGCTTGCGCACCCGCTCTTCCTGGCCTCGCAATGCTTCAGCAACCTTCTCAGCAAGCTGTGTGCTGTGACCGGGCGCATAAGAGATGACCTTCACCTCACCAAATTTGACAGTGTACTCCAACACTGGGGGGATGGAGCGCCGCGCCGCGCAAAAGACCAGCACATTTCGTGGGTGCGCATGTATTACTGCCTTGCCATCGGTGAACTCGTTCAATAATTTGAAATGAACTTTTGCCTCTCGTGAGATCTCTCCCTCGCCTTCGAGTTGGTTGCCCTCCAAGTCACAGACAATTACCTGCTCCGGCCGGAGACGCCACTGATACCGGCTCCCGGCGTAGCGTGGTGTTATGCAAACGACGCCGTCAACTCGCACGCTAATATTCCCGCCCCCTAGGTCTGTCAAGTTGCGGGCCAGCATCAAGGCACCCGCCTCAGCGATCTTTGCTCGCATTTCCTGGATCGCGCTTCCCATCGTCACTCTCCTTCCACACTCATAAGGGCTTAATATAAGTCCGTGGCACCCAGTCTCAAATCAAAGCCTTGTTTCCCATGGAGCAACGTAAGCGAGCTCTAGGGAGGTAGTGACGCGCATGGATCACGCGTTGACCTGGCGAAAGCGACGATAGCAGGCGAAGTGCATTCTACCTTCTCGACTAAGGCTCCTGTGGGTCTCTTTCCACGGGGTTGAATTCATTGCAGAGATCCTCGCTCCATCAAAGCCAATAGGCGCGCATAAGCCTGTTCCCATATAGCCTGATCGGTCGGCTCGTAGGTGACTGTTTCAAAGGAATTGCGCACTACCTGGCGACCCTCCTCTAACGAGGCAACACACCCCAAAGCCATCATTTGAGCAATGAGATTGCCAATAGCTGTGGCCTCGGCGGGACCCGCTACCACCAAGCGTCCTGTCGCGTTGGCCGTGAACTGATTTAGCAGCGAGTTCTGCGACCCACCTCCGACGATGTGGATGGGTTCGAGGCGACGTCCGAGGATCCCCTCCAGTTTCTCCAGCACCCACCGATACTTGAGTGCCAGGCTCTCTAGGGCGCAGCGCACAACCTCGCCTTTGCTCCGCGGTACCGGCTGCCCCGTCTGCTGGCAAAAGCCGCTGATGCGGGCTGGCATGTCGCCCGGCTTGAAGAACTCAGGCCAGTCAGGCTCGACGATAGATTGAAACGCTGCCGAGCCGCTGGCCATCCATGTCAAATCATCATAGGAGAATGCCTCGCCGCGGCTAGCCCAAGTCCGCTGGCACTCCTGCACCAACCACAAACCCATAACGTTCTTCAGGAAACGAAAGGTGCCGTTAATGCCCCCTTCGTTGGTTATGTTGAAGGCCAGGCTCCGCTCGTTGATGACAGGCTCTAACAATTCGGTGCCCATCAGGGACCACGTGCCGGAGCTGATGTAGGCAAAGTTCGAACCTTCAGCAGGGACAGCCACGACCGCCGATGCGGTGTCGTGAGAGGCAGGCGCAATCACCCGTAGGTTATTCCATCCCACCTCCTCCACCACCGACGGCGACATCTTGCCCAGTACGGTGCCTGGGGGCACAATCTCGGGAAAGATGTGCGTGGGTATGCTCATCTTCTCGAGCATTGGGATGGCCCAGTTGCCCTCGCGTGGGTTGTAGAATTGCGTTGTGGTGGCATTGCTGAATTCGCATACCTTGCAGGCAGTGAGCCAGTAATTAAACAGGTCAGGAATCATCAGGAAAGTCTCGACGATCTCCAGGGCAGGCGAGCGATGGACAACCATCGAGAGCAACTGGTAGAGGGTATTCTGCCGCATGAACTGGCTGCCGGTCTGCTCGTATATCTCGTCACGGGGCACACGGCGGAACGCTTCCTCCATCATGCCATCAGTCCGACTGTCGCGATAGTGGTAGGGATTAGAAACCAGCCCGCCGTCCCGATCGAGCAGGGCACAATCGCTTCCCCAGGTGTCTATGCCGACGCTTGCCAAACCCATGCCATGTTGTCGTGTGGCCAGCGCCAGACCCTGCTTGATCTCGGTCCAGAGATGCAAGATATCCCAGTGAAGGCCATCTGGCAAACGCACCGGCCCATTAGGAAACCGATGCACATCCGAAAGGCGGAGCTTCTCTCCATCGAATTGGCCCAAAATGGCCCGTCCGCTTTCCGCACCTAAATCAAACGCCAAGAAATTCAGTCTATGAGAAGCGATCATCTTTTCCCTAGTCTACCTGTATCGGCTTCTCAAGTTCAGTACTTGAACATGACTTGCATCCTCGGAGTTAACCTCTGGTGGATAGCCTAGTTTGCCATCCGAGTGATTCATCTCTGTGAGATAAACGGGACCTATCGAATCAGCATGCCCGGGACAGTGAAAGGGCCTGCTTCAGTATCAACTTCTATGGTGGGCCAATTCTCACCCAGAGAGGCAATCTCAACCCCATCTTCGGTCAAGAGGGTAAGCTCCTCCACTTTGGCACCCTTGACCGTCGTAAACCAACTAAAAGGCTGAGGCACCTGCACTACTTTATCCGTCTGATTGCGGTGGACATCGACCAGTACATACCCCGTTGGCCCACCCTGGAAATGGTACTTCCAGCCTTCGCGAACGCCCAATTCCTCATACCAGGCTTTTTGTTTCTCTAGAATCTCGGAAAATTTCAGCCCCTTCCTCAAGATGGACATAACCCGCCCTTCGATCGTCGCGGCAGCAAGAAACGCCTTTTGAACTTCTTCCGGTGGTTCGCCAAAGTGAACCGAGCGGGATACCAGGGCATATAACCCCCAGCGGCGCGCGACAGGCCCCAACAGCAGATAGCGCTCCAGCTTTTTGTCAGTAGGCAGCACATGGCGATGCTTATGAATGCGCTCATCGCTACCGACGATGGTTACATCAAGATCCATGCCCCGGTTAATAAGCTCGATGTGAAGTTGGTTGGCTATTTCGCGTTCGGTCATACCTGGTTCCACTTCGCGAAATAGTTTTTCCAGCACTTCACCAACCTGCCGTCCCACCCAGCGGATACGCGCCACCTCTATATCATTGAGGGGCCATTGCAGATCCATGACTTCTTCCCCGACAAACTTGGTGCCTGGGACGATAGTGTCTGCACCAACCTTTTTGCCGGCCAACTCTTTGGCGCGCAACCGTTCGTCGCCTTCGTACCAGTACATAGTTACTTGCTCATAACTCTGGCCAGGAACCTGGTCCTCCATCATGCGATCGCTATCCATATAGTAGGAAACAAGATAGTGTTTATCCTGGCTTATGACAATGTGGCCGACGCCGACTTCGCTACTGTTGATCACACGATTATCTCCGCCGCAGGTTACCCAGGCGAAGTTATCCCTCCTGGATATGATAACGCCGTCCAGCCCGCTTGCCTTAAGCCAGGCGCGCACCTTTTCCCGTTTGAGGGCAGCCGCCTCTACAATACGGGGGTCAGATTGGTCTACTATAATATCGGACATTATGTTTCACCCCTTCTTTAGCCAGCACCTTGGCATAGTACGAAGGCAGAACTTCCGTCTAGGCCTGTGCAACCTTCGGCTTGTAACGGAACTTTTGCGCTTCAACCAACAATGCAACCAAGATGATGAAGCCACGAATGCCATTTACCCAAAACGGATCTACTTCCATCACGTTCAAGCCATTGTCTACTACCGAGAGAAGCACTACCCCGGCAAAGGCGTTGCCGATTGAGCCATAGCCCCCCTTGAGGGCAACACCACCGATGACCGCAGCAGCAACCGTTTCGAGGGTCAAACCAGTCCCAAGTACCGCGCTGACGGACTCCCCAACGCGCCCCAGCAGCATCCAACCGGCAATGGCCGCCAGGACTCCGCTGATGATGTAGGCTGTGGTGATAGTTCTCTCCGGGTTGAACCCGGAGGCACGCGCCGCATCCTTGTTTCCGCCTACAGCGTACAGTTGTCGGCCGAAGCTAGAATGCCCAAGGAAGAGGTGGAAGCCTACAAAAGCCAGCCCGGTAAAGATTATTTGCACAGGTACAGGGCCGATCCTACCGTTGCCCAGCCACCTGAAGAGCGGCGGCAGATCTGATATATTGAAGCCCTTACAAATGAAAAGGCCAATACCACGCAGGACGAGTTGCATGGCCAGCGTAACGATGAAATTGTTCATCCCCAATCGGGTAATCATGAAGCCGTTGAGCCACCCGGCCCCGGCGCCAACGAGCAGGAGAAGAGGAATCGTGATGAAGGGATGCAGTTCCCAGCCGCCACCACCCTCCCACCATCCACTAGGGACCATCAGCCAGCCTGCCAAGACGGTTACCAAGGAGACGGTGCCCTCTGCCGAGAGGTCGAAGTTCCCACTGAAAAGACAGATGGCCTGACCGATAGTCACCAAACCCAGCACGCTGCCGTGAAGTAAGATGTTGATCATATTCAGCCCGGTCAAAAAGCCCTTGGCGCGCACAGCAAAGAACAGGAAGACCCCGAGAATGATGAACCAGATGAATCTGTTCAGGATAAATTGGACCCAGTCGGTTCTACCTGTTCGCATGGTTGTTGCCCCCTTCCATTGCCCGCAAGATGTTTTCCGGAGTGGTCCTGGGATGGCCTTTCTCGAATTCTTCGGTTATCCGCCCTTGGTACATCACCAGGATACGGTCGCACACGCTGATCAGTTCTCGCACCTCCGTCGAGATAATCACTATAGCCACGCCCTGGGTGCTCAGCTCGTCAATGATTCGGAAGATGTCCAGCTTCGACCGCACGTCAATACCAAAAGTGGGTTCGTGCAGGATCAATACGGAGGGCCTGGTCACTGCCAGCTTGGCGAAAACTACCTTCTGCTGGTTGCCGCCACTGAGGAATCTCACCATCTGCTCTTGGCTGGGCGTTACAATGCCCAGGCCATCAAGATATTCCTGCACCACCCTTCTTTCTTCACTTACCTTGACGATGTTAAAAAGGCCCAGCAAGCGGGCAAGGATAGAGTAAGTAACGTTCTCACGGACTGGTCGGAATCCAACGAGGCCGAAACGGTACCGATCCTGAGGCAGATACGCAAGGCCCTGCTCAAGAGCTTCATGGGGATTTCGGGCGGTATAAGGTCGGCCATTGATCAATACTTCACCGACCCCCCGCCCTTCCAGACCAAACAGCGCGGCACCCAGAGCCTCGGCACCGCATCCATGAAGCCCTGATATGCCAATAACCTCACCTTGGCCAACGGTGAAGTTAATATCTTCGTAGTGGCCGCGTCTTGTAAGGGCAATGACCTCCAGCACTTTGCTGACCTCTTGAGCAGTGCTCTTCCGCTCGTACTCCCTCACATTCTCCCCGGCCACTAACTGTGTCAACAAGGCCATATTAAGATCAGTTGCATTACGCGTAGCTACAACCCGACCATCCCTCAAGACTGTCACGCGGTCGCAGATTTCGAATACTTCTTCCAGGTGGTGGGAAATGTAGATGAAAGCAATGCCTTTGTCCTTCAGTGAACGGATAAAGCCAAAGAGTCGGTTGATATCAGCACGGGGCAGGGGTGCTGTAGGTTCATCTAGGATGATCAGTCTAGCCTTGCCGAACAATGCTTTGGCAATCGCCAACATGGTCTGCTCGGCTACACGTAAGCCCTCAACTGGTTTGTGGACATCGAGGTGAAGCCCTAGTCTGCCTAGGCGCTCCGTAGACTCTTTATAGACCGCGTTCCAATCAATTAGGCCCAGGGGGCCTTTTGGCATAGCGCCAGCAAGGATGTTCTCCGCAACCGTCAGACTATCCATCATACTTGCATGCTGGGGCACGTAAGCCACACCTGCTTTCAGGGCTTCACTTGGGGAGATAGACCTGAATCTCCGACCATCGAGCTGTATCACGCCGGCATCAGGTTGCTCAAGCCCCATCAGGATGCGCACCAAAGTCGATTTTCCGGCGCCGTTTTTTCCAACTAGGCCGTGGATTTCTCCCTCATGCACCTCTAGATCCACATCCATCAACGCCCGCACGCCTGGAAACACCTTGCTAATACCCTGCGCCAGGAGGACCGGGACGCCCCTTTGGGCTTCTACATTTGTTTCCATTTGGCTCTTCCATCCTTATAGGTAATCGAGACTTGTGTCGCTAAGGCCAACGGTAGTGGTCGCCAGCGCCTCTCGCAGAGCTGCCCTTCGCAAGTAGCGCACCTTGAGCGCGTCCAGCAGCATGGCGAAGAGAAGCAACCCTCCTCGAAATAAGTCAATGGCAAACGGGCTTGCCTTCAGGATGTTCAGGCCTGTGTCAAGGATTCCCCAAAGCAGCAAACCGCCCATCGCGCCAATCATATTGCCTCTACCGCCGAGCAGGCTGACGCCCCCCACAATAGCTGCCGCCTGGACCTGGAAAATCCATCCCGCGCCGGTGCGCGGCGTAGCGCCGTCCATTCTTCCCGCCGTCAGCAATCCGGCAAGCGCAGAACAGAATCCACTGATGATATATACGGTGTGAATGATCCTGTCGGACCGGATGCCAGCCGCCTCGGCTGCCTCACGATTGGCGCCCACCGCGTACATGTTGCGCCCAAACTGGGTGTAGCGGGTGACAATATGGGCGATGACGAAGGCGAGTATCACAAAAACCAGGCTCACCTGTACGGCCACGATCTGTCCCCCGAGGCGGAGCTGGAAAAGGGTGCCACCGCCCAACCAGTCGAAGACAGGTCCAAAGAAGCTTGCGCTGCTCCCAGGGGAGATGATGTATACCACCCCACGCAGCAGGATCAACATCGCAATCGTAACGATAAGGTTATTCATCCTCAATCTGGTGACCATAAAACCATTGGCAAAGCCTATCAAGACGCCTACTAGGAGCATGACAATAATGGCAAGCCATGCCGGCAACATCAATCCCAAACCACCGAACTCCGAGGATGCTAGCAGCAATCCAGCCACCATTGCGGTCAGGCCTAAGGCAGATTCGGAGGATAGGTCGAAATTTGCTGTTATCATCGTAAAGGATTGGCCGATGACCAGCAAGCCGATCGCAGCAACCCGCGGTATGATGCTCAAAAGGTTATACAAGGTGAAAAATTTATCGGATAATACCGAAAAAGCTATCAGAGCGACTGCTACCAGGAGCCATATCAAATTATCAAGAAGCGGAAAAATGATCCTTCTCCCTATGCCTTTTTGCACGATCTCTCCCCCTCGAGTGTGAGTGCTCATCCCAGCCAAAGTTACCAGGGGCCCTTTACACGCAGGGGGCTGCGGCAGTCAGCCGCAGCCCCCGCCAGGGTCTAGAAGTTGCCCCATAGGCGCTTGTCATCTACGTTGTCGGGCGTCACATTGGTGGTCGCCAGGTTCAACATCAGGCCGCTGTCGGACATGAAAATCTTTGCCGGGGACCAGAGCGCACCTTCTTTCACCACTGGCCCTTCCTCGATCTTCCCGCCTCCTAGCTCTATGGCGATGTAGTTAACCAGGAGACCGAAGTCGGGGTTCGGCTGGCTGGAGGCCTGATCCTGGAAACCTTTCCTGATGGCATCCAAGCCGGTGGGGCTGCCGTCAATGGAGGCCAGGAAGATGTGGCCTTCTTGGCCCAGAGGAATCTTCTTGCCCAACTGTTCGAGGGCAGAAAGGATGGGGGTGGTGCCAACGACGTCGGAGTGGGTGAAGATAGCGTCAACCGGTTGAGCGCTAACCACGTCCAAGGTTGCCTTGAGGAATTTGTCGGCCAACCACTCCGTTGGCTTAGAGATGACCTTGATGTTAGGATATTTCTTCATTGTGTCGTTGAACCCGCCGCTCCGCAGTTGAGCGACGTTCTGGCCCATGTCACCCTGCAGCTCGAGCACGAGGCCCTTTGGCTCACCGTACTTCTCAGTCAGGAACTTGACGATGGCCTCGGCAGACTGTTGACCTCCCAGATAGTTGTCGGCCTGGACAGTCATGTGGACCTTGCAGCCGATGGTACTGTGGTCAATGCAGTAGACGGGGATACCAGCGTCCTCCGCCTTTTTGACCGAAGCGCAGAAGGCCATGCTGTCAACGGGTGTGGCAATTATCGCCTTGACCCCCAGGGATATAAGGTATTCTACCTGGCTGGCCTGCTTCTCCGCATCGCCATCGGCGTTGAGAGGGATCGTTGCCCAGCCCTTTTCCTCAGCGTATTTCATCGTGCTGTTCATACAATTGGCGTGAAAAGCGTTGAGCTCTGGGGCAAGATAGCCAACCGTGATGGCGCGTACAGGCGTGACCTCAACGATCTTGGTCTCTACCTTGGTGATGACCTGTGGTGTCGGTGCCGCTGCTGGCGCACAAGCCACCGGCAGCATAATCGCCGCAACAAGCACCAGACTGACAAGTAGTTGACTCTTTTTCATTTCCTAATCCTCCTTCGGATATTGGGCGCAATTGACTTGGCAATTGCCTCCCGAATGTCGTCACAAACTATGCTACGATGCAGCCGCGTTGCCAACCACAAATCTCTTAACCGCTTCCACCACCTCCCTTCTTTGAAAGCCTGAAGCTCGTCCCTCGATGCTAGCTGAACCCCCAGTACCGAGACATCTCTTGCACTACTTCTTACCAAACCGATGAGTTCGAGACCGACCAGGCCCACATGAGCAAGCGCGGCTCTCCCTACCTGCGTCATGCCTTGTGGCTAGCGGCAGCCATGGCCCGTCCACATGACCCTGACACTCCTGTCAGCTTAAGCTGCTGACGCTGCCTCGCTCTTTGGCAACTTTGGCGGGGTAATCGCTGGCATAGTAAGCAGCAATGGGATCAGGTTCGAGGCCCATCTCGACCCGGACCTGGGCCAGCAGCGGGCGAACGTCAGTCTCGTAGGCATCGGTCAGCATGCGATAAGCCCCCAGCACATCCTGGTCGGCGCGTCGTCGGGCCAGCTCTTCTCTATTTACTAACAGTGCTTTAGCATAGGCGGTCTGACAATTGAGCACTGACTGCAACATGGCCTCTAGCTTCGGTTCGATATTGTGGGATTCGTCAATCATGAAGGCGATGTTTCTGGCACACGCTGAGGCAGTCTCATCGCCCGACATCTCTGCCTCGACAATCTCATTGTAGATCAGGAACAATTCGAAGGGATTAGCGGTGCCCACAATTAAATCGTCATCGGCATATTTTCGGCTATTGAGGTGGAACCCACCCAACAACCCTTCATCGAGCAGGAAGGCGACGATGTGCTCAACATTGGTCCCTTGGGCGTGATGTCCAGTATCTACCAGAACCTGCGCGCGGGGGCCAAGCTTGCGGGCGAACGTCGCTGCCATCCCCCAGTCCGCCACGTCCGTATGATAGAAGGCCGGCTCGAAGAACTTGTACTCAATCAGCATCCGGCTGCCCTCGGGCAGAGCTGCGTATGTTTTGGCTAACTCCTCTTGCAGCCGATGCTTGCGCTCGCGGATGCTATCCTGTCCGGCGTAGTTGGTGCCATCGGCGAACCACAAGGCAAGAGTGTCTGAGCCGGTCGCCTGCATGATCTCGATACACTCCAGAATACGGCCCATGGCTTGCTGCCGCACGGCGGGATCAGGATGACAGACGGAGCCAAATTTGTAGGCTTCGTCCTGCCAGACGCTGGGCATGATGGCTCCAATCCTCATTCCTAGTTTTGCAGCGAATCGCTTAAGCCCAACCCAATCGTCCGTTACGTCCCAGGGGATTAACAGCGCTACCGATGGCGCGATGCCGGTCAGGCTGTGGATGAAGGCGGCATCGGCCACTTTCTCGTGGACGTTCCGAGCAGCACCGGGCGAGGTGAAGACTTTGAAGCGAGTGCCCATGTTGCCGTAGCCCCAACTAGGGGTCTCGATGCGCTGCCTCTTTAGCGCCGTTTTCACAGCCTCTGCATCCACACCCCTGGCGGTTAGCGTTTCCACTAGTTCCTGGTATCTCCTCTGCTGCTCAACCATGATGTGCTCCTTTCGCAAACGATGTGTACTAAGCACCCTTTAGTCATTTACTTCAAAACGCCACGTATGAACATCAAGGCCTTCCGCGCCTCATCATCTAACTGTAGACCAACACTCATATCTCGGAAAACCTTGATATCGCGTCCCACTTCCCCACCAGGCATGAGGAAGGGCTCCATGACGACGTACCCCTGGTAATGAATCTTCCGCAACGCAGCGCCGATCTCTGTCCAGGGGATGTGACCATACCCTGGCGGCATTCTGTTGTTTTCTCCAATATGCAGATGCCCCAGTTTGTCGCCGGCTTTCTGGATTGCCTCGCCGATAAAGTCCTCCTCAATGTTCATATGGAAGGTATCGAGCAGAATCTTAGCATTGGGACTGCCGACCGCTTTCACATAGGCGATCGCCTCATCGCAAGTGTTCATGATGAACTGCTCGAAACGATTAACAACTTCCATGTTGAAAATGACATCGTTGTCTTCTGCGGCCTTGATCGCCTCTTTCATGCTGGCGACGCTGCGCTCGATATAGGGTCGTTTATCCGTCTCGCCTTCGGGCATTGTTACAGGCCAGGAACTGTAAATGATCCCAGACAGATTTCCCCCACCCATCTCGCCAATTGCCTCGGCCATCTTCTGAAGGAATACAATGCCATTCTTGCGAACGGTTTCATCCTTAGAGGCGATATCGTATGCGGGAGGAAGGCCAATGCAGTACGACAGGATGATGTTCTTACCG
>Ga0172366_10002510_pt1 | contig 14391 bp, 13 predicted proteins | sample LakKivSesite69cm_FD_114533 | JGI IMG/M metagenome (GOLD analysis project Ga0172366, IMG submission 114533) | Sediment microbial communities from Lake Kivu, Rwanda - Sediment site 69cm | ecosystem: Environmental > Aquatic > Freshwater > Lake > Sediment | place: Rwanda: Western Province, Lake... | reverse complement strand
GGGCAGCTTCGTGCCAAGCAGCGATTCTAGGTCGTCGAGGTCAACCTCTATCGTCGGCATCCTACACCATCTCCGTGCGCCTCAGCCAGTCAAGGTCCTGCGCGAACAGGTAGCGGATGTCGTCGATGCCCGCCTTCATCATGAACAGCCGGTCGACGCCCAGCCCCCAAGCCAGCACGGGCACCTTGATACCCAAAGGAAGCGTGAGCTCCGGTCGGAAGATGCCTGAGCCGCCGAACTCTACCCAGCCGTAGCCCTCCCTGTATGCGGCTAGCTCGACGCTGGGCTCAGTGAACGGGAAGTAGTCTGGGCGGTACTTGACCTTGTCCGCGCCCGCCACGTCGACCGCGAACTTCTCCAGGACGCCTAGAAGGTTCATGAGGTTGAGGTCCTCGCCGACGATTATGCCCTCCACCTGGTTGAACTCGGTCAGGTGGGTCTTGTCGATAACGTCGGGGCGGAAGCACCGTGCAATCGCGAAATACTTGCCCGGCACCTCAAGCCCCTCATTGATGAGCATCCTCGCGCTTGCAGCCGTCGTCTGGCTCCGTAATAATAACCGTGCAGCCTCGGACTTCGAGAAAGTGTAGCCCCAGCCCTTCGAGCCCGTCTTCCATCCGTTCTCGTGCGCCTTCTTGACGTTCTCTAGGAAGCCTTGGTAATTGTCTAGGCTGCCGTTTTCGGGGTCCTTGATGAAGTAAGTGTCGTGAATTTCCCTCGCTGGGTGGTCCTGGGGCATGAACAGTCCGTCGCAGTTGAAGAAGCTGAGCTCCACGTTAGGTCCCGCCATCTCCTTGAAGCCGAAGGCCACGAGCCTCCTCTTTAGCTCGTCGAGGAACCTCAGGTACGGGTGCTTCTTGCCCCCCCACGCGCTAGCCACCGGCGCCCTGATGTCGTAGGCTCGTAGCTGCGTTTCCTTCCATTTGCCTGAAACGATGAGCTCAGGCGTGAGCTCGCTGACTTCCATGGTTACTTTAATTCCTTTGTTGACGAGCTCCTGCCCAGCTTCGGTGAGCTCCAGACGCCTCTCGGCTTCGACGCGGACCTCGACGATTTTCCTGCCCTTCAGCACCTCGGCTGCCTTTTTCATCTCGTCACTCAGACCGTCAACGACGACATCTCCCTTCTCCTTCAGCATCGACAGGAGCTTCTCGTCCGAGCCCTCAGACGGTTCCCCCAGCAGCTTCAGTTCTTGGGTCTCCTTCTCTATCGTTGCCCACCTCTTGCGGCTCAGCCACCCGAGGGCGATGACCGAAATGTTCGCGTTCAGCGAGGCGGCTCGTAACACGGCTTCCTTGCCTGCCCTTCCCCCCATGCTCTGAAGAATCTTGACCAGCCTTCTTTCTGGAAGCCCGTTTTCCGCGTAGTCCCTTCCCTCGTCGTTGAGCTCGAGTTTCGTCCTCTTCGTTTCGTCAACCCTGACCAGACCCGATGCCCCGAGCGTGAGGGCAGCCCGCATGACCGCGGAGTCGGTTAACCCACTAGCTTGGACGATGCTTTCGACAGCTGAGCGTCCCCCAGCGTCCCTTAGGGCAAGCAGCGTTTTGCTCTCGTTTTCGCGGAGGTCAGCCAAGTTTAGGTCTTCCTTTTCTGGTTTGGTTTTGTCGAACCTTAGCTTATTGTTTGTCTTTTGTTAATAAGTCTTCATCAGCGGGCGTAAAGCCTAAATCCTTCAGAACCAGGCTTCCAGCGTCGTCTTCTTCTTGGACTCCTTCATGCCCTCGACCGCCCTCGAGAGAGCCTTCTGCACGCGCTCCTCCGAAAAGTCCTTCTCGCCACACAGGAACCCCAAGACGCCTTCGACGTCGGGTTCGCGCCAGTTAAGGACGTAGTTGTCGGTGACCCTCGGGTGGATGAAGACTTCCCTGATGAGTCGTGGTTCAACGGGGAACGCAGCGTCTTTCAATGATGGAAGGGTGGCTTCGAGGCTACCGTGCTCCTTGATTAGCTTGAGTGCCGATTTTGGTCCGACGCCTCTGACGCCGTCTGGGTTGTAGTCGGTGCCGACGAGGATTCCTATGTCGACGAGCTGCTCGTGCGTGACCCCCAGCTCCCTCAGTGTCTTCGCCATCTCGATTATTTCGGGGACGACCTCGACGTACACGTTCTTCCTAGGGAGCTTCCTCCTCCCCGAAATCGTCAGGTTCCTCAGCAGAAGCGGAGCCCCAAACAATAGACTATCAAAGTCCTGGCTGGAGCAGTAGTCCGCGTCTCCCTTCTTGGCGAGGTATGCCGCCTGGGCTTCGCCTTCCGACGGCGCTTGGACCCATGGGACCCCGAGGCACTTCAGTAGGCGTTTGGAGTCGTCCGTCATGTAGTCCTTGAGTCGGCTCGTCATCTGGGCGTAGCTCCGCGCCTCCTCCGTCTTGCCCTCGGCTATTGCTTTTTCGTACTTGACTTGGGCTTCCTCCTTGACCTTGGACCTGCGCTTTATCTCGGCTTCTTTGAGGGTAGGGGGCATCCCGTCGAAGACGTAGACGGCTTTGATGCCCATCTCCATGAGATTGCACGTCCTATACAGCAGTCCGCTCAGGTGGCTCGTGACCAGCCCCCGGTGGTCCTTGAGGGGCGTGCCGTCGGGCTGCCTGATTATCGCCAGGAACTGGTAGAGGGCGTTGTACGCGTCGATGGCGACCTTTTTCCCGCCCAGGTTCTTGAGGTCGACCGCCGTCTTCGGAACTAGGTCCCCGAAATCCACGCCCATCGCTCATCACTCAGACGACTTTTTTAGCATAAGAATACCTTTCGTACAACGTTCTTCGTTCTATGAATGTTATGAAGTTTTTCGGATTTACCTTTTTTGTCTGTTTTTGGCTGTTCAGTTAAATATGTGTTCCAGTTAATCTTGTGAGCGAAGTAACCAACATTGGGCACTGGCAAGGTGGAAAAATGGCGTTTAGGAGGCCCGAACGGGAGCTCTCGGTCACTGAAATCCTGAGCCAGTCTGTGAGCCTTTACTCGTCGAAGTTCGACCTTTTCCTCGTCCCGTTTCTCCTGACCACCGCCATAAACAGCTTCGTGAGCTACGCGCTGTGGACGTTTGTGCCAGCCTTAGAGATTCCCCAGGACACGACCCAGATTGTCTCATGGCTGGTTGACTACCTGTTCGCCGTCATCCCCGTGCTGGTGGCGACCATAATCGTCAACTGGGTCGTGAGCACGTTCTCCAACGGGATGGTCGTCAAGATGTCCTCCGAGATTCTTGAGGGGAGGCCCGCGACCATCAAAGTGGGGTTCGACGCCGTCGTGTCCAGCCTTCCGACGCTCCTCGTGTCCAGCGCGGTAGTGTCCGTGCTGATGGTTCTCGGAATGCTCTTTTTCGTGGTCCCCGGGGTCATTGTTATCATTATTTTCTGTTTAACCGTGCAGACGATCATCATCGAGCGCCACGGTGTCTCCGCGAGCCTGTGGAGGAGCAGGAGGCTGGTCACCCACAGGTGGTCGAAGACCTTCATCGTCCTCATCGCGGTTGCCGTTTTAACTGGGGTCTCAACCTCCGTTGGGAGGTTCGTGGGCGGCCTAGTGGTCCCGTACGACAGAATCATAGGGCTTGTCGTCGAAAGCATAATATCGTCGCTCACTCAGCCCCTCCAGCCCATCGTGCTGACGCTGTTCTATTACTCGCTGCGTGCGAAGGAGAGCCTCGCGGGGTCAGCCTTTTACACCCAGCAGCACCCGCCGATGTCTCCGTTGTACCAGCCTAACTTCTGCACCAAGTGCGGCGGGAGGCTGCCGCCGGACGCGGTTTTCTGCCCGAGGTGCGGGGCCAACGTGAGGTCCTAGACCCCTAGTGGTCGCTGCCTGTTGGGGCTGTCTACCTTTTAATACAACCTTGAAGAAATGTGGGATTGAAGGCAGGCTTTGGGTTGAGGTACTCGCTGGTCGCGGATGCTTACGAGAGGATTGAGGCGACGACGAAGCGGCTGGAGATGACCGACTACCTCGTTGAACTACTGAAGAACACTCCGAAGACAGTCATCGATAAGGCCGTTTACCTCACGCAGGGGAAGCTCTACCCCGACTTCGCAGGAATCGAGATAGGCATAGCCGAGAAGCTCGCCGTCAGAGCCGTTGCCAAAGCCACGGGGAGGAGCGAGGACAAGGTCGAAGCTGACCTGAAGCAGACGGGCGACCTCGGCGAAACTGCCCAAAAGTTCCTCGAAAGCAGGCAGCAGGTCACCTTCTTCCCGCAACCCCTCACCGTCGAAATGGTGTACGAGCTGCTTGACAGAATAGCCAAGTCAATGGGCTCAGGCTCGGTGGACCAGAAGCTGAGCCTCCTCGCGGGGCTCCTCGCCAACGCGTCGCCAAAAGAGGCGAAGTACATCATCCGAACCGTAACGGGCAAGCTCCGCGTTGGGATAGCGGACATGACCGTCCTGGACGCTTTGGCTATTGCCTATGGCGGAGGGAAGGATCAAAGACCCCTTTTCGAGCGGGCGTACAGCGTCTCGTCCGACTTGGGCAGGGTCGCGAGGACGGTCGCCAAGTCAGGGGTGGAGGGGCTGAAAGGCTTTAGCGTTTCAATCGGGGAACCGATTAGGCCCATGCTGGCTGAGCGGCTGAGCTCGCCCAAGGAAATCCTCGAGAAGCTGGGCGGGAAGTGCATCGCCGAGTACAAGTACGACGGCGAACGAATCCAAGCTCACAAGGACGGCGGCGAAGCGACGCTTTTTTCGAGAAGACTTGAGAACATTACGAATCAGTACCCCGATGTCGCCAGAATCGTTAAAGAAAGCGTGGTTCCCAGTAAAGCCATTTTCGAGGCGGAGTGCGTCGCGGTCGACACCGAGACGGGGGAGATGAAGCCGTTTCAGGAGCTGATGCGCCGCAGGAGGAAGCACGGCATCGAGGAGGCGGCGGAGGAGAACCCCGTTTCGCTGTTCGCGTTCGACGTGCTCTACGTGGACGGCAAGGACTTCACCACGGAACCGTATCCCGTCCGCCACGAGGCTCTGCAGAGCCTGTTAAGGGAGCACGCGCGTGCGAGGACAGCCAAGTACATTTTAACGGAGGACGCTGACGAGCTGGAGACGTTCTTCGAGGAGGCCATCAGCGACGGCTGCGAGGGCCTGATCTGCAAGTCGGTCAGCAGCGACTCCGTTTATCAGGCGGGGGCAAGGGGCTGGCTGTGGATAAAGTACAAGCGGGACTACAAGAGCGAGATGAGGGACACCGTCGACCTCGTCGCCGTCGGCGCATTCCACGGAAGAGGAAAAAGGGCAGGAACCTACGGCGCACTGCTTCTTGCAGCCTACAACAAGCAGAAGGACGCGTTCGAGACGGTGTGCAAGTGCGGGTCAGGCTTCACGGACGAGGACCTCGGGAAGATTCCGAGGATGCTGGAGGTTCACCGCATCCCGCACAGGCACCCGAGGGTCGAGTCGAATCTCAAGGCGGACGTGTGGTTCGAGCCGAAGGTCGTCCTCGAAATCCTCGGCGCCGAAATCACCCTGAGCCCGATCCACACTTGCGCTACAAACGCCGTAAGGAAGGACAGCGGACTAGCCATACGGTTCCCGAGGTTCACGGGAAACTTCCGCCCCGACAAGTCAGCGGAAGACGCCACAGCAACCGATGAAATCGTTGAGATGTACCGCAGTCAGCTGAAAACCATCGAAGCATAAGAACAGGTTCTTTGGAAAAATATCACTGAATGTTCGTTTGAAAAGTTAGAATTCCAAGCTGAGTCTAAGCCTCAGGCGCTGTCCAGCCCGTGCAAAGCGTTGTCTTTGACGTGCACCAGTCTTCAGCTGTTTCGTCCGGTGCTCTCAACGCTTTAACGCGTCGCGCTTTAAGCGCAGCCCAGCCCACCGCAGCAGCGTCTTTGTCACGCGCCATCCTTCAGCCGTTTCGTCTGGCGCGTTCGTCGCTGCAATGCAACGCTTGAAGCGTGCTCCTCAGCTTGGGATTCAATACGTGGAGCCAACCGAAATTTATGCTTTTTGCACAAAAAGTTATACTTTTTTGTACTCTTTTTTATAGAGACTGAAAGAATAAAGGTCAACGGGTTTTAGAAACCCGGAATCTAACTGATAAAAGAAACCGCATGACCGACAAGCCGTGTTTTCACCTGAACACGCCGATTATTAAGTCAGGATATTAGGCGTAAATATCTTTCACGATGTGGCCAATTTCGGGACGAATTCACTTCTTTTAATCACGGCTTCATACGAATCGCGAATGTTGATAATAAAAAAATTTAAATGATTTAATACAATATTTTGTAGGATTCAGTAGGCGCATAGCGTGAAGGAATTCGAGAAAGACCTCAACGACTTGACGGAAAGGCTCTGCCTCGGCGAGGAAAAGTTCGTCTGCAACGAGATGTACAGGCTGAGAGACCGCCTCATCGCCCTCCACGAAAGCAACCTCGTCAAGATCAACCACTCCGCCATGGAGCTCGTGTGCGCCAAGTACCTCGTCCACGCGGGCTACTTCGTCGAAATCGAACGAATCCTCGACGGCCTGTCCTGCGACGTCTATGCGACAAAGGGACTCGGCTCAATGATAGTCGAAGTAGAAACAGGCTTCGTCCCGCCTGAGAACGCGCTCAACCCGTCAACGTACACTAAAGCCCGAATAGCGAGTAAAATCACCCGGTACAGCGGATACGCAGAAAAATTCGGCTTAGCCACGCCTTCACATTACGTCATGCCCGTGCCTCAGGTTCTAATTGAGCCTCCCCGCAGCCGCCGCGACGACGAAATACTGGCTGTAAAGAAATTGTGCGACATGTACTACAGCAACCCCCCAGTAAGCCTCGACGAGATAAGGAACGCCCGCATCCACACGGTCTACATCTTGGACGTTGACAACGGCACAGTGAAAGAAACCGAACCAACCACCTACATGGAAAGGGCTGAACACTTAACCTTTTGACAACGAACCATGCCGAAATAACGTTACATCAATTTTGTTTAGTAACATTTTTGACCCTTCCAAAATTGTTAAGAACCTTCGAGACCCTTTTTAAATCTAAAAACGCAGGACAATTCATCAATTCCGTCGACGAAGTTGAAGGAAACCGAAAGGAGCCAAGTTGTTGAGGATTTACTTTGGCGTTTGCGGCATCGGACTTGGGCACGCCGGGAGATGCGTCCCGATTGCCGAGAAACTTGTCGAAGAAGGCGCCGAGGTCCTTTTCTCAACCTACAGGGACGCCGTCAAGTACGTGGAGCAGTCTGGTTTTCCACTCGTTGAAGCCCCCGCAGTGGGCTTCGTCGTCAAGGAGGACGGAACCGTCGACTTCAGGCAGACGGTCGCCAACCCGGGACCGATACTGGCGTCGTTCACGCTGACGAAGCAAATTGAGAACGAAATCAAGTTCATCCGAGCCTTCAAACCCGACGTCGTCGTTTCGGACTCGCGGGTCTCGCCGCTGCTTGCAGCCAAAGCGCTGGGTGTTCCAGACGTTTGCGTCCTCAACCAGTTTCAGATAATAATCCCGCGGAGGTCGAGGATGCTGAGGTTGGCTAAGCTGGTCGACGCGGGCGCCTTGGCCATGATTGGAAAGCTCTGGACGAGTGGAGCGACGCACGTCATGATACCCGACTTTCCGCCTCCGTACGTGCTGTCCGCGGGGAACCTCAACATTCCGATAGCCTACCAGAAAAGAGTAAAGTTGATCGGGCCAATCCTTTCCGTTCACCCGGATGACCTTCCAAGCAAGGAGGAGCTGCGGAAGAGCTTGGGAATCGGCGTTGACTCGCAGCTGGTTTATTTGCCCATCAGCGGTCCGGCTGAGGAACGCGCCTACATTACGGACCTGCTTCAGCAGATTGTGACGGACCTTCCGAACGACTACGAAGTCGTCATGTCCCTCGGGTACCCGAACTCTCGCATGAAACCCGTCCACGAACGGAACGTGCATATCTACGGGTGGATTCCGAACAGGTTCGAATACCTCAAAGCGTGCGACCTCATCGTGTCCAGAGCCGGGCACGGCACCCTCACGCAGGGCATCTGCTACGGCAAGCCGATGGTGCTGATTCCGACCCCGAGCCACACCGAGCAGGTCAACAACGCCCTGAGGGCAAAGGAGCTCGGCATAGCCGAGGTTCTGGACCAGAAAGACGTCAGTAGAGACACTCTCGCGGCGGTCATTGACGAGATGCTGTCCGACGGAAACCGCAGAAAAACGGTCGAAGAAGTCCAAAAGGACGTTTCAAGCCTAAATGGGCTCAGGACTGCCGTCGAAACCATAATGCAGGTGGCCCAAAATACTTAATTATTATGGATTTTCCCAAATTCATCTCCAACTAGCCATGAATGATGTTATATATTGATATATTAATATGTGGCTCGCAATGTGTACTTTACAGTAAAAATCCACCCGCATAACGCTTGGTGATTGAAGTGACCAGAGATTCCTCAAAAATCTACCGTCATTTGAAAGAAGTTGCCGATGGAATAAGAATAATTGACACGCACGAGCACCTCCAACAAGAAAGGGAACGGACGTCAGTCAGGGCAGACCTGTTCCAGATTTTCCTTTCGCACTATGCTTCGTCAGACCTTGTTTCTTCGGGGATGCTACTCGAAGACCTTAACAAGGTACGAGACCCGAATCTCCCCTTGGAAGAAAGATGGAAAATACTAGAACCTTTCTGGACCCGAATCCAGAATACTGGCTACGCGAGAGCCATAAACATCGCTGCCAAAGACTTGTACGGCATAGATGGAATCAACAAAACCACGTACAAGACCCTTGCATCACGTGTTGAGGAAGCGAACAAGCTAGGACTGTACGACACGGTGCTGAAGAAAAAGTCGGGAATTGACCTCTCAATCTGGGACGGACTGTCCTATCCCTATGATGCAGGATACATTGATAAGCGGTTTTTTGTGCCAGTTTCCAGATTTGAAGAGTTCATCACGGCTAGAGAACGAACCAATTTCGAATCATTAGGAAAGCAGTGCGGCAGACCAATCCATTCGTTTTCCGATCTCGTCGAATCGCTTGAAATCCTGTTCGCAAAAATCTCGAACATACTAGTCGGCGTCAAGATCGGCTTGGCGTACGTAAGAAACCTACGTTTCGACAAGGTTTCTCAAGCTGAAGCTGAACGAATCTTTGTTAACATTTTAAAATCAAAGGCGCTCCGAGATTCAAGCGCGGGTGTAGTGCCTGAAGGGGTGCCTATGAAGGACGCTAAGCCCTTGCAGAATTTTATGGTTCACAAGATAATCCAGTTGGCAACGAGTAAGAATCTCCCCATCCAGATCCATACAGGGTTTCAGGAAGGAAACGATAACATCATTACGAATTCAAAACCGACTCAGCTGATTAACCTCTTCAGAGAATACCCAGAGGCAAGATTTGACATATTTCACGGTTCATATCCGTATATCGGCGAATTGACTACTCTAGCCAAGAACTTTAGAAATGTCTACATTGACATGTGCTGGCTCCACGTAATCTCCCCATCCAAAGCAAGGGAAGCCTTATCCGACTGGCTGGACGCTGTTCCCTCCAACAAAATCTTCGGCTTTGGCGGAGACTATCTGTTTGTAGAAGGCGTCTACGGGCATTCCGTCATTGCCAGAGAAAACATCGCCCGAGTACTCACAGAGAAGGTGGAAGATGGGGCATACACAATGAAACAAGCTGTCCAACTAGCGAAGAGATTACTCAGAGAAAATGCCCATGATTTCTTTCTATCCAGAACTAGTGCGTGATAATGGTTCCTGACGAAATAATCATAAAACGTGGGGCGCGAAAAAACATGATAAAGGTGTCAGCTTACCAAGGCAAATGTTTCTCGGAAATCGATGAGAACTTCAGGAAAGTTCGCGAGATCATAGGTAAAGCCGGAGAAAACGGATGCGATTTCCTGTGCTTCCCCGAAGCCTACTTATCAAACTACAGCCCGGAACTGGCTATTCCACTTAAGGACCAAAGAATTCTTGAACTTTCGAAAGCGGCAGAACGTTTTGATATGGTTGTGGTCGTCGGCTTGTCTGAGAAGGAAAAAAAGAAAATCTTCAACACTGCGGTCATTCTTTACAGAGGAAAAATAATTGGGAAATACAGGAAAACGATTCTGACCGATGACGATAAAAAGGTCTATTCCCAAGGCTCCTCCCTCCCAGTTTTCAAAGCAAAAGGCATATGCTTCGGAGTCATAATATGCCACGACTCATCCTTCATCGAGCCAGCCCTGACCATGAGGCTGAAAGGCGCACGACTCCTCTTCAGCCCACATAACAATTCCATAAGCTGCGATCAAATGGACGAACACCGCGTCCTAGTACGAAACAACCATGTTGGGCTAGCTGCTTTACTTCAAATGGTGGTGGTAAGATCCAACGTGATTGCAGTTGAAGACCAGTTTTTGGGGTATGGCGACAGCGCCATTTTCTCGACGGACGGAACAGTGACCGCGGCGGCCCCTCTCTTCGCCGAAACCCTCATTTCAGCCGAATTTAAAGAGTCGATTTTCAGGGAAGAGAAGTGGCGTAGACTCGATGATCACCCAAAAAGAATACATCAGCTCCTGTCCGACGTTATCGGAAAATCGTCGCGCCAGAAACGTGCAAGCGTGGCGCAAAGCTAATCTTTCACATTAAAAAGTAAAATAATTCAGCTTTTCAAACTTGTTTTTTTAGCCCTAATCCCAGAACGTAGATTTCAGCGCTTTCTTTTCTGCTTGCTTTCGGCTTGATGACTTTTATTTCGGAAAAGCACCTTCGCATCGTGCCGAGGAAGCGGTCGAAGAGCTCGCCCTGAAAAACCTTGACGAAGAAGTGGCCGTCTTCCTTTAGAACCGAAGCGGCGATCTGTAAAGATTTTTCCGCGAGGTCAACCTGCCGGGCGTGGTCAACCTCCCATATTCCAGAAACGTTCGGGGAAACGTCCGACGTTATTACGTCCGCCTTGCGCGGGAGAATCGCAGCTATCCTGTCCCTTGTCTCAGAAGATGTGATGTCTCCCACAATCGTTATGATGTTGGAGAATTGAAACCGCGCGATTTCGTTCAGGTCTACCCCCAACACGAACCCTTTTGTGCCGACAACCTTCCTTATCACCCGCAGCCACCCGCCGGGAGAAGCCCCCAAGTCCAAGACAACATCGCCCGGTGAGATGAAAATGAATTTCTCGTTCGCTTGAGCTAATTTGTAGGCAGCTCGGGACCTGTAGTCTTCCTCTTTGGCTTTCCTGTAGTAGAAGTCTCTCCTGTGCCTTCTCACCCATTCTTCGGGCAACTAGCTGTCACCAGAAGGCTCAGTCTCCCCCAGGGTAGAGCCGAGAATCCACTCCGTGAGGATGCTGCAATCGTTCGGCGACACCTTCCCGCCCGCCCCGCACCTTATGGCCTCCTCGCACGTCAGGCAAGGGCACAGCAGGATCGAGTCGATCGACACGGGTTGCCTCATCGAGAACAGCCTGTAGGTCCAGCGCCCGCTCGAGAGCTCCTTGTCGCGGCGGATTAAGCCCTTCCTCTCGAGTTTAAGCGAGATCCGGGAGCCCTCCCTGCTGCTGGCGTCGATGCTCCGCCACAGCTCAGCTTGGAGAATCCCTTGTTCGCCCGCGTTCATCACGAGCTGCAGCGCCTTCTGCTCGAGGTCAGTCTGCTTGGGCATCAAGCCTTCCTCAACAAATCGTTACTATAATAATATGGTGCAGCGTCCAATAAAAGAGTATAGACCCAAAGACGGGAGACAGCCTTAACACAATTCTTATGTGCCTCCCGAAGATAGTTGGCTCTGTGCGGAAAGGTTACTGCTTGGGCATCGAGAGCACGGCCGACGACTTCGGCGCAGGCGTCGTCGCATTCGGAGGGGAGGTGCTGTCCAACGTCAACGACACCTACGTCCCCGAACGGGGCGGCATCCACCCGAGGGAGGCTGCGAGGCACCACGCCGACGTCGCCGGAAAGGTAATCGCGGAAGCGCTGAAAAGGGCGAAAATCGGCTACAACGAGCTGGCCGCGATAGCCTTCTCGCAGGGGCCCGGGCTAGGACCATGCTTGAGGACGGGCGCGACGGCAGCTCGAGCCTTGGCATCGTACCTGAGCATTCCTCTTGTCGGCGTGAACCACTGCGTCGCCCACATCGAAATCGGCAAGCACGCAACGGGCGCTAGAGACCCCGTCGCACTGTACGTTTCGGGCGGGAACACGATTGTCTCAGCGTACGAAGCCCGTAGATATAGGGTCTTCGGCGAAACCTTGGACATCGCCGTCGGGAACTGCTTGGACGTCTTCGTTAGGGAAGCGGGGCTTAGGGCTGAAGCAAGGAAGGCTCCCGGCAAGGTCGTGGAGGAGCTAGCGGCTAAAGGGAAGAGGTTCGTGTCGCTGCCCTACACGGTGAAGGGGATGGACCTGTCATTCAGCGGATTACTCACGGCAGCGGTTAGCCTCCTCCGCGAAAAGAAGGTTGCGATAGAGGACGTGTGCTTCAGTTTTCAGGAGACGGCCTTCTCGATGCTCACGGAGGTGACCGAGAGGGTTCTGGCCCACACCGAAAAGGGCGAGGTTTTACTAACGGGAGGAGTCGCTGCGAACCTGAGGCTCCAGTCCATGCTTCGGACGATGGCGGAGGACCACGGCACTCGATTTTTGGTTGTGCCCCGAGAATTCTCCGCGGACAACGGAGCCATGATAGCTTGGGCGGGAATCCTCAACTTTAACCATGGTATTACAATTCCCGTCGAAAAGAGCTTCGTGAAGCTAAAGTGGCGCCTCGACACCGTCGAGGTTCCGTGGGTGGAGGAGCAGGAATGCTGATCAAGAAGGGCGCGGAAGCCAGCCTCTACCTGGAGGATTGGCACGGCAGGAAAGCAATTCTGAAGAAACGGGCACCAAAGAAATACCGCGTTCCCGAGCTGGACAAGGAAATTCAGACTCGAAGGACGAAGCACGAGCCCCAGGTCATGCACAGGGCCAAGGAGGCGGGGGTTCCGACGCCCATAGTCTTCCTTGTTGACCTCGAGGAGGCAACGATAGTCATGGAGTACGTCGACGGGAAACAGGTTAAGCAGGTCCTCAACGGTCTGCTGCAGGATGAGAGGAAGAGGCTCTGCGGGCGCATCGGCGAGCTCGTCGGCAAGCTCCACAGTAACGGCATAGTTCACGGCGACCTGACTACATCTAACATTATCTTGACGCCTTCGGGCGGAGTCGTGTTCGTTGATTTCGGGCTGAGCGAGCAGACCTCGGAAGTGGAAGCCCGAGGGGTCGACCTCCACCTCATGAAGAGGGCGATTGCGAGCACGCACTTCATGCACGCCGAGGAGTGCTTCGACGCGGTCATGGCGGGTTACGAGAAGATCGCGGGGAAGAAGGCGGCGTGCGAGGTCTTGGAGAAGGTCGCCAAGATTGAGCGAAGGGGAAGGTATATCTCGGAAAGGTGACCCTTGCAACAACACAATTAAAATCTGAGGAAAGACGCGATGACGCAGAAACGTTTCCCCTACGGGCGGCTTGTCTTCTTCGCGACGGGCAACGTCCACAAGTTCGAAGAGGCCAAGCGGGTCCTCGCGGAGTTCGGCATTGCCACAGCCATGGTCAGGACCAAGGACCAGGAGGTACAGGACGACGACGTTCAAAGTATAGCCAAGGCGAGTGCTTTGGAGGCTGCCCGGAGGTGCCGTCTGCCGCTGATCGTGGAGGACGCGGGGCTCTTCATCGAAGCCTTGAACGGGTTCCCCGGACCGTACTCGAAGTACGTTTACCAGACCATAGGCATGGAGGGAGTCCTCACGCTTTTGAAGGGCAGCCGGAACAGGAAGGCCTGCTTCAGGTCCGCGGTGGCGTTCAACGACGGTGGGGGGACGGCTGAGTGCTTCGTCGGCGTCGTCGAAGGCACGATTATCGAGGAGCCCAGGGGAGTAGGCGGGTTCGGCTTCGACCCAATCTTCGAGCCCAAGGAGGAGCCGGGGAAAACGTTCGGCGAACTGTCGGTTGACCAAAAGAACCGCTTTTCTCACCGTTCTCGGGCGCTGCGGAAGTTCGCAGCGTGGTACCGAGAGATTTAACAAAGTTTTTAAATAGCTGTTGAGTTGTTTAGAAGAATTCGGATGGAGGACAGGCATTGCCCAAAAAGGAAAGAGGGTCGTCGCACTCGAAGCGGCCCCTCAGTCATCGAAGCCCAAGCTGGTGTAAGTACCCCGCCGAAGAGGTGGAAGCCCTCGTCATCAAGCTCGCACGGGAAGGCAACCCGCAGAGCAAGATCGGTGTGATCCTGCGCGACCAGTACGGCATCCCGCTTGTCAAGACAATAACGGGGAAGGGCGTCTCTGACATCCTGAAGGAGAACAACCTGAGCCCCTCGGTTCCAGAGGACCTCGACGCGATGGTGAGGAAGGCTGCTCAGCTCCGCGCCCACCTCGACAGGAACAGGTCGGACGCGTACAACAGGCGGGCGGTCCAGGTGATCGAGTCCAAG
>Ga0172366_10002507_pt1 | contig 14393 bp, 11 predicted proteins | sample LakKivSesite69cm_FD_114533 | JGI IMG/M metagenome (GOLD analysis project Ga0172366, IMG submission 114533) | Sediment microbial communities from Lake Kivu, Rwanda - Sediment site 69cm | ecosystem: Environmental > Aquatic > Freshwater > Lake > Sediment | place: Rwanda: Western Province, Lake... | reverse complement strand
CTCCCGCCCCTATACCTTCATTTAGAAGTATATTGATAAAATTATGTATATTTCTTCCACTTCCCAACCACTTCTCTGCCAAAGCACAAACATTAGCGTCATTTTCTATCCAGACAGGAATTCCGTATTCCTTTTGTACAATACTTCCCAAAGGTACATTTTTCCATCCTTTAAATTTTGGCGGTTGCTTTACCACGCCAGTCTGGACATCCAAAGGTCCTGGTACACCAATACCGATTGCTCCAATACTAATTTTCTCTCTTTTTGCAAATCTCATTATTTTATTAATATTATTAAATAAACTATTAATTACTCCTTCTTGACTAATTTTTTTATAATCTTCTCCTTTATTTTGAGCAATAATATTCATTTGTGCATCTATCAATAATGTTTCCACCCTTTGCCTACTGAGATGTACACCTATTGCATAAATGACATCTGGTCTAATATGGAGAGGAATAGGAGATTTTCCGATATTGCCAGTAGAAATTTGATTTGACTCTTTGACGATGCCAGAATCTTTAAAATTTTTAATAATAGCAGAAATGGTGGGTTTGGTTAAACCAGTCATACGAGATAACTCTACACGTGAGATACCATCCTTTCTCAATAGAAGATGAAGCAAAGTAATGGTATTTTTTATTCGAGCATCTTCTGGTTTTAAAACTAACATATAAGCTCCTTATTTTAGTTAGTATATTATATTTATTAAATATTTTATTTCAATTATTATTATTTGTCAAGTCAATTTTTATTTCTTTTTTTATCAAATAAGTTTAATTTCTTCGACATCTAATCAGTGAAAATCCTAATTATAAATAGTATATAAATTTACCAACTCACTTTCGTGATAATATCTTTCCTTCTATTTTTAGTATAATAACCTCAGTAAACTTAAAAACATTAATTAATAAGATAAAATCAATTGATTGATACTCTCTTAATCCGTGGATCAGTAAAAATATCATTTATATCATCACTTGGGGAAGAAAATTCTGAAATAACTGCTCCCACCTCTCCTGCCTGAAACCAATGGAGAGTATTTTTATCAATGGTATATTGATCCCCAGGCAATAGGATAATTTCATGATATACAGAATAGTATTTCTCATCTCCTGCTGGAGGATGAGTTCCCGGATTTTCGGTTTTCTCTCCTTCTATATAGAGATATATTTTACCATGTCTACAACGGAATGTTTCCATTTTCCCTTCTTTACCATCATGATCAGGGTGGCGATGTTCAGGGCAAGTCTGATAAGGAAATAAAACCATTTCTTTCGCACAATACCTCGAGTTATTTACATATACTACTAAAACAATACCGGTTCTTTTAAAATCATTTAAACCAAGATCGGCAATTTCCATATTTTTTTTCTCTTGTGAAGAAAGAACAATAGCTGCTTTTTTAAAATATTCAAGAGCTTTTGACTTTATTTTTTCTTTTTCTTCTTCTCTCATTTTTCTCCCTTCCTGATTCTCATTTATTTTTAAATAATAGAATAATCATCTAACCCGATCTTCGGGACCCCTCCAAATCTTATATTGATAATCATATTTCCAATTGTCTATCGGGATAGAAAGTGGCAAACGCTTCCACCCAGAGGTTACTCTATTTACAACTTCAGGTAAAGGTCGAATCCCTCCAGTAGCATCAACCGCCTCTACACAATAAGCACCCACAGCAGTAGCTAAAGTAATCACCTTTTCTGGTTCTCCTCCCTCTAAAAATTGAGCTAAAAATCCAGCAATAGTAGCATCACCAGTTCCAGTAGTACCTTTTACCTCCGTAATAAAACAAGGGGATAAAAGTTGACGATAATTCCACTGGCTGGGGTTAACTATGTTCGATAAATTACTTTTTTCTGTCTGGTGCGATCTCAAATATAAACCCTGATCACCTAGCTTTATTACCACCACATTTGCTCCATAATTAATTAATTGCATGGCTAATTGATTTAACAATAAAATATCAATTATTTCTTTCTTTTCTGATATATTATAAAATTTCTCTGGATTCAGCATATATAACAGTTCATCAATACTGGGCATAAAAATATCCACCATAGGTAAAACGTTTTTAAAGAATTTGCACCAATCCATTTTACCGGCAGGAGATTCAGGGTCAGGCATAGCCATATCCAGACTGGTAATCATATTCATCTTTCTAATCCTTCGAAACATTTTCACCAGTTCTTCCCCCTCGTTCTCATAAAATTTCTGCATTAAAGGAGGATATCCAAAATGGAATATGCGACCACTTTTTATTTTTTCATAAGGAATATCATTCGCAGTAAAGGTATGATTGGTTCCAGGATAATGCAAAAAGATCCGATCAGTATCTGGTGGGTTTAACACAATAGTATAAGAAGAAACCTCATTTTTACTAATAATCATATTTTCTACTAAATCTTCATCTTCTTTCTTTAAAATCTCTAAAATAATTCCTCCAAAGGCATCTGACCCAATTTTTCCTAACAAAGTAGTATTAATGCCCAATTTTTTTAGAGTTAATCCTGTATTTGCTACCGCTCCCCCGGTTGATAATTTTAATCCTGACATTTCCAGAATATGTCCTGGAACAATCGTCTTAAGACTCCCAATCCTCCAATCTGGAATGATATCTAAACAAATATGACCTGCAACAACTATATCCATAAAATTCTCCCATTTGAAAAATATAAAATATTTTTGTTAACTTAAATTCCTTTGGTTATTTCTTTCATAACTTTTGCTTCCTCTTCCAAGTGGCTGGATAAATGACAAACATTTATTAATATATGTTCTAACCCTCTTGGATATTCTCGCTGGAAAAATATTTTGTCTGGAGAATACATTTCCCCTTTCTCGTCTTTTGCTTTAAAATCTAAGGCAGCATAAAATGCCCTTTTAATCTCATTATAAGGGGAGCCTTGTCTTTGAGCCAAAAGCATTGGCCCTATCAGTCTTTCATTTTTATCTAACTTACGATACAAATCTCTACCTACTCGAAAAATAGTATCTCCTAATGATTTATTTTGAAATCTAAAAAGTAAATCATCAATATTTTTTTGCAAATCTTGTAGAGTAAGGTCCTGATGGTAAGCTCTATTCAAGGCCACTGCTGATTGCATCATGCATTCCCGAACAATTTTATAAATTGCTGGCACCTCTAACGCCTCATCTATAAAAATTATTTCTGAATTATATTGATACCCTAGGTAAGCTACTGCAGAATGACCAAGATTATGGATAAAAAGTTTTCTATCTACATAGGCCTTGATATTTCTGACAGCATAAAGATCTTTAACAAAAGGAAGAGGATTCTTAAATCCTTTTTTATCTACAATAAGTGTATTATAAGGCTCGGCAAATATCCACAGCAAATCCTTTTTTTTATCTTCCTCTTTCATTAGAGGAACCATCTTCCCTATGCTTGATTCAATTAATCCAACCAGTTCATCGAAAGGATATCTTGGGGAAAGTAAGCTTTTTAATTCCTTTTTTAAATAATCCGCTACATTCCTAAAATTCTCAGCAATAATAATATCTAAAGGATTTTTCCCTCTTTTCTTATATCTTAATCGAAGTCCCTTAGCGATTATCGGTATAATTTCAGGTAAAGCATATTTCCCCACTGCCGTCGCTATGATATCTGTATCTACTATTTCCCGAATAACTGCCTCTTTATCATAGCTATCTATAGCTCTGACATTTTCTATCAAAATAATTTCATCAGGAAGTTCATTTTTTTTTATTACTAACTTATATTCTCTCTTTTTATTAATTTCCTCCACAAGTTCTTTTTTGATATCAACAAAAACAACTTCATACCCAGAACGAGAAAATAACTGTCCAATAAATGATCTACCAATATTCCCTGCTCCAAATTGAATCATCTTTTTTTTATAAATCATTTCTTTTCACTATTCTATATAAATCAATTTTCTTTCTATTATGTAAAAAATCAAAATCTCCACCAAAAATTATTTTTCTAATATATTTCTTGGTATGTTGTTGTATTATTCGACAGTATTTTCAAAAATCCTTCTTTTTTTATAGCTATAAAAATAAAAAAGCCCTTTAGTATTTAGACCAAAGGACTATATTTTTTATTCCGCATACCGCACCTATATTAATTAACTCTACTTTGCGGTTCTCTTCCTTCTAAAACATCAATCAAATTCTGTGCTGCCTGAATACCCATATTTTCTATAGCTTCTTCGGTGTAGGCACCGATATGTGGAGTCATTATTATATTGTCCAGTTCCATCAGGGGAGATTTTTGAGGAGGTTCATTGACATAAACATCTAAAGCTGCTCCTCTTAATTTTTTATTCTTCAGAGCATTATAAAGGGCTTCTTCGTTTACTATCCCGCCCCGAGAAGTATTAATCAAAAAGGAACCTGCTTGAACCTGCTCCAATTCTTTATGGTCAATCATATGGCGGGTAGTATCATTTAAAGGAATATGAATGGTGATATAATCTGATTTCTGAAGAAGCTCTTCCAGATTAACATATTTGATATTATAATTTTGTGCAAATTTTTCGTCTTTTATTAGTTCATAAACTAAAATATTCATTTTAAAACCCTGAGCACGTTTAACTACCTGCCGGCCTATCTTTCCGAGTCCGATAATCCCAAGAGTTTTCTCCCAGACTGACTTTCCGGTAATCTTTTCCCACTTGCTACTTTTTGTTTTTCGGTCAGCTTCAGGAATTCTCCGGGCTAAACTTAATATCAAGCCAAAAGTTAAATCTGCTACAGCATCAACATTAGCTGTGGGAGTATTGGTTACTGTAATTTTCTTTTCTGTCGCTATATTTATATCAATATTATCCAAGCCTGTACCATACTTGGAAATGACTTTTAATTTATTTGCTCTTTCAATTATTTCGGCACTTAGTTCATCTATTCCTATGATAATCCCATCTATATCGCTTACCAGATTTAACATTTCCTCTTTCTTATAAGGTCTACCGCTATCATTTAATTGTATTACATATCCTTTTTCGGTAAGCATCTTCATAGGTTTATCTGAAGCTGAGGCAAAGGAACGTGGGGTAACTAATATTTTCATAGAAACCACCTCACTATTCTCGTAAATCAATTATCTAAAAAACAAATATTACTCGCCAAAAATCAAATTACTAATTAACCTTAAAATTATCCACCCGAAATCATAGGCATAATTATTAGTTCATCGCCATCTTTAAGAATCGTATTCTCTTTCTCCAGCTGATTAATTGACCTATTATTAACTATGACGATTCCATTAGATACAACTTTTTCAAATTCAATCTGATATTTATTGCTAAGCACTTTAAACACATCTTTCACGTTTACTTTACAGTTCTTCAAGAATAATTCTTCCTTGGAATGTCCAGTAATCTTTCTGAAATCCAAAAAATATTTTATGGTTATCTTCAAATTGACTCACCTTTTTAAATTAAATCATCTAAACTTAATTTCTGCAGTCTTTCTTTGGTTGGTCGGCCATCTCTATCCCATCCCCGAACTTCATAATACTCATCAAGCATGGTATTATACATCTCATCACTAATAACATGTCCCTTTGCCTGACCTTCTGGCATTTTCTCTGTTCGAAATCGTTCTGGAATTATGTCATCTTGCCTAAATCTACCTTCCCTGTTAATAATTAATCTTTCTAAAGTATATACTCTTTCGCCAATAGTCATAAGTTCTGGAGTAAAATTATATCCGGTTAAATATTCTAAGACTTTACCTCGAGGTTTATTAGTAAACCCGTATCCACTTCTAACTACAGTACAAATACCCAGTGAATCTATATAGCCCCGGGTATCCTGAATAGATTTTATTAATTTCCCCTTTCCTTCGATGGCAAAGCGGTCATACTCACCTGATAAAAGTTCGTCTCTAATACTCCATCCCCCAACATTATGACAAGCACCGCGACTTGAAGTTCCATAAGTCAATGCATTACCATAGAAACCTCTTGAATCATAAGCTGCCAAGGGTAGTCCTTTAACCTGCATCATATATTTTTGCATCTGGGGCATTTTCTCAGCAATACCTAACATACCTTCAGCAAGTAAATCTCCTATATCTTCTCTTTTCGCTATTTTCTCAATCATATTTACCATCGCTTCTCCATTACCAAACTTAAGCTCAAGTCCACCAGTATCTTTCCTGGTAATATACCCTCTTTCAAATAACTCCATTGCAAAACCAATAATAACACCGACAGATATAGTATCTATACCAAGTTCGTCACAAATTTCATTTGCCTTAATAATAGCTGCAAAATCACTAACTCCACAAATGGCTCCTAAAGCACCTATAGTCTCATATTCTGGATCTGATTTCGCTCCTTTAAAAATACCTTCTTTAACTTCACATAATTGGGAACAGGCTACTGGACACCGAAAACAGGCTAAGTTTTTTATAAAAAAGTTTTCTTTCATATATTCTGCCGCTATTGTGTCAATCCCATCAAATACTCCAGTTTGGAAATTTCGGGTCGGATAACAACCAAGTTCATTCATAACCGCAGTATATTGAGCTGTGCCATATTTAGTGTGATTAGCTTTACTTTTACGTACATAAGAAATAGCATCTTTTACAACGTTTTCAAATTCATCTGGTTCATTTACAGCTATTTCACCTGTCCCTTTTACAGCTATAGCCTTTAAATTTTTTGAAGCCATTACCGCACCAGCGCCACCGCGTCCAAAGCTTCTATCACCAATTTGAATACCCGATAATCTAACTCTATTCTCAGCCGCAGGACCACAGGAAGCAACCTGATCTTCTCTTCCTACTTTCTCTTTCAGTTTTTTATTAACTTCTTTAGTAGTTTTCCCCCAAAGATTTTCCCCTTGTTCAATTTTGATTTGATTATCTTCGATTAAAATATAAACAGGCTTATCAGCTTTTCCTTCAATAATAAGTCCATCATACCCGCTTTTCTTTAGATGCGGACCAAAAAATCCTCCTCCATTGGAGCATAAATATTGCCTAGTTTCAGGAGATTTAGTAGCCACTCCTGTTTTTGTTGTCGCTGGTCCTGTTGTCCCGGTCAATGGTCCAGTAAAAAAAATTAATTTATTATCAGAAGATAATGGCATAACCTTATTACCAATTTCATTATAATAAAATCTTGCTGCCAAACCTCGTGCACCTAAAAATTTTCTCTGCCACTCAGGATTAATTTTTTCCTCCTTGATAGTTTTATTAGTCAAATTTATTCTTATATACTTTCCCTGATATCCTCCAGAAAACATTTAATTACCCTCCTTAAAGTACAAATCGTCTCCTTCGCCACTGATCAAAAACAACAACTCCAATAATGATTAAACCCAGAATAACTCGCTGCCAGAAAGCAGAGACATTGAGTAAGTTCAAACCGTTACCCAGTGTGCCCATTATAAATGCGCCAATGAGTGAACCGACAACACCACCTTCACCACCAAAGAGATTTGTTCCACCAATGACCACCGCAGCGATACTCTGCAATTCTGCTCCTTCTGCCATTAAGGCATTGGCTGAATTTAGACGGCCGGTCAGGACAATACCAGCAACTCCCGCCAGTAGTCCCATAATTGTATAAGTTATGATTTTGGTGCGTACAAAGTTGATACCTGAAATTCTAGCAGCCTCCCGGTTTCCTCCTACAGCATAAATAGCTCGTCCTAATGTAGTACGGGTCAAAATCATCCAGCCCAAAATAGTTATAGCTACAATAATTAGAGCTGGAACCGGAACACCCAGAATATCACCACTACCCAGCCAGATTAGTCCTGCGGGCAAATATCCTACAAGTTTGAGGGCAGTGAAGTGTGAGGGAACCGGTAAGCCCTGCGTTAAAATCAGTGCTAAACCTCTTGCTGTAGTCATCATAGCCAGCGTAGCAACAAAATCGGGTATCCTCCCTTTGGTAATGATTACACCAGTTATAAATCCCATTAGTGCCCCCGTCCCCAGACCTAAAAGTATACCAACTGCCAGATTAAGTCCCCAGTATGACACTGCTACCGCAGACATTGAAGCTGAGAGAGCAAGGACAGCGCCAACAGATAAATCTATCCCGGCACCAATAATAACCATTGTCTGGCCTATAGCAAGGATGGCGTTGATGGAAGATTGTCTGGTTATATTCAAAAAATTACTCACCGTAAAAAAATATGGTGTAGCAAAAGCAAGATATGTAATCAGGAAAAGCAAGGCTACAATTGGACTCCCCCTTAGTAAAATTTTTCTGATTACTTCAGCTCCCATAGAGACCCACTGATTCATTAAAGATACTTCCGAAGGCACTCTGGAGGGTATCGTGCTCTTGGGATTATTTTTTATAGTAGATAATTTTTTTCTTTGTTCACTCATAATTTTTCCTCACTTTTTCCCAAAATTTTTATATCTTAACTGACACTTTTTAATAGTTTCTCCTGTGTTGTCTCTCCTCTTTTATACTCCGCAGTAACAGTTCCTCTTCGCATTGCGAAGATTCGATCAGCCATAGCTAAAATTTCTGGTAACTCAGAAGATATCATAAGGATTCCTACTCCTTCCTTAGTCAACTGATTAAAAAGTTGAAAAATCTCGGCTTTTGTTCCTACATCAATACCCCGTGTGGGTTCATCAAAAATTAAAATCTTCGATCCACTGCACAGCCATTTAGATAAGGCAACTTTCTGCTGATTACCACCACTAAGATACATTAGCTTCCGAGCAAGGTCAGGAGGATGGATACGCAGGTCATTAACGTATTTTTCTCCTACTCGCCGCTCTTTTTGATTTTTGAGCAGACCTAACTGCGAGATTCTTTCCAAACTAGCTAGAGTTATGTTTGACACTACGGACATTGGATGTATAAGGCCATCTTTTCTATCTCTGGTGAGATAACCCAATCCCAACCCGATTGCCTCTTCAGGAGAAGATATAGTAACTCTTCTACCATTAATATAGATTTTACCAATATTAATCTTTTCTAGTCCAAATAATGCACGGACAAGGGTAGTACACCCAGCTCCCAATAGGCCAAAAATGCCCACTATCTCCCCTTCATGTAAAGTGAAGTCCACCTGGTGCAAGGACCCTTTTACCTCCAGGTCTTGTACCCTCAAGATAGGCTTACCAGGACTCATTTCCTCTTTGGGAAACTGTTCTTTAAGTTCTCTTCCCACCATCATCCGAATAATAGTATCCTCATCGGCTTCGTTCACGGGTAATGTAGCAATCTTCTTTCCATCTCTCAGAACAGTTACTCGCTGGCCTACTAAGGGAACCTCAGATAAGTGATGGGAGATATAAATAATAGAAATCCTCTGTTCATGTAATTCATTTACGAGGTTAAAAAGTCGTTGCCGCTCCTCTTCTGATAAAGCTGATGTAGGTTCGTCAAAGAGTAAAATTTGTTCATTTAAAGACAAAACTTTGGCGATTTCTACGAGCTGTTGTTCAGCCAGACCAAGATACCTTACGAGCACAGTAGAGTCAATATTTAAGTTCAGTTTCTTCAAAATTTGTTGAGCATTTTTATATATTCCTGGCCAATCAATAAAGAAAAACCTACCCCTGGGTAATCTACCTAAAAAGATGTTCTCAGCTACACTCAGGCTGGGAATGAGACTCAACTCTTGATAAACCATACCGATTCCTAATGAACGAGCATGATAAGGGCTGATTATTTCGACTTGTTTACCCCGGAGGATGATACGGCCACTATCTTTGGGCAAAGAACCGCTAAGTATCTTTACTAAGGTAGATTTACCAGCACCATTTTCACCGAGGAGAACATGGGTCTCTCCTTCATAAAGGTCAAAATCTACATGATCAAGGGCGTGAACACCCGGGAAACTTTTATCAATGGCTTCTAATCGTAATAAAGGCTCTCTTGGCATTCCTCTTTTTCTCCTATAGAAAAAATAAACATACTACATTTAAAAAAGAATTTATCCTTTACCATCTGAATTTCTTTGAAATTCCGATGGTATAAGATATATAGCACATAAAGTATAAAAAATAGATTATAGAAATCAACTTATTTTAAGTTTTTTATAAAGACCTAGAGGGGCCCTTTATAGAAGGACCCCTCTAGCCTTAACTTATTTTGCCAGATATTCAGCCTTGATTGCATCCCAGTCTATAGGTTCAAGCTTTGGAGTAGGATAAAATTCATCCGCATTTTCCTTGTACATTGTCCTCGGCCTGATGTCGAAAATCGGAGGGACATCGACTCCCAGAGCTGCCCTAACCGCATATTCGACTCCGTACCAACCCCAGTCCGCAAATCCATGAGTTGTTTCTGCCACCATTCTTCCTTCGCGCACCCTCTCCGTTGATTCCGGGGTAACGTCATTGGTGAATATTTTTACCTCATCTTGCCTCTTCGCAGCCTCAGTAGCTAACATTGCACCCATACCCATTTCATTAGACGCCGCCCACATAAAGTCAAGCGTTCCTTTCGGATTGGCTGTGAGAAAGTCTTCCGCTGCCTTGATACCTTTCTCTCGGTTCCAATCTGCCGCCAGGGTACCAACTATTTTGATACCTGGATACTCATCAATCACCTGGTGAAAACCGATCAATCGAGCTTGAGAGAAGAAACCACCAGCAACACCCTCGATAATGGTTCCGGTTGCTTTTATAGCTGCTTTTTCTTCCGGAGTGACAGTAGCATATAGGTCTTGCCACCATTTTAGATCAAGGTATTCTCCTGGCTTAACCGCAACTTTTCTCCCCGTACCTAATACACCCGGTCCACCAAAATAATCCAGCACGGTATAGGCAGAGACCATTGCTGCTTCGCCATTATCGAAACCAATATAAGAGGCTACCTCAACTCCTGCAATAGGCTCCAACAAGTTTACAATTATCACTGGAATACCTGCCTTATTAGCTTTAAGAATAGCTGGAATAACTACTTCCACTTCTATAGGTGAGATGGCAATTACATCTACCTTCATCTGAATAAAGTCTTCGATAATTGCCACCTGATCCCCAAAAGCTATATGTGAGGCCGGAGCTCGATAGATGATAGTAACAGGGATTCCATTGAGACTAGCATCGTAAGCACCTACCTCGAAGTAATGTGTTGCAGTCCTAAAGACTCCGGTGATATCGGGTGGTGTCCAACCTATAACTATTTCCTTGGGTAATTCTTTTGAAAATACCCCTAACGAACTTACGGTTACTAATAAAGTAACAACAAGAATTGTTAACAAACCTTTCTTAATCACTTTTTAATACCTCCCTTTAATTAAAATTACACTAATCATCTGCAAACAAACTAAATATATTTTAGTTCATCGGCATCACCTTCTTTTAATATTTTAATAATCTAAATAATTATTGTTTAGAATCACTCCTTTCTTTTTTATATTCAAAGCAAAATTATACTTATGAGCAGTTTCCCTATATACTCTTTCTGATATAAATTATTTTCCTTCCATTACATCTATTTTCTAAATTGCTATATTTATTTAATAATTAGGATTGTCTAAAACTTGAATTTGCCCATTCTTCTCGACAATCAACTTACAAAATCCCTTATGTTCAATAATTCCATAATTATGTCCGGCTTCACCAGGATAAACCGCAAAAAAGACTAATGGTATACTCCCAGTATTTATCGTCCTATGAGCCCAATATGGAGGAATATAGGATATACTACCTGATTGCATATCCAGGATCTTAACTTCTTTATCCTTTTTCTGCATTAATAATTTACCTGTTCCCTGTAACACTAAATATATTTCTGCAGTATCTTCCTGGGCATGAAAATGTCCTTTGGTCATATGAAACTCGTCGCCTACTCGTCCAGGATAGACGATACTGGTGCAGTATTGTAGATGACCATATTCCTCGGGGATATCGACATTATAGACTTTATATATTACTCGATCACCCTCATCAATTAGCTTTCGGGTATATTCTAAATCATAATACATTCCTTTCATATCACTCAAATGCCGAACTGTAATATTATAATTTGAAATGATTTCACCCGTATTAAAATTTATATAATTGTTAAAAGGTTCCATTTCTTATATCTATCCTTTCTGTAAATTTCACCATTCGAAGCTATATAGCCTTTCCCTGTTTAGGCAGAGAAGGCTCTTTCGCATGGGCAAGTCTTTGAAATGTACTATCAAGACTATCGATTAAATCAATATATATTTCAGCAAATTGTTTATAGTGGTCGTGATATACAGTACGTGGTTCTATCCGATCTTTAACCTGAACAAATTTTTGCGAAGTACTGGCCAGATTATCAAATATTCCAACCGCATAACCGGCAATAATTGCACTGCCTAAAATGGCTGGTTCTGGTTGGGTTACTATAGTATAGGGAATATTTAGAGTATCTGCTTTTATCTGGTTCCATAACTTACTCTTTGAACCTCCCCCTAAAACACGAACCTCTTTAAATTCAATATCAGGATAGAGATTTTTCATAATTTTTAAATAATAGTAATATTCATAAGCTATTCCTTCAAGAATGGAGCGGTAAAAATGATTTTTGCTCTGTCCCCAGCTAAAACCAACCCAACTCCCTCTAAGATTGGGTTGAGCTGGCAAGACTCTTCCCCCTAAATGAGGTACAAAGAGCAATTTATCACTACCAGGTGAAATTTCAGAGGCTAATTTATCAAAAATTTCATAAGCATCCTGCCCTCTGGCTTTAGCTTCCTTTTTTTCCTGATAGGCTATTTCATCTCTGAACCAACGTAGACAAAGTCCTCCACCATTTATAAAAGCAATGGGATTCCATAGATTTTGAATAACTGAACGGGAACACATTACAGTTTTATATTTTAGATCAGGCGAAAATTCATTAGTACAACTGGCTAAAACCGATGCTGTACCAGCCACATCAAAAATAATTCCTGGCTTTACTATTCCTGCTCCTAAATAACTGGTGGTTGTATCACCAGCTCCAGCTGCAATAGGAATACCCTCAATTAAACCACAATAATTAGCAGATTCTTTACTTAAATGTCCAATGATATCCCAGGGCTTAACTATCCGTGGTAGTTTTTCCAGGGAAATACTAAATATCTCACATAATTCACTATCCCAAGCCATTTCTTGGATATTAGCTAGGCCAGAATAATGGAGATAAGTATAATCTACAAAGGCATCAAAAGCATTCAAACCTGCCATCTTCCCAGCAACATAACATCCTGGAACAATAAATTTAGCAACCTTTTGGAAAACTTCCGGACACTCTTCTTTCCACCATAATATTTTCGGACCATGAGCATAGGTTGGGGGACAACCGGTTTTTTTTAGGATTTCATTTTCTGCTTTTCTCTGCATTAATTGAATATAAGGTTCACAACGAGTATCCAACCAGGAATCGTAACGAGCTATTGGATTCCAATTTTTATCTATCATGCCAATACCGGACATCTGACCATCTACTGCTATTGCAGCAACTTCATTGGCTCTTATACCTGCTTTCTCTATTACTTGATGGATAGTATTTACTGCTGAATGGTAAAAACTCTCAGATTCCTGCTCTACCCAACCAGGCTTAGGATAGAATAGTGTAGACTCTTCATAGGCCTGAGCTAAAAAAACACCGTCTTTGCTAAAAAGACCAGCTTTTGTACCTGCAGTTCCAATATCTACACCAATTAGATAGTCCATCATCTAGTCAACCTCCTTGAAAATTGACTTTCTTCTCTAAATCGCCGTATAACCACCATCAATAGAAAAAATAGAACCGGTTGCGTATCCTAAATCATCAGAAGCCAGGGCTAAAATAGCCTCTGCTATCTCTTCTGGTCTTCCTAATCTATTTAAGGGTCGGCATTCTTCAAGTTTACGTCTTTCCTTTTCTGGATCTTTAGATTTTTCTAAAGCATCCTTAACTAAGGGAGTTTCTGTTGTTCCCGGGCATACTGCGTTAACCCTTACACCTTTTCTGGCAAAGTCTACCGCCATACTTTTAGTTAGAGAAATAACTCCTGCCTTGGAAACATTATAAGCCGCCTGACCAGCAATACCTACCAGACCAGCTTCAGAAGCAACATTAACTACCACGCCACCATTCTTCTCAAGCATAACCGGTATGACATAATGGGAACAAAGATATATGCCTTTTAGATTTACGGCTATTACTTTATCCCATTCTTCTTCCGGGGTTTCGACTACATCACCTTGATAATAGATTCCAGCATTATTAACTAAAATATCTATCCTACCAAATCTCTTGGTGACTTCTTTAACCATATTCTTTACACTTTTGCTGTCGGCTACATTTATCTCAATAAAAAAGGCGTCCCCACCAATTAAAGAACTAGTCTGTTTACCTTTTTTAACATCAATATCACCTACAACAACTTTGGCATCTTTATCTGCAAAAGCTATAGCCGTGGCTTTACCAATTCCCACAGCAGCGCCAGTAATTATAACCACTTTATCTT
>Ga0172366_10002506_pt1 | contig 14396 bp, 15 predicted proteins | sample LakKivSesite69cm_FD_114533 | JGI IMG/M metagenome (GOLD analysis project Ga0172366, IMG submission 114533) | Sediment microbial communities from Lake Kivu, Rwanda - Sediment site 69cm | ecosystem: Environmental > Aquatic > Freshwater > Lake > Sediment | place: Rwanda: Western Province, Lake... | reverse complement strand
TTGTAGGGCAAGCGGAAGTCGTGACCGACCGTCCTGAGGAAAAGCTTCGGCACGAGTGGAGTACGTCTCTTGTGTTCTGTTGCGCGCCATCTCTCATAGATCCCCCTAACGAAGTCCTTGGGAAGCTGCAATGCATTAGCGATCTCATCAGTCGTCCACCAATGCTCGATACCCCACAGTATGAGATCAAGAATCTCATAATCAGCGCCGAGTTCACTCTTTGCTTTTTGGTCAGGCCAGAGATCTGGTGACGGGGGCTTCACTACTATTTCGTGAGGAATCCCCAAGCTGGTAGCGAGTTGCCGTACGGTTGTCTTGTAGAGATCCGCCAACGGCTCGATATCACATGCACCATCGCCGAACTTTGTGAAGTCTTCGGGGATAGGTCAGCTAAGCCCTATCTTATCCGAGCATCATTTCGCTCTTGTCAGTGGTGCCGACGACGAGGCGATTGAGGGCATTAGAGTAGTAGAAGAGGATCGATGCGCGGACTCTCGCTTTCAGATTTCCGTGGGCAACCCTGCTCTTTTGGTTGAATACACTCAGGCCACTAAAACCTCGAACAATCTCCGTTATGTCAACTATTTTGAAGTCAGTATCAAAGATCTTGGCCACGCGCTCTGCATCTTGAATGTTCTTAGTGCTGTAAGTCTCTGCCTCAGGCATGCACAATCCAAGTACCCTACTGCGGTCATGGAGAGCCTTGGAGCAGAGAGCAGCGACCACACTAGAATCAAGTCCACCCGACATGCCCAAGACAACACCCTCAGCTGAGACTCTGCTGACATAGTCCCTAAGGAAGCTCTCAAGACGGCCTATGGCTCCAGCTGGATCATCCATTCTCAAGAGGTCCAGTTCCAATCGTAGCAATCACATCTCTCCCTAGATCAAGTCCATATGTGCAGTTGACTTAGGTTTAACTAATTTCCTCATTTGCAAGAACCTTGGTCAGCCTAGGATACAGCGTATGGCGATCCAATGCTTTCAGGGGTCTGCGCAGGCAGTCTCTCGGTTGCATCGGTCTTATAGACAACAATAATGCACAAAGCAAATTTCTGAAGAGCCGCCAAGCAATTGAATATTTACACATTCATGTAGTTAGTGCTCTCCTAACAGAGTCTAAAAAGACCCCCCCACCAATGTCTGGTCGCTTGATGCTTGATCCGCGCTGACAACAAGTATAATAACAGAAGTGACAGTCATCTGCCTTAGAAGAGAGGGCACGTCGCTTAAACACGAGGTGAAGAAGCACAGATGGGTAGAAGAAGACGAAGAGTGGTGAAGATAGTCAAGAAGCGGTTGCCCACCGTATTTACATGCCCAGCATGCGGCGAAGAGTCCGTCAAGGTTGTCATGAAGAGCGGCTCTGGCGTTGCGATAATACAGTGTGGATCCTGCAGGATCAAAAAAGAGTTGACGGTACCGCCAAGATCCGGACCAATCGATGTTTATTGCATGTTCACCGACAAGTACTATGGAGAAGGAGCGACAAGAGAGGAGAAGGAACCGGAAACGCCGTTGACATGAACTAGTTATGATTAGATGAGGAGCATATCATATCTCTTAAGCAATCTCTCACACACAAGCTTACCATATCAACACGGCATTGCAGCAAAGCCAGACAGCGCATAAAGGTCAAGTGGACTAGTATGATAGGGACGGGGGAGTTAGCTCTCATACTCACTATGACGATTTTGCTGTTCGTGCCGGAGTTCCTAGACAGAAGGAGGAGCAGGACAGTCCATCGACTTGGATTATATGCCGTGATAGCACTGCTACTTCTGGTAGCGCTCGCTTTGTCCAAGCTAGTCCTTCAGCTCTTGAGCGTGGCAGTGGCATTGGCGGTTCTAGTCATAGCAATGGCTCTCATATTGATCAGATGTCTGACGCGCGGATTAGTGGACCATGATCAGACGAAGTGATTCAAAGTAATTGATCACCTTTTTGTTTGGGGCGTGACCCTCGGATGGTTAGCCGATCGTCTGCAACAAGGGTTTCTTCGGCAATGCTGACGAGAGAATTGCAGATGGCGGGAACATGCCCTTCTACCTAGTAGTGTGATGTGGATGGCGAGCAGCTTCTCCCGTCCATTTGGTCACTCAACTATTTTCGAGATCAAGTAAGATACCCAATCAGTGCTAGGACGCCACCGATCAAGACCAAGGCTCCCCCTATTCCACCGGCTACTATACTGGCTACGACTAGTACGATCGACCACGCGGGGTTGTGGATCCTCTGGGATCCTGTGAGGGCAATCGCTCCGCATATGATATTGATGATGAAATCACCACTGATGCCTATGATCAGTGGAAAGATGTATCGGGACGGTACCAAAGAGTAGAACGGTATGATCACATCAGCTATTCCTAGTAATAGCAGCAAGTTGATGATTATCAGGGTGAGCGCGCCTACAACACTAAGCGCGAATGCAAACTCAAAAAGGCCTACGCGAGCCATAGATAATCAACAGCCAACTGTCTAGCATGGTATTCCGAAGAGGTGGCATGCGTTTCTCGTTGTAGTCTCTGCCAGCTCGTTGATACTGACGCTTTTAATCCTTGCCACCTCATCCAGCACTTTGGCAACATCACTCGGCTCGCTCGGCACACCACGATACCTCACGGGAGCGTCTGTCTCAAGCAGAATAGATTCAATCGGCGCAACTTCGGTCGCTTCCCTATGCCTCGGACTGTATCCAACAGCCGGAGTCACGGATATAAAGTAACCATTGTCAAGTATCCTCCTCAATGTCTCAAGAGGACCACTATACCAGTGAAAGACCGCTTTACGAATGTCATTGTTTTGGACGCATGAAAGAACATCCTCCCAAGAGCCGCGAGAATGTAACGCTACAGCCTTATCATAATTCCTTGCTATTTGCAGCAGGTTATCAAAAACCTCTCTCTGTCGGCTTTTGTCCACATTATATTTGTAGTCCATTCCTACCTCGCCAATCGCTACACACTTGTGCACTTGGCTTTCCACAAAGTCAATGGCCTCCTTCGATTCGGTTTCTGCCTCATGTGGATGTATGCCAATTGCCGCGTACACAAAATTATGATGGTCCTCCGCCAGTTTGAGGACTCTTGCGTTTGCCTGCGAGCTTGAGCCAACCGCAACTATAGCTGCAAGACCTTTTGCTTTAGCTCTTGCTAAGGAACCCTCAATGTCTGTGAGTTCCTCTACGTGTGCGTGAGTGTCAACAAGTTTCATGTGGGTTACCTGAGAGAATTTGCAGGGCAGCCGAGGAGTCTTGTTCAAGTTCTTCTTCTGAGCCTACACCTATCATGCAACATGGAATTCCAAGCTGGCTATAAACGTATTCGAGGGCTAGTTTAGGATGAATTCTGCCGCCAGCGAAGGGTTTTATCGCGATCACCGGCTTGGTTGATTGTCTTATTGCGCGTTCGCTTAACTTTTGCGTGGGAAACATCATCACTCCCAGTTTGTTCGCTGGAGTCACGTATCCACAAAACTTGGTTTTCGACGCCTCCAAGATTGGTATTGTCGAACCTGCATGGTGACAGCCGCAGAGGCATCTGAAGCCATACTCCTCAGTAATCCAGTTGACTAGGTCACAGATGAGATCCAAGCGGCTGCCCATGGAGATGAAGTCAGCCTCGGACCCCAGCTCGATGAAGAGCACGCGCTGATTCCTTAATCCAGTTAACGCTTTTTCGGCCCGCTCAAAGTCCACTTCAAGCGTTGCAAGCTCCTGCTCATATGGACTGGAACTCTTCAGTTCCTCAAGGAAATTGGACTCCCAGTCTTTCCTTGCTTGAAGGACTGGATCGCTGAGGTACCTTCTTAGCAGTTCCTCCTCACCATGCCTCTTCTCAATATCGTAGTAGGTGAGCCATCGCCTGTAATCGTTAACTTGCTTGCCGCCTATGAGGAGAGGAATTCTGAGGCACACTATTAGGCCAATCTCCACCCTGAGCTTCACTGAGACTTTTTGAACGGCTCCGAGAAACCTGCCAGCCGGCTCACCCTCAAGCGTGGTTGGAGCACTCATGACAGTTATGCCATATTTTCTCACTGCCCTCTCCAGAATGGACATCACGTTTCTCGGGTCAGAGAATCGCCTGCTATACTCGGCGTTCTTTAGTGGTCCCTGGTATGATTCTCCCATGAAGGGCAGATGCCCAAGGATTAGCCTCGGGACTTCTAGGCCGCCGATGCCAACCGTTGACATCAGGGCAGTGCCACAGGTCCTCACGGTTCATCTCCAGCAAGTATGTTGCTTGTGTTAGTATCCTTGGAAGGCTAAACTTGTATCTGTGGGCGATACATACTAGATCTTGGAAAGTCTCTTGAACTCTATTCCACACCCATATCAAGATTACATGGCTGGGCTTGAGGACAGGTTCAAGGAGGTCTCCTCAGTCGCTCAGCGTGCACGCTCTCTAGGTTATGATCCATTACCGGAACCAGAGTCCTATGTTGCCTCAGATTTGGCTGAGCGTGTGGAGAAGTCTGTTGGCCTCACTGGTTTAGCGTCCAGGATTAGGGAACTAACCAAGAGTATGCCGAGGGAAGAGGTGGCCTTCAAGATAGCCGAGGAGATAGCCCAGACATTTAGCAAGGTGGGTGAGGAAACAGCTGCGGATCGAGCTGTTAGGACAGCACTGGCAATACTGGGTGAGGGCGTAACGATAGCGCCTATACAGGGAATTTCGAGTGTGAGAGTGAAGATCAACCCGGATCATACGAAGTATCTCGCTGTGTACTTTGCTGGTCCTATACGCTCTGCTGGCGGAACAGACATGGCCTTGATACTTGTCATAGCGGATTACGTTCAGCGCCTCATGGGTCTAAACAGGTTCAAGGCGACAGAGGTTGAGGCAAGGAGGTTTGTGGAGGAGCTTAGACTCTACGAGAGAGAGGTTTCAAGGTTCCAGTACAAAGTCTCTGATAAGGAACTCTTCAATGTCATTATGAATTTACCAGTTGAAGTGAATGGGGTCCAAACCGATCAGGTTGAGGTAGCGTCCTTTAGGAATCTGCCCAGAATCGAGACTAACGGCGTTCGCGGCGGAGCCCTTCGAGTTGTAAATGACGGCCTAATAGGCCGAACTCAAAAAGTTGCGAAGATAGTTGAGAAACTAGGCATCAGTGGATGGAGCTGGCTGAAAGACTTCAGACCAGACACTACAGAGCTCGAAGAGGCCCGGGACTTCATGTATCTCGAAGATGTTGTGGGCGGCAGACCAATCTTCTCTCTTCCAGCAACCCAAGGAGGATTCAGATTAAGATACGGCAGGTCAAGGAATACAGGGCTCACAGCACTAGGCATCCACCCATGCACTATGCACATTCTGCGGGACTTCATAGCTACAGGAACTCAACTGCGCATAGAGAAACCAGGCAAGGCCGGGGTCGTTGCGCCAGTAGACTCCATCGAGCCGCCCATAGTGAAACTGGCTAACGGCTCAGTGAGGCGAATAGAGGATCCGCAGGCAGCGAAAGAAATACTCGAATCTATCACTGATGTGCTATTCCTAGGCGATATTCTAGTCTCTTTTGGCGAGTTTGTCGAGAACAATAAGGCTCTTGCACCGTCAGGGTTTGTGGAGGAATGGTGGAGCGAAATCCTACATCAGGCGATCCAAGACAAGTACGGCACTGTCGAAGGTGCTTCCAGAGATCTCGGGATACCTGCTGACAAGGTGAATTTGCTTCTGGCCGCTCCGCTTCAATGCATTCCTACTCTAGATGAATCGTTGAAGCTCTCAAGGGGCCTCGGTATACCACTTCATCCTAAGTACACTTACTTCTGGAACAGTCTAAGCTTGGATGAGGTGAATCGGCTGAGAGATGGGCTGCTCAAATCGTTCTCCAAAATTGATGGCTCACAGATGGTACTCACCAACCTAGACGGCGAAACCAAGAGTCTGCTTGAGAAGATATGCATCCCGCATGAAGTTGAAGGTGACCAGGTCATAGTTCCAGATGGGAAGGTGCTGCATGAAACCTTGGGGCTAAGTGGAGCATGGAATCCCCCCAAAAATATAGTGTCCTGTGCCGAGTACGTTTCCGAGGCATCTGGAATACTCGTTCGGGATAAAGCCGCAACCTTTGTAGGAGCTAGGATGGGTAGACCTGAGAAGGCGAAGCCTAGGGAGATGAGGCCTATCGTTCACTGTCTCTTCCCAGTAGGCTTGGCTGGCGGGCCTAGGAGGAACCTTATCGAAGCGGTCAAAACTAACAGCATCATGTCAATAGATGTAGAGAGAAGGATATGTCAACACTGCAACGAATTTACACATATGAATCTATGCCCCAAGTGCAACTCACAGACATTTCCAGTCCGATCGTGCCCAAGATGCAACAGGGATTACGAAAGCGAAAGTTGTCCTCTATGCAAGATCCCAACAGTCACGCATGACAAGCGAGCGGTAAACGTAAGAGTGCTCCTGGAGGCGGCCGCCAAGAGACTTGGAATGACCGCCCTGCCTGACGTTGTCAAATGCGTCCGCGGAATGACAAGCGACAGCAAGAAGCCTGAACCACTCGAGAAGGGTCTGCTGCGCGCGAAGCACGGCCTGTCGATGTTCAAGGATGGAACAATCAGGTTTGATGCCACAAACGCTCCGCTAACACACTTCAAGCCTGCTGAGATCGGCTTACCCCTTACAAGAGCGATCGAGCTTGGCTATGATCGAGATACATCTGGCTTACCAATCACGAGTCCGAACCAACTATGCGCATCAAGGATTCAGGACATAATCATTCCAGAGAGTGGCGCAGAATACTTTGTTAAAGTCGCAGCGTTCATAGATGATTTACTTGCGAAACTTTACGGGATTTCACCCTACTACAACATTAAGACCAAAGAAGATCTCATAGGTCACTTAGCCATCGGTCTGTCCCCACACACATCAGTTGGCATTCTAGCTAGAATAATCGGATTCACCAAGGCTAACGTTTGCCTTGCACACCCATTCTGGCATGCTGCCAAGAGGCGTGACTGCGACGGTGACGAAGACGCTATTATCTTGCTGATGGATGCTCTCCTAAACTTCTCCAGATCCTTCCTGCCAAGCAGGATCGGAGGATTGATGGATGCACCCCTTCTTTTATCCCTCTTCGTTAACCCCAACGAAGTCGCAAGGCAAGCGTTCAATATAGAAGTAGTTGACAGATTTCCTTTACAGTTCTTCCAAGAGACGGAGAAACGCTCCGACTCCAAGAGTGTGACAAGCATAGTTCAGACAATAGCTAGTCGCCTAGACACTGAGGCGATATACGAATCCGCTGGATTCACACACGGAACGAATGACATCAATGGCGGGAACTTGGAGAGTTCATACAAGCGCCTCCCATCAATGATTGCCAAGATAGAGGAGCAACTGAAGCTGGCCAATGTCTTGAAGGCTGTGGGATCAAGGGAGGTTGCAAAGAGAGTCCTCTCAACACACCTAATGCGTGATGTTGTAGGCAACCTGAAGGCTTTCTCTTCTCAGAGGTTCAGATGCTCAAGATGCAACACCAAGTTTCGAAGGATACCACTCCGAGGTTCCTGCACGCGATGTGGTGGGAAAGTCTCCCTTACAGTTCATCGCGGCGCAATAGAGAAGTATCTTGGAGTTGCCAGAAATTTGGTTGAGACCTACGGAATAGGATCTTACTATGAACAATGGCTCAAGCTGATATCAGATGAGATAAGCTCTCTCTTTCAGGCAAGCCGCGTCGAGAAGCAACCTGAATTGATAGATTTCTTGTAGGTCAAGTCTGCATGCCTCCCCCCTTCCATCCTAAAGCATACATAACGACGAAGAGAAACGTGAGAACGGGCCTTCGCACGCGTACACGGATCATCGAGGTTATCGAGAGACAAGCTACCCAAGTGGGTAAGATTGTAGCGGAGACGGGTCTGTCTCGCGGTTCGATAACATATCATCTTCGGATATTACGGAGAGAGGGAATCATGCAGCCTACTGGCAAGGGAAGGCCTGTCACTTGGAGGTTAACTAGTCTCGGACAACAGAAACTAGCATAGAACTGACACTTTCGAGTAAAAACTCTCCTTCAAAATAGTGCATATTGCTTGCAAAAATTCAATTTCCATATAACCCAGCCATATGCAAAACAGTGTACATTTCACAATTCACGATACCGTTGTTTTAGCTTGAACGTGCAAATCGCTTGCTGGTTGGGAACTTGACTGGAACAAGCTTGTAAGCCCTTTCGCATGGGTTCCCCTCAGTCATGTACATCTTGCCCTGAGCCAAGTTCATAACTATAGAAGTTATGGTTTCGAATCGGTCGTCTGGATGATGTCTAGGATCAGGGTGTCTGCATATTGAATTGGGATAGTCAAAGTGGTCGCTTACCACAGCTCGTAAAGAGTTGGTAGTCAACTTCTTCTTCTGCATCAGGAGGCGCCTCATCCTGTCCCATCTTATCAGAGAATCCGGGAAAACACTCTTTCCAAAATCTTTCAAGTCGAGGTTTGCTGAGAGGAAATTGTTCGAGTGGGTCAGTATACCCTCGTCAGGATATAAGATGGCGATATCATCAGGAGTAATCTCAAGATCTATAGCCTCACCTCCGGAATGGGCTATCATGAAATTTATTGACGCACCCCTCTTCGCCTTTGTCACAGCGTAAATCGCATCTCTTATGGAGGTTGAGTTCAGTATCCTACGTGCTACCACTGATACAAGCGGAACCCCAGGAGCTGCACGATCCCTACTCGACAGAAGCGCGTTGATGCAAAGCCCCAGGCCAGAAGAGTTCAGACCTTTATGTCCAACAGTTCCTGCCTCAACATGGGAGAGTATACTCGGTTTTCCCTCCTGTCTTATGTTGAGGATCACGCAGGTCTCCTTGAATTTGCTCCTGAAGTCCCAGTTCTGTCCAAGAATGATTTCGCTTGAAGATCCTGCATCTGGAGTGACTGCAAAGGATGTGCATTCCCCGCTGAACCTTCGTGAGAGTGGAGCTATTGCAAACTCGTATCTAGCGTTGAGCGCCACAATCTCTTCAACCGATCTCTCAGCTCCAGCTGCTATTCCTCTAATCTCATCCATAATCTCGCTGTCATATTCTTCTATGATCGGCATCCAGCTTGCCGCGTCTGCCGTGATTCTATCCCAATCGAGGTTTGTGAATCTCTTGTACTGGCTTTGATAAATCTCTATATTCCTATGGATCAGAGCTTTGGCGGCAGAACCGTGTTGGAAGCCCCTCTCCCTCGGTTTTCCCTCAATCGAAATAATCTTGGTTGAAAGTGAGGTCATGACTTGTTTCACAGTTTACTGTCTTCTACAACCATTACTATTTAGGGTAAGTTAAGATATCGGTCTATTCATTCAGATTATCTAGGTTTAATAAGAGCATACGAGCCCTCTACCGCTGAGTGATCATACTTGAGCGATCGCGCGAAGAAGAGGCGACGAGAAGCGCCCATGCCAGCCGCAAGTGCGGGTCTCTTGCGTTTCTTCGAGGAGGAGACAGCTGGCATCAAGTTGAGACCTGAAATAGTCATTGCGATGGCCATAGCACTTATCGCGGTCAGCCTATTTGCATCGGTATCCTTCAAGTGACGATTTGGCTTAGCAGAACTGATGTAACGTCTTCTGCATAATTGCTGGTAAAGGCTTGCTTATCACTCCGAGTTTTCGTCTGAGGTAGCTGGCAAAAACTTCGTTGTGACCTGTGAAGCTGTATACAGACTTGGCTTTACTGTCTTTCACGAACTGGACTAGCTGATTGAAGTCGGCGTGGCTACTCAGCGGGAAGCTGGCGACTTTATTCGGGTTCATTCTAAGCGCCCACCCAGTCGCTATAGCCTTCACGTACCTGTTTGCATAGTTTGGACTCGGCCTTGAGATTATGTGGACACATTGTTTTCCATCAGCTTCTGAGCTAGTTGATCTACAGTCGAGTTCTACGCCATTCTCTGAATATACCCTGCAGACCCTAGCTATCTTCAGATTGGTGGCAACATCCAGATTCGTGTAAAGGTTGAACAGCCTGACAAGCTCTTGTGCCTTTCCAGCCGCATAGGCTTGGAAGACGGGTATTAGCCCCTTCTTGAGTTGACTCAGCGTCCATCTTACTATGCCAGCATACGTCTCCTCTCTATCAGGAAAAAGGTACGACGGCTCCCCGTATGTAGACTCAATCACGAGAACATCGCATTCTGCATTCTGAGCTCTCTTCGTTGTCAGCGTATCCAAGTAGTTAATGTCACCAGTGTATAAAATGGTGACATCTGGCAGGGTCACAAGAAATTGTGTTGAGCCTAACATGTGCCCTGCATTTAGGGGAGTGACCTCGACATCTCCAAGATCTATTGGTTTGTTAAGGTGGGCATCATGAAAGTTGGCGACGGCTCTATCGCAGACCTCCTCGAAAACCCTTCGAGTCTCCAAAGAGGAATACTTGGGCCGTGGACTCCTCAGTCCAGCGAAATGGTCTGCGTGAGCGTGCGAGACGAATACTGAGCAATTCTGTCCTGGAACACTTGCTGAATCTGGGTCGAAAATCAGCTGGTTATCCCCAGTTCTTACAATAAACCCTCTAGACCAACCGAATTCGACCATGACATTGCGGCATCCTAGGCTTCTGTCTACACAACGCCTCCATAGACTGCCATTCCAATGTTCTTGACTGCTCGTTGTCAAGACGGATGGGGTAGGAAACTTAATCTTGTTAGAATCTTGCATACTAAGGTTTGAGGCGGCACTTGGAGAACACCCATGTTCACGCACCAAGGTAGTATGGTCCGTGTAGGAAGGAAGCCTGTGCTGAGTTATGTTGTCGCCTGCGTCACATTATTAAATTCAGGTAAGCGCGAGATCATGGTAAGAGCAAGAGGAAGATCCATCCCGAAGGCTATTGATACTGTGAGAATGCTGAGAAAGTCTTTCGTGAAAGAGTTAACTATAAAATCGGTTGACATCGGATCTGAGGCCGTCAAAAGGTATGACGGGCGCGCAGGAAGTATCTCAACAATTGAAATAACTCTCTCCAAAGACGCATCTTCAATGCAGAAGGAGACAGCGTTCTAACCCAATCAATTATATCCTTCCTTACTTCGTGTAGGAAAGTATGAGCCATCTACGAACAACGGTTACGCCTCCAGGTCCTAAAGCCCGTGAACTTCTGAAGAAAGATGAAAAGCTTCTGTCCCCATCGCTCAATCGGTTGTATCCACTTGCGATAGAGCGCGGCCAAGACTGCATAGTTCGTGATGTTGACGGTAACGAGTATCTAGACTTCAACGCTGGCCTATCATGCCTCAACATCGGGCACTGCCATCCAGCCGTCACCAAGTCCATAGTGGGTCAACTTGAAAGATTCACTCACTATTCAGGATCAAGCTTCTATTATGATATTATTGTGGAACTCGCCCAGAAGATCTGTGACATTACGCCCGGAGGATTCGAGAGAAAGGTCTTCTTCAGCAACTCTGGATCAGAGGCTGTCGAAGCAGCTATGAAACTGGCTCGCTGGCATTACAGACGCACAAACTTCCTAGCTTACACCAACTCGTCGCATGGTGAAACCCTCGGATCTATGAGTCTCTCAGCACACAAACTTGTCAAAAGGCGGCATGTTGCACCGTTCACACCCGGCGTAGTTCACGTTCCCTACCCTTACTGTTACAGGTGTCCGTTCAACCTCTCATGTCCAGACTGCAATTATGAATGTGTAGAATTCATCCGCGAGTACATCTTGAAGAGGGTAGTTGCTCCAGACGATGTCGCAGGCATATTCTTAGAGCCAATCCAAACAGAAGGGTGCATCACTCCCAGTCCTGACTATTTCGGCAGACTCAGGAAGCTTGCAGATGATGAGGGCATTGCCCTAATTGATGACGAGGCTGAGACTGGTATAGGAAGAACTGGGAGATGGTTTGGCATAGAGCATTGGCAAGTAACACCCGACATCCTCTGCATTTCAGGAGGGCTAGCGTCGGGCCTTCCCATAGGCGCAACGCTATGCAGAAGCGAGATTATGGACTGGGAGCCCGGGGTTCACGAGAGCGTCTTTGGCGGCAACCCTCTAAGTTGCGCAGCAGCCTCAGTGACTCTTGATGTCATCGCTAAGGACAATCTGATTGAGAACGCAACTAGACAGGGCAACTACATTCTGAAGAGGTTGAAGGAGATGAGTGAGCGGTATGAGATAATCGGAGATGCACGCGGGCGAGGACTTATGCTGGGTGTAGAATTGGTTGAAGACAGAAAGACAAAGGCACCAGCAATAAGGCGAGCTGAAGAAATACTGCTAGGCGCCTTCAAGCGTGGAGTTGCATTGAGAAGGTCTGAATCGACTATCATGATGACGCCGCCTCTGACTATAACACGCGAGTATGTCGATAACGGTCTAAGCGTTCTTGAAGGAGTACTAAAGGAACATAGTGGGATAATATGATCCTGTGCACATTGCTGGACTAATCAGTTTTTAAGCGCCCACCAGCCTAACTACTTCATGGTCTGGAGCAGATGAAGGAGTATCTGGCAAAGGACATCATGATCAGGGATGTCTATACAATAAAAGTCAGCAACAAAGTCGCCTTGGCTAGGTTGAAGATGATGAGGCACGGTGTGGGCGGACTGCCAGTCGTTGACGACTCAGGCAAACTATTGGGAATGATCACTCAAAGAGATATAGATCTAGCAGGCTCAGATGTCTCACATCTTCAGGTTGAAGATCTCATGACAACAAAGCTGTGCAAAGGCAATGAGAAAACAACCCTCAAGGAGATAGTGGATTTAATGGTAAGAACTGGAATACAGAGGATCCCCGTAGTCGATGATGAGGGCAAGCTGCTAGGTCTTGTAACGCAGACCTCAGTAATCAAACATGCACTGACGTACGACATGTTGTGAAATAACAACAGACCCCCTCATAATTGCTGAAAAGACCTAAATACATTGTAGAATCACTAGCGCATCGATTATCATGCGTGAAGAAAAGAGATGGCTAAATGAACATCAGATTCAACGAACGCTGAAGACGCTTGAACGAAATGGCTTCAAGAGTGTCTACGCTCCAACAAAGAGCGAAGCACTCAGCGAAGCCCTGAAACTAATCTCTAAAGATGCCAAAGTTGGAATCGGCGGGTCAGTCACAATTCGAGAGATAGGCCTTGTTGAAGAACTCCGCAAAAGAGGAAACGAGGTCCTAGAGACTTGGAGGAAGATCACAGCGGAAGAGGATCAAGCAATAAGAAAGGGACACCTAACCTGTGATGTCTTCGTCAGCAGTAGCAACGCTGTGACAGAAGATGGCAAGCTTGTTAATGCCGATGGAACAGGCAACAGAGTTGCGGCGATGATCTTCGGACCGCCAAAGGTCATCATCGTGGCTGGCGCGAACAAGATAGTCAAGGATGCTCACGAAGGGATTGAAAGAATCAGAAGGATCGCTGCTCCTCTGAATGTAAAGAGGGCGGGTGGTAAGACACCATGCACTCTCGATGCATGTAATCTGGAAGAGTGCTCCCCACCAAGTAGACATTGTCACGCAATCACAATTCTTGAGAAATGCCCCACGAGAACTGAAACAACGGTGATCCTTGTAGGTGAGGAACTCGGCTTCTAGATATCCGTAGAATCACTCTGCTTTTCTCTTCTTCTCATTTTTCTGATATAACTCTCGTCAAGTATTCCGGCTTCAAAGAGATTCACGATGGAGTTTCCGCTGGCTTCACCGTTCAGTTTGCCCAGTACGTCTTGTGTATGTCTCCACTTCAGTCTGGTTAAGCCGCTCTTTGAGTTGTATATGACACCCAGCACGTTTGAGACTCTTGTAAATTCGATGTCTCTTATTTTCTGCAAGGTCTCTTTGTCCTCTGCCTCAACATACATGGTTCCGTTTTCTACGGGCCTCTCAGGAAACACACCACCTTCGTCAAGAAACTCTTCCGGGATGAAGGAGCTGCATGTACTCAGAATCATGAATCTCCGGAACGATTCCAGAGCACAGACAACATCAATCTTCATTGGAGTTTCTACTCTCCCATCAAGATGAAGCTCAGTCAGCTTAAGTAAAGGTTTCCGGCAGGGCCAGAACTCCAAAAGAAACCCAATCGTTGAAGATTGATCTAACACGAAGAATCCAACACGGTAACTGGTGCAGTATTTTATATGTTATTGTCTAAACTCTTAATCAGCAGGTCACCCCAAACCTACGACTCTACCCTGAGGCTTGATCCTTTGAAATCGACCGCCAGAGACACAGCTTCAACTATGGAGCCCCAAGGCCAAGTGGAAGGGAAAGGCTCTCCGTTGAGAACGGTTCCTCACAAGATTCGAAAGCGCGACGGACGAATAGTTGACTTCGACCGGGAGAAGATAACGGTAGCAATATACAAGGCTGCGGAATCCGTCGGAGGAAAGGATAGGAGCCTTGCTGAAGAACTCTCCAGCAAAGTC
>Ga0172366_10002505_pt1 | contig 14398 bp, 10 predicted proteins | sample LakKivSesite69cm_FD_114533 | JGI IMG/M metagenome (GOLD analysis project Ga0172366, IMG submission 114533) | Sediment microbial communities from Lake Kivu, Rwanda - Sediment site 69cm | ecosystem: Environmental > Aquatic > Freshwater > Lake > Sediment | place: Rwanda: Western Province, Lake... | reverse complement strand
GGAGCCATCTGCCAAGGCGGCGGCAATTGCCAAACTTGAGGAAATCCTTTCCCGCAAAAATCTTCACCCTTATATCCAGAGCGAGACCTATGATTCACTTGTAAATTTGCGTGCAACAGAGATACGCAAGGATACGGAGGCGGATGCGACCCGTCTCCTCTCCCAGCCGGAGCGGGCTGGTCTTCTCGAGGAGATTGAGACCGACCTCGGACACGATTTCGCCGACTTTGAAAATTTTCACGCAGACTCACGGGATTCTCTCCTCACCGCCGAGTTCTTCTACCGCTCCCAGTCATCAGAGGGAGCATCTAAGACCACCACCGACGCATTCTCCCGCAATATCGGGTTCTCTTACAGCTTCGCCGTGGAGAACGAGGCAAAATACCGCCTGAAAAAGAAACTCGCCCGCTTTCTCACAAGTCCCCAGACCTATGACCTCATCCGCCAGATGCTTGACCCCAAAACTGGACACCTCGACATCTTTTACCACCAGTATCTCCTCCGTCTCCAGACCTCCATCGGCAAGGATTATGATTTCACCATTGACAACGTGAAGCAGACCTTCCAGCGCATCCTTGAGCATGAGAGCCGCTACAAGCCGGACGGACTGAAGGCGCTGGGGATTGTCATCCTGTGCTTCGGGCGAAGCTATTCTTATAAGAAGTTGAACCAGCCGATAGAGGTAAACAATCCCCTCGGCATGAAGGGCGTTGAGTCTGATGACGATGTGATGAAATTCGCCGACCTCCTCATCAGTCTGCAGCATTTCCGCAATCCTTATATACATCCCGAAATAAATGTGATGGAGAAAATCTCCAATCTGCGTGAAACTGCTTTCAACTGCCTGAGATTTATCTGCCGGCTTGTGTGAATAACTCCCTCCACAGGGATGAAGTGAAATAATATGGACAGGATTTTGGGGATTGATGCGGGAGAAAAGAGAATCGGCGTTGCCGTGAGCGACCCGCTCGCACTCACCGCACAGCCGCTGGAAATCGTTAAGCGCGACGGGCGGGGCTCTGAGTGGAAACGCCTGAGCACCCTCATGGAGCAGATGAAACCCATGCGCGTGGTTGTGGGTCTGCCTCTGAACATGAACGGCACTGAAGGTCCTGCGGCAGAGTCCGCCCGCCTGTTTGCCAGAACACTTTCACGCAAGTTCCCCAACATCGAGGTCATTTTTCAGGATGAGCGCCTGACCACCGCCGCATCTGAGCGGCTCCTCATCGAGGCAGGCTTAAGGCGGGAACATCGCCGCCAGAAACGCGACCTCATTGCCGCCACGCTCATTCTCCAGACATGGCTTGATACTCAGTCACGACCCAGATGAGAAAAGTCTTTTTAATTTGAGAAAGGCAATGGGCAAATATCCGAGGGACAAATATTTCGCCCCGGGAAAACTGCCGGCGGAGTTTCTTGAGCGGATGTTAAAGATGTTTCCCTGCAAGGATGATGCGGTTGTGATTGGACCGGCAGTCGGCATGGATGCCGCCGCCCTCAGGGTCGGAAGAAAAAAATATCTCCTTGTCACTACTGACCCCATAACCTTCACCACTGATGAAATCGGCTGGTATGCGGTCTGTGTGAATGCCAATGACATTGCCGTGATGGGCGGGATGCCGAAATGGTTTTTTGCCACGCTTCTTTTGCAGGAAGGCAAAGCGACGGAACATCTGGTCCGCTCCATCTTTTCGAATTTGCGCCACGCATGTCGGCGGATGGGCATTACGCTCTGCGGGGGGCACACGGAAATCACGTCTGCCGTCACGCGACCGGTTATCAGCGGGATGATGATAGGCGAGGTCGGGCAGTGGGGAATTATCACCGCTGGAGGGGCGCATCCGGGTGATGCCATCATTCTTACAAAGGGGCTGGGCATTGAGGGGACAGTGATTCTTGCACGCGAACGAAAGGTGCAACTCAAGAAAAAAATCCCCACGAACATTCTGAAGAGTGCGGCAGGATTTTTACACCGCCCCGGCATCAGTGTTGTCCGTGATGCAAATCTGGCGCTGGAGTCGGGTCATGTCACCTCCATGCACGACCCGACTGAGGGCGGTGTGGCAACGGCGCTCAGGGAGATGGGCATCGCATCGGGCGTGGGGGCGCGAATTTACAGGGAATCCCTTATTATACGCAAGGAGACAAGGATGATTTGCGAAGTGCTGAAAATTGATCCGCTCGGACTCATCTCATCCGGTGCGCTTCTAATCACTTGCAGGGAACGCGATTCGGAGAAAATTCTCCAGCGACTTTCATCGGGGCGGATTTCAGCCATGCGCATTGGCGAGGTGATACCCCCTGAGGAAGGCTTTATCATTGTGGAGACAGGAGAGGAGCGTCCCCTTCCGCAGTTCTCACGTGATGAGCTTGCGCGGTATTTTTCAGAGTCAGAAGGTGGCCCCGTCTGAATTAATTTACACCACAGAGTCACGGAGAACACAGAGAAATTTTTAATATTTTAAAAAAATTATACTATCTCTGTGTCCTCTGTGGCTCTGTGGTGAATCTTAAATTCTCAGATACTCCAAATATAGAAAGGTCAGCCTTCGCTGAAGCTACGGCTGACAATTTATCTGGTGGAGTGGAAGGGATTCGAACCCTCGACCCCAGCGTTGCGAACGCTGTGCTCTCCCAACTGAGCTACCACCCCAACAACTAAAAAAGTTTCAGAGGTTTCAGAGTTTCAAAGTTTAGGGACTACCAGACAGGTTGGAGAGGTGTTTCTGTGCGCGGTCAATGTGTTTCTGGTCGCCAACTGACTGACTCAACTCCAAAACCTTTTCCCATGTCTCAATAGCCTTACTCCGCCATGACGAGCGTTTCTCATAAACAATCGCCAGATTGTTGTATGCGGGTAAAAACTCAGGGTCTATCTTGATAGCCTCCAGATAATGCTCAATTGCCTTCTCATAATCCCCCTGACGCATGAGCTCAACAGCCTTCCTGCAACACTCGTCAACTTGTTCCTTTGTGGACTTGCCAGCCACGGGCGGGGTCTGTGTTAATGCAGGCTCAATTCCAGGTGCATGCGCATGTGGTGTTATTGGTTTTTCCGCCTGAGGAGGATGAGCGACAGGCAACGGCTTCTTTATTAAGACTTCATCAGTAATTACTCCCTTATCCGCCTGAGGAGGACGCATGGACGCCTCCTCATCGGAGAGGGACTTAATAAGGTTCTTCTTGACAACCATGGACTTCTTCAGGTCATCCGCCTCAGAGCCGGTCATGATGTCAAAGATGCTTTGGAGTTTAGAAACTACCAGGATATCGTTCACAGTGCTGGAAGGAGTGACAAGAACCATGCGCGCCTTGTTCTTGTTGGAAGTCATTTTGAGACCAACCAGGACACCCAGTCCTGCGCTGTCAATAAAATCCACTGCGTTGAGGTCAACATAGACCTGACTGATACCCTTGTCAATGAGTGGGATTGCTGTGTTCTTCAATTGTTCACAGAAGTCCAACACGACGCGCCCCTGGACGTCGATGTAGAGATTATTATTCTCCCTGTAGATGTTGAGGTTCATGAGTAGATAGCCTCCATGGCGCCAGAATCGGACATGATACAACCTTCATAGAACATGCTTCGTGCGGTGCTACATTATCTGCGCCCTGTCAATGAGTAACTCCGGAATCCCGTCGGTGATGGGATAACGTAGACGACATGACTGGCAGATGAGAGTATCATTATCCTTGTCCCAGTCGAGCGGACCCTTGCACTTGGGGCATGCCAGAATCTCAAGCAATTCTTTTGAAATCATCCCGTTCACCCTTTCCTTTTTCCCCCCGTATATGAGACCCCCGCTTACCTTAAAGATTCTACACCCTTGGTTGACCCAAAACGGCGGCTGGAGGTGTGGCGGCGGCTGGGGGAACAGCCCCCGGGGGGACGCCAGCGCCTGAAGGCACGCCGGCTGGAGGAATAACTCCGGGAGGCAAAGTTGGCGCCGTAGTTTCGGGAGCCGCAGGTTTCGCCTCCTCTTTTTTCGGCTCCTTCCAGATTGTATCCAGGTCGACAACAACTCCCTCCACACTTGCGAGGATATTGACCCAGGCATAAACATCCAAGACACCCTCCCTATCCTTGATGGTGTTTATGATGAGGGAGTCAAGTTCATACGACCTGGGAGAGTTGCAAACGGTGTACAAGAAGTTTGTGACATTGAAATTGGAGCCGTTGACGCGGATAATCATAGGCATACCAATGGCAAGGAGGTTCTGAAGCGCCGCCTCCTCCCTTCTGACCAGAGGTTGTCTCGTCATGGGGACTCCAGCCCGCATGAGTCCGGGTTCTCCCATCAATTCCACATCGCCAAGTGGGTAGCGCTGTCCCCCCAAGGCTGCCGGCGCAGCAAGACCCATCTCACGTCCGCCTGCAACGGCAGGTGACATCGGCGCTTCTCCGGGAAGAACGTCCGGTGGTCCAATGTAGGCAGGAGGGGCTTCGCTTGGAGGTGGGGTCTCGCCCGGTTTGGGAATCTCCCTGATGAGATGCTGGTCGTTCATCTGCACCTCGGTTATGTCCTCAATCTTATTTGCATCAGCCATCTCAATCATGTCCGTGAGCGCATAGATCTGGCAATTCAAACCATGAAGGAAATTGTCGGGATATTCTATGCGAAGATATTCCTGAATCTGCTCATCCGTCATTTTTAAATCTTTCGGCTTTTCCTTGATGATGAGGCGATAATGGCAGATGCGGTTTATAACGGGGACACATTTCCCATACTTGCTGAGGGAATCAATTGCGGTTTCATCAATCCCAATTTCCTTCAACAGCGTTGAATATTGAGTGAGTTTTTCATTCCGGACGACCTGATTATCGACAACCTTCAGGATGGCGTTGATGCCGCGAAGCTGGGACATGACGTCCCAGAGACGTTCGGGGCGTTTCTTGATATTATCCGGTAGTCCTTGCGGGAGGTTCCAACCCTTTTCGCCAAGAAAAGATAGCTTTGTATTTTTGAGTTTTGACTGAAAGCTGAGAAGTCTCTCAATGCATGAATCGAACTCAGCCCTGCGTTTTTTCAAGGATTCGGGGGTGGAATCTATATAGATGTTTGGGAGGTCTATATGGAGACTGCGGATCATGTTCTTGAACTCCTCCTTGTATTTGTTGACTCGTTCTTCAGCCTTTTTGACCTCATTCGGGTTTTTTGCCTGACCGACAATTTTTTCCACATCATCCCTTGCTTGACTCCATTCCGCCATCGTCGTGTCATAATCCATCGCTTTGCGAGAGAACACCATAAAATGAAGAGCTGCGATGAAAAGGATGGTCAGGATGGCACCAATGACCTTCTTTTCGCGGTTATGCATCACAACCTTCATGGGATAAATACTCCTTATTAAAGGCACGGCCCCATTTGCTCATCTTTATTTCAGAGAAGGGACTGCCTTTCTTTAATTATTTCACTCACACTGCAAACGTAATTGTAAACGCCGGTTGCATCCCCCTGTCAATTAAAAATAATAGCGGAACAAAACCTTAAATTTGATAAATGATATTTAAACCATACCGGCGGATTCATCCACGAATCTTCACGAATCCAATTCAGATGGACTAATTCGTGTGGATGTATGAATAGCCGGAGAAGACTTATTAGTCTATCTCATACACTTACGATTCAAATGGCAATCGCACCCGGGCTGTTTGGGACAGCGGACGTGACATTTCAACCTTCCAATACACGAAGAATTAAACTTATGACGCCCTGGATCAGTTGAAATCCGAGCAGAAGATGAATCAGACATTGACATAGCGCCTGTATGAGTATCAGTATCAGTTTGATGCGACGTGGAATCGCACTCAGATGAAATATTTTGACGGCAGTTCGACTAACACAACTTCTTATACATATAACAACGGCAATCAATTAACACAGCGCAGTGTCGGTGGGCATACAGTTTATTATGACTACGATGACAACGGCAACATGGAGGTTGAATATGTTTATGATCCGAATTACGATAGCCGGCGCATATTTTCATGGAATGCGGACAACCGCATGACCGTTGCGGAGAACATCGTTGATGACACAGTTGCGGAATACACATACGATGCGATGGGACGCCGTATAATGCGCTGGGACCCTTACGAAAACATCAAGACAATGTATTATTATGATGGCTTGACAGTGATTGCGGAAAAGCAAAAAGTGGGCAGTGGTTCATGGGACTGGCAACGCATCTTCACGGTTGGACCGGGAGTAATCGGGAACATCTTCCGCATCAGCACAAAAAGCGGCGGGAACTGGGTTGATGCCTATTATCATTACGATGCAATCGGCAATGTTGCCCTGCGCACAAACTCCGGTGGAAGCGTTGTCGAATCCATCGACCAAGAAGCCTATGGCAATGTCAAAATCGGTGCCCAATCCGGCTATCATCTGACAACAAAGGAGTATGATTCTATCCCGGAACTTTATTACTTCTGGGCAAGATGGTATGATCCTGAAATACGAAGATTCATTTCCCAATCAACTTTTCCATCATATATCGAACATCAATATAATTATGTTAAAAATAAACCACTAAAATATATTGATCCGTCTGGTTTACAATACCTGGATGGTTATTTATGTGATCCTAGTACGGGATGGTGTAATTTAAATATTCCAGATGATTATCCCAGACCGGGTGAATCATATTGGGATTGTGTAGATCGCTGCTATTCTGATTCAATGTTTGGTTGCCCTCATACGGCAAATGCTATAGGATTTGTATCAACATTTGTTGGATTTGAATATCCACTAGCCGGGATCCCAGCGGGCGTTTGTGCATTTGCATATATCCTATGTATGATTGATTGTAGTCATTGAATTTCATCAATATCCAAACGATGAAAGAAGATCACACTTATCATGATTTCTACCATACAAAGGATTAATCAAATGATGAATAATATTATAATAAAATTATTGATTCCGCTATATTTCATTGGTGGTATTTCCATGATGATATCATATATTGTTCTGAAGAAAGACACATTTAAGTTAATTACAAGTATTATATTTATAACAGCTTCTATCATTCTTTTAATTAGATATGTCAAAGGACGAAAGACGAAAAAGAAGCATTTAAATAATAATGTTTAACATGTGTTAGTAAAATTTGGGGGTCAGTGGAGATTTTGTAATTTGGGGGTCGGTTTCCACATTGTCATGGGGGTTATGCAATGTGCAATGGGGTCATTCATGATAAATAAGCGTCAATTGCATTCAACCGCTGAAGTGAGATTCTCCCTATGAAGGTGGAAGAAAAGGATTTCTCCCAACTGTTTACAGATTTTTGGCAAGTGGGGTCAGTCTCCACTTTTTGTACAAATTATAATTGACGCGTTAAGAATTCTGCAATCTTTTTAAGGCGCTTAGAAGGTGGTTTGTTTTTATTATTTTCCCAGTTACTGATTGTTACCTCTGTTACCCCTATTATTTCAGCAACGTCTTTTTGTAGAAGGCCAAGGTCAAGACGTCTCTTTCTGAGATGGTCTCCGATGGTTTTTATTGAGTTTGGAAATGCAGATATGCTTGGTTTTTGGGCAGTTAGGGTGATATGGCAAAAAGGCAACGAAATAGTGGAGATTCGTGGATAAATAAAATTCCGGATTACTCAAACTGGTTCCAGAGCTCATCAGGAATGCGATTGACGTAGTATGAACCGCTTCCGAAAAGCCCCCATGCGGAATGTCCCGCTGAATTGGTGCCACTGCCGGTGAAAAAGACATCAGATATACCATCTCCGTTGAAATCCCCCACAGCGATGCTTGAACCCATATAATCCCCGCCTTCCTCTCCCATTGCATAGATGGCGAGGTCAATCCAATCAATGTTATATATATACTGTTTCAGGGCATTTGAGGGGCGACGTCCAAGGATAATCCACGCCTTGCCTGCAAGAAAACGACTCTCCGGTGTGGCAGGCGGGGCGCAGATGACAAGGTCATCACCAGCGTGCTGGTTAAAATTAAAAAACCCAAGCTGACTCCCCAGACGCTCTTCGGTCATACTGGAGACAATACGCGTCTCTGCCTCTGATATTTCGATACTCTCCCGACCGGTTCTGAGAAAACGCGACCCATCGTTATAAAGGACGTAGGCGGCGCCCTGGTTTGTCCCCTGTGAATCATTCCAACCGGGGGCGCCGATGACAAGGTCGTTCAATCCATCACCATTGAAGTCCCCGATGGCAAGGGCGCTTCCGACCTGTTCATTCCCTGTCCTTGAAAGAATCTTAACTTCGGTTGTGGCAACGGCAAGGTCAACTGTCCCCTGAGGAAAGGGTTTCCCATATGGAAAGTCACGGTTGGCGCCAGTGAAAAGATATACCTTCCCCGCATTTGGGACATATCCGGACTGGCAGGGTGCGCCGATGCAGAGGTCGGCTATACCATCACCTGTCAGGTCGCCTGCGGCAAATGCGGAGCCGAGTGCATCGCCATCTCCTTCTGCAACAATTTTTGTGTGGGGCTGAGGGAGGGAATCCACCCCCTGGGTGAAAAAAGGGGGGAAGGGACGTCCGTAAAAGATATCAACCACACCGCCATTCCCGCTTGCAGGGGTGCCGATAATAAGGTCATCCTTGCCATCATGGTCAATGTCCGTAAAAAACAGGACTTCTCCAAAACGGTCGCCATCAATGCGTCCGGTAATACAAAAACAGCGCATGTTTGCCATCTCATCGGAGATGGTCACAAGTCCTCCAATACCCGTGCGCCCCTTAATGACATACACACGACCCGGTCCCACAGGTGTGATGTTCTGGGACGCACAGATGGCTATATCTTTGATGCCATCGCCATCAAAATCGCCCGCCGCAACTGCTGAGCCAAAACGACCAGCCGCCACATCCCCATTAATCTGAACACCGCCCAGTCTTCCATGCCCATCCGGCAGATTCACCATGGACATGGTGGGGTCGGAAAACTGGCTCGCCGTTGTGGTGAGATCATAGGAAAACTCATGAATATATCCCGAACCGGAACCAAACTTCAGCCCGAACCGGATATAGACAATGCCCGTATCTGCATTACCTTTAACCGTGGCGCGTGGCGCACCCAGAATCACGTCATCATACCCATCCCCGTTCACATCCCCCATGGCAACGGGTCCAATCATCCCCGGATTGCGCAAGTTGTCTGTGATTGAATAATCCTCATCCTGACTGTAAAAATCCTTCACCTCATAACCTGAGAGGGTTTGTGCAAAAAGGCATGAAAAAATCAGGCAAATAAAGAAAGTTTGAATTCTCATATCAATCCTGCAAAAAATAAAGATGCGACATTATCATGCCCGGACAAATTTGATATTTCTTAAATTTATAGTCTCTCACATGGCATTGTGTCAACTCATGATTTTGAATTGACATTTGCTGAGCACGTATAAATTGTGATTTTAATATCATCAAAAAGACTCAAAGTCACAAAGATAAATTTTTTTTCTTCGTGTCCGCCGAAGGCGGATTGTGACTTCATGGTCAATCTGAGGCGGATGGAGGCTGTTTTGGGAAAGGTCGAAAAAAGGATAGAGATGGGCGGGCAGGCGGTGATTGAGGGCGTGATGATGCGAAGTCCTCAGGGATATGCCATTGCCATTCGTAAAAAGGATAAAACCATCAAGATTAAAAGCATACCTTACAAACCTCTCACCAAGCGCATCAAAATCCTGAGTTTACCACTCCTGCGCGGGGTGGCAACCCTTCTTGAGATGCTCGTCATCGGGCTGAAAGGACTGGATTTCTCCATTAATGAATGGGAGGGACAGGAGAAAAAAGCGCCGGGTAAAGAAAAGGTGTCTGAAGTAGTGGATGCGGGACAGAATCAGAAGGAATCCGGTGCCAGCACAGCCGTTGAAAAACGGCAGATAAGCGTTGCAGGGATGATTGGATTGATGACATTCAGTCTTGCCTTCGCCATGGTTCTGACGGTCGTCATTCCAAACATACTGACACATTTTCTGGGACTTTTTTCCTTTTCCAGAAGCAATCCGAGCCATCTGGTTGAGGACAGGTCGCCAATCACCTATAACATAATTGCCGGTTTTTTTCGCGCCGCAATCCTTATCGCCTACATCTGGGTCATATCCCTCTCAAAAGACATTCGAAGGGTGTTTGAATATCATGGCGCAGAACACAAGGCGGTCTTTGCCTTTGAGGAAGAAAAACCCCTGACGCTTGAAAATGTGCGTTCCTACGGCACACATCACCCCCGTTGCGGGACGACCTTTCTTGGCGTTGTCATCATTGTCAGTATCATTGTGTTTGCCTTCATTGTGAAACTCCTCCTGCTCATTTATCCCCCCTTCCACACACTTCCGTTCATCCTGCGCAAGGTGATTATCATCCTCTCTCACATCCTCTTCATGCCACTTGTAGCAGGCGTTTCCTACGAGGTGATTAAATTTGGCTCCCGACACAAAAATAATCTGCTTACAAAGATACTGGTGTATCCCGGACTCCTCTCACAATATCTCACAACGAAGCCACCGGATGATGAGCAGTTGGAGGTCAGCATCGCCTCCCTCAAGGCAGCCATTGCCATCACACCGGAGCAGGCGGCACCATTCCTGACCGTCCTCGCCCCCGGAGATGCAATGAAATAGCGGCGCAAAGATGATATATCCCGTTTCAACTTGTATTTATACTTCCCAATGGAGATATGGTAATGATGGAAATGGAATCCTATCTGAAAGAACTGGAAAAACAATTCGCCGAGGCGGAGTCGAAATTAAGCTCCGCCGAGGTTGCCTCCAATCCTGAATTGCTCAAACAGGTCGCAAAGCGCCATAGCGAACTGCAAAAGATTATGGAGTCTTACGGCAGATACAAACAAACGCTTGCCAAACTGGATGAGGCAAAGGCATTGCAGAATGACCCGGATACGGAGATTGCCTCGCTTGCCGAGGCGGAAGTGGAATCCACGAGCGCTGAACTGGAAAAAAGAAGGCGTGAACTTCAGATTCTTCTTTTACCGAAAGACCCGAATGATGAAAAGGACATCCTGCTTGAGATACGGGCAGGAACGGGGGGCGAAGAGGCAGCCCTGTTCGCCGCAGACTTGTTTCGCGCCTATGCACGTTATGCTGAAAGACGAAACTGGCGGATTGAGATTATCAGTCAGCACGAAACCGGTCATGGCGGTTTCAAGGAAATCATCTTCAGCATCGAGGGGGAAAATATTTATAGCCGGATGAAATTTGAAAGCGGCACGCATCGCGTCCAGCGCGTTCCTGAAACAGAGGCAAGCGGTCGCATTCACACATCCGCCGTCACTGTGGCTGTTTTGCCGGAGGCTGAAGAGGTGGAAGTGGAGATAGAACCGGATGACCTGCGAATCGATGTCTTCCGCTCAACTGGTCCCGGTGGTCAGAGTGTGAACACCACCGATTCTGCCGTGCGCATCACACACATTCCATCCGGTCTTGTTGTCACCTGCCAGGATGAAAAATCCCAGCACAAAAACAAGGCAAAGGCACTGAAGGTTCTGCGAGCCCGTCTGCTTGACCGCGAGATTCAACGCCAGCAGGCGGAGATATCAGCCTCCCGTCGCCAGCAGGTCGGAACTGGAGACCGCAGTGAGCGCATAAGGACGTATAATTTCCCCCAGAACCGGGTGACCGACCATAGAATCGGTCTCACCCTTTACAAACTTAACCAGATAATGGAAGGCGACCTTGACGAACTCATTCAGGCACTGTTTCTGGAGGACCGCATGGGTCGTCTTAAAAATCTTCAAAGCGAACTTGACATGTCCAGAGCAAAATTAATCACATGAAACTTATTGCAAAAAGAGAGTTTTCTTCTAATATTCATCGGGTATTAATATTTAAAGCAGAGAATGCTGAGTTCAAAAGTTGAACAATTTCGAACATAGGGGAATTAAACATGGTAACAATTAAAGACCTTGCCAAGGCGCTGAATGTGTCTCCCTCAACTATTTCCATGGCGCTCAATAATAATCCACGGGTCAGCGAAGAGACGCGAAAAAAGGTTAAAGACCTTGCAAAGAAACTCCATTACCATCCCAATCTCATTGCCCGAGCCATGGTTAAAAAAAAGACGAACTCAATCGGACTCCTCCTTACTGACATAATGTCCTCATTTTTCCCACAGATTATACAGGGCATAGAAGACCTTATGACTGGCGAGTCTTACAGCGTCATCCTCTGCCCGACAGATAATGACGCCGCACGGGAGCGTGAGTATTTCCGCATACTTCGCGAAAAGCGCGTGGATGGAATTATTACAGAACCCGTGGAATGCAAGGAGAACAAGGAACTCTGGCAGGACTTTATAGAGCGGAAAATGCCCGTCGTTGCCATCCTGAGCCATCCGCCTGTGAAGGGCATCTGTGAGGTCACGGTGGATAATGTGCTGGGCGGGTTTCTGGCAACGGAACATCTTATACGCACGGGGCACAAAATCATCGGACATCTTGCCGGTCCCTATCACCTTCAGATAAGCAGAGACCGCCTCAAGGGCTATCGCTTGGCGCTCAAGAAATATAATCTCCCTTGCCATGAAAACCTCATTATTGAGACCACATTCGACTGGGAGGCTGGCTACAACAACATGAGATTGATGCTTCAGATAAAGCCGCGTCCGACAGCAGTTTTCTGTGCCGGTGACATAATAGCCATCGGCGCCAGCTTCGCCCTCCGTCAATCCGGCTTTGGCGTGCCATCTGACATTGCCGTCATGGGTTATGATGACCTTTTCCTTGCCAGCATTGCTGAGGTGCCGCTCACAACCGTGGCACAGCCCAAGTATAACCTGGGCTCCCTCGCGGCGCTGAAACTACTCGCCCTCATCAAAGGGGAAAAGGTGGAAAGTGAAATCCTCCAGCCCACGCTGACCATCCGTGATTCCTGTGGAAGCAAATCCGGTCGGCGGAACAAAAGCATCGACATGGCAGCCAGCTTCTCCCTCGACTTCAAACATAAAGACTGAAAGCCCTGAAATGGAAATCAGACGCCAGATTCGTGTTGGAATAGACGTTGGTGGCACGTTCACTCACGCAGTTGCAATCGATACAGCAACCTTTTCACTTATCGCACAGGCCATGGTGCCCACAACACACACCGCAAAGGAGGGTGTGGCGCGGGGCATCATTGATTCACTCCATCTGCTTCTCGCCGAGGGAAATATCAATCCTGAGGAAATTATCCTTATCGCACACAGCACCACGCAGGCAACTAATGCCCTTCTCGAAGGCGACGTGGCACCGGTGGGCATCATCGGTATGGGAAAAGGCATCGAAAGAGCCAAAGCACGCTCCGAAACAAATGTCGGGGACATAGAACTGGCGCCGGGGCGCCTCCTTAAAACTTTCCACAGATTCATTGACACCTCAGAAACACCAGAAAAGGAGACCATCATGAGGGTCGTCGGGGAGTTAGAGAGTGAGGGGGCGAAGGTCTTTGTCGCCAGTGAGGCATTCAGTGTGGAAAATCCCGCCAATGAAGACCTCGTGGTCTCAACCTGCATCGAGCACGGCTTCATGGCAACCAACACTCATGAGATTTCGCAACTATATGGTCTGCGCATCAGGACGCGTACAGCCGTCATCAACGCCAGTATGCTTCCCAAGATGATGGAGACCGCCAACATGACCGAGCAGAGCGTCCGTGAGGCGGGCATCAAGGCGCCACTCATGATTATGCGCTCCGATGGCGGCATCATGGACATAAATGAGATGAGGCGCCGCCCCATCCTGACAATGCTATCGGGTCCTGCGGCGGGTGTTGCCGCCGCCCTTATGTATGCCCGCATTACGGACGGCATTTTCATAGAGGTGGGCGGAACCAGCACTGACATCTCTGCCATCAAGAATGGCAAATCACTTGTAAAGACTGCAACAGTTGGGGGGCATCGGCTCTTTCTCCGCACGCTTGACGTGCGCACGGTTGGCATTGCCGGCGGTTCCATCCCTCGCATCAGGAATAATAAAATCATCGATGTTGGACCGCGCAGTGCCCACATTGCCAATCTTGGATATGCATCATTTACCGAAATTCCGAAGGGCGCAAATCCTGTCATGGAATTGATACAGCCCCTCAAGGACGACCCGGCGGATTATGTCAAAATCTCCGCTGGCGGCAAATCATTCACAGTCACGCCCACCTGCGCCTCAAATCTCTTGGGCATTATTTCGCCTAAAGACGATGCGGCGGGGAATATGGTAACAATTCGCAAATCGTTTAACACTCTTGCCGCCACATTCGGAACATCGCCCGAAAAGACTGCCGAGCAACTTCTCAACAAATCCTTCCCCAGGGCGGCAAATGCCGTTGAGGATTTGATTGATGAATATCAGCTTGACCGGAATCTCCTCACCCTATCCGGCGGAGGCGGAGGCGCAATGGCGCTCGTTCCATACATGGCAAAAAAGATGGGACTCCCT
>Ga0172366_10002503_pt1 | contig 14401 bp, 12 predicted proteins | sample LakKivSesite69cm_FD_114533 | JGI IMG/M metagenome (GOLD analysis project Ga0172366, IMG submission 114533) | Sediment microbial communities from Lake Kivu, Rwanda - Sediment site 69cm | ecosystem: Environmental > Aquatic > Freshwater > Lake > Sediment | place: Rwanda: Western Province, Lake... | reverse complement strand
ATTTGTTATCTTAAATCCAACCGACGGAAACGTCGGCGATAACATCACAATTACGGTTCGGGCCGAAGACAACAGCGGCAATTTGGACACGAGTTATCAAAACGACGTGACTTTGGTTGCTTCCGGTTCGGCAACGGGCGCCGGATTGGTTGACATAATAAACGGAGTCGGAACGAGAGTCATAACCGACGCTGTCGCTGAAACCGTTAATTTATCTCTGTCTGACACTGAAGGAACCGGCCTGGACGTGAGTTCAACTCAAGATGTGGTTTTTACCGCCGCGGCCGTAACTCCTACGCCGACGGAAGGACCCGTGCCCATTGTAAGAGATTTAAAATTTTCCGGAAGGGCTTTCCCCGGGGCGAGCGTGAAAATAACCAACCAAAGCGTTCTCAAAGAATTTTCGCTGGAAGAGCAAACAGTTACTTCTTCGGACGGAAGATTTTCCGTAGGTTATTTCGGGACGGTTCCGACTTCTTACAGCGGCCCTCAAACATTCGGTCTGACGGTGACTGATCAGGACGGAAGGATAAGTTCCAGCAGCGTTTATAACTTGGATGTCAAGGGAAGTTTATATGTTTCGGGAGTGGTTTTCCCTCCGACTGTCGGTCTCGCGAATATGACTATAAGCGAAGGAAGCCCTTTGGTTGTTGAAGGTTATGCTTCTCCTTTTAGTAAAATTAATATCGCAATTGACGGCAATGTCAGACCGGAAGAAACTTCCGCGGACGAGGAGGGGCTTTATAAATTTTCCGTTGACACAAAAGGTTTTTCTCTCGGCAGCCACGCGGTCAAGACGCAGCAAACAGACACAAACGGCCAAACCAGCAATTTTTCCGTCCAAAGAGTTTTCATAATATCTTCGCTTACCGGAGGAGGCATTAAGTCGGATTTTAACAACGACGGCAAAATAGATATAAACGATTGGAGCGTTTTTCTGTCGGAGTGGGGGCAATTAAGTTCGGAAACGAGAAATAAAATTGATTTAAACGGCGATGGAAAAATTGACATTTCCGATTTCAGCATATTTATCAAAGCCCTTAAAAAATAATATTTATGAACAATATGCCTAAAAAAATATTGAAGCCGCTGATAATATCCGCTTTTCTGTTTTTCTCAATATTTACTGCAGGATATGCCGCCGCCGCGACTTTGGATATTTCTCCTTCCGGAGACAATTTCAAAATCGGCGACACTTTTGACGTGCACATTCATATAAACAGTCCGGATGCGACCGTGAACGCCGCTCAAGCTACATTCCAGTTTACTCCCGACGTGCTGGAGGTTGCCGGCATTGACAGAGAGGGCTCTATTTTTTCTTTCTGGCTGCAGGAGCCGGAATTTTCAAATGACGCCGGAACAGTTTCCTTTGCCGGTGGTTCTCCGAATGGTTCTGCCGGCCAATCGTTGCAGGTAATCACAATTAATTTTAGGGCGAAGGGCAATGGAGTTGCTATTTTGGGATTTATTGACGGAGCCGTAACCGCGGCCGACGGCTCGGGAACAAACGTTTTGACCAATCTGGACAGCGCTCAAATCACCGTTTCGCCGCAGGGAGCTGTGCCGGTCCAGCCGGGTCTTCCTCCTGCCGCCCAGCCGCCAACCGAAGTTCCCCCGCCCGTCCAGATTGAAAGGGAACCGACTCCCGCTCAAGATCTTCCGGAAGCTCCGATTGTTGATGTTCCGCTTTATCCCGATTCGGAAAAATGGTACAACGTTTCTTCTTCTTTTCTGGCCAAGTGGCAACTGCCTGGCGACATAACCAATGTGGCAACGGCAATCAACAAAGACCCCGCTTTTAATCCTACAAAATCCGAGGGATTGTTTGACAACAAAAGTTTTGCCCGTTTAGATGACGGGGTGTGGTATTTGCACGTCCGCTTCAGAAACGAAATCGGCTGGGGCCCGGCAATACATTATCGGCTCGGAGTTGACACTGTCCCGCCGGCTCCTTTTGAGGTTTCTTCGTCGTCGGGTTTCGTCACCGACAGTCCGAACCCCACGTTAAATTTTTCCACCACGGACCAGCTGTCAGGATTGGACTACTATTACGCAAGAATAGATAATCAAGAATTGATAACCATAGAAGATATAGACGGCGGATCATTCACCTTGCCGCTTCTGGCTCCGGGAAAGCACACGGTTATTGTGGGTGCCCAAGACAAAGCCGGAAACAGGACCGAAGATTTGAACCAGTTTGAGATATTGCCGATTGAATCGCCGAAAATTGTTTCTTTCAGCAGAGATGTTTTTATAGGAGAAGGCGGACTGAATGTTGATGGGACTTCCTTGGCGGATGTTAGCATAATTATCAGCGTAAAAGACCAGGCGGGAAATATCGTTTATACTGTCACCACCAAGGCCGACGAAAGCGGCAAGTGGGCGGCAAAATTAGACCAGCCCCTTAAAAAAGGAAAGTATTATCTTGAGGTGAAAGCCCAGGACAACCGCGGCGCTCTGAGTTTGTCTGTAAAATCCGATTTGATAAGCGTAAGGACAAGACCCATAATGGTAATTGGCGAGTTTGAAATAACCCAGCTCCATTTGATTATCGGGCTGGCGTTAATTCTTTTGTTTGGTTTTTTCGCCGGATGGTACCTTAATCATTTGGCTGAAACGCAGAAGGCGAGGAAAGCTTTGATTTCCCAGCGCGATATCGCGAATGTTTTTAATATTTTGGAATCGGATATTGACCAGGCGCTGAAAAGTTACATAGATAAAGTTGTTGACGAAAGGGAGGCGAGCGAGATTGAATTTCTTTTGAAACGCATCCACACCAACATCAAAAGAATGCAAAAATATATAATAGAAGAAATTAAAGGGATAAACCGTTAACATAAAAACTATGAAAATTCTTATTATTGAAGACGAGGAGCTTTTAGCCAAGGTGCTTCAGGAGAAATTTCACAAAGCGGGATATCAGACCTCGCTTGTCTACAGCGGCGATAGGGCGCTGCCGGAGGTTAAAAGCTTCCGTCCCGATATAATTATTCTGGATTTGATTTTGCCTAAAAAATCGGGATTGGAAATTTTGAAGGAACTGAAAGCCGATCCGGAGATAAAATCCATACCGGTGATAGTGCTGTCCAATATAGAGGAAGACGAAAGCATCAAAAAAGCTCTTTCGCTCGGTGCTGTGGATTATTATGTCAAAACCCAGCATCCTATTCTGGAAGTGATTGAAAAAGTGGAAACTCATCTAATAAAGCCGAAAGGGAAGTTTTCCTTAAAATAAAAAACGTTCTGCCCATCCGTCATTATCGGCAGAACATATTTTATATGGCGCTTAGGTTTTCCAAAATAAGGCATCTTCTGCCGTACGCGGCATTTATTATTTTGATTAGTTTCAGCTTTTCTCTTTGGTACTCTATTGATAAAATCATTAATCAGGATTTATACAGCCAGTTTAAAACACAAGCCGATTTTGCCTATAACACGGTTAAAGAAAGAACTGCTTTATATCTGGTTTTTCTGGGCAGCGTCAAAGGTCTTTTCGCGGCAAGCGAAACAGTGACAAGGAGCGAATTCTCCACCTATTTTCGGAACGTGCATTTAAGCGAAGAATATCCCGGAATTTCCGATTTATTTTTTGCCGAACGAATCAAAGCGGAAAACAAAAATTCATTTGCGGAAAAAGTCAGGGCCGATAAAAGTTTGGGTCCGGAGGGTTATTCTGATTTTAAAATTTATCCGGCGGGCGAAAGGCAAGAGTATTTCGTGATTAACTACGCGGAGCCGTACGGTGAAAACGCGAAACTCCAGGGATATGATTTATATTCTTATTCCCCGTTCAGGCAAACAATGGATGCGGCAAGAAGCGGCGGCAGACCGGTTATAACTCCTCCGATTAACCTGCCGGATATGTTTACCCATGCCGAGGTTATTCTTGCCTTTGTCCCGATTTACAGAAACGATATGCCCAGCTCTTCGCCGGAAGAAAGGCGCGACGCCTTGGCCGGTTTTGTCGTCGCTGCGTTTGACGTTAACACGATTTTTAAAAATTTATTGCAGGAAGAAACGTCGGCGGATTTTGATATTGCCATTTTTGACGGAGAAAGTTTTCAAAGAGAGAATATGCTTTACGATTACGCGGAAGTCCATGGCCGGATTAATCTGGCGGTTGACCCTTCTTACAGATCGAAATTTGAAATTGTTAAAAATATTGAGGTTGATGACAGAATCTGGACCTTGAGATTTTTGACGCTTCCCGGGTTCAGTCTGGATTTTCTGCATACTATTTTCCCCGAACTGTCGCTTTTGTTTTTTATCGTTTTCAGTGTTGTCGCCGCTCTTGCCGTCAATACGCTTGTCACCTCCTATGACAGGGCGTTACTGCTGGCGGAAAATATGACAAAATCGCTCCGGGAATCGGAAAGGAAATTAAAAACGATTCTTGACAACAACGCCGTTGGAATCGGGATAAGCCGCTATCCGGATTATCATTTTACAATGGCGAATCCGCGATTGTCGCAGATATGGGGATACAGCGAAGAAGAGCTCAAAAATTTAACTTTCAAAGATATTACCCATCCCGAGGAATTGGCCAGGGACGCAAGGCAAATACAGCGATTGGCAAACGGCGAGATGCCTGTTTACAGAGTGGATAAACGCTATATAAGAAAAGACAAAAAGGTAATATGGTGCTCCACCAATGTGGCTTTGGCGCGCGACGACGAAGGGAAGCCGTTGTATTTTATAGTTACGGTTGAAGACATCACCATCCAGAAAGAAGCGCAGGAAAATTTAGAAAATTTAGCCAGGTTCCCCGGCGAAAACCCAAATCCGGTGTTAAGAATTTCAACAGATGATATTTTGATATACAAAAATCCAGCCACCGAAATGTTTTGCGAGGAGCCCCATCTTGACTGCAAACCCGGCGACAGAGTGCCGCTTTTTTGGCAAAAACTGATAGCCGCGCCTGTTAAATCCGGAAAAACAGAAAGAGACCTTGAAGTTAAGGTCAACAGAAGAACTTTCTCTCTCACGATTGTGCCTCTTGTCGGCAAAGAGTATGTTAATGTTTACGCAACCGATATAACGGAAAGGAAAATAGCGGAAAACGCGCTTAGACAAAGCGAAGAAAACTTTAAAAGGGCGCAGGAAATCGGAAGCATCGGAAATTGGCGGCTTGATGTTCAGAAAAATGAGCTTATCTGGTCGGATGAGGCCTACCGCATTTTCGGCGTAAAAAAGGGAACGCCCATGACCTACGAAACCTTTCTTGCGATAGTTCATCCGGACGACCGAAAATTTGTTGATGAAAAATGGAAATCGGGAATGGCTGGAGAAAAATACGACATTGAACACAGAATTATCGCAAATGGCAAGACGAAGTGGGTGAGAGAAAAAGCGTTCTTGGAGTTTGACAAACTGGGGAAATTGCTCGCGGGATTTGGAATTACGCAGGATATAACGGAAAGAAAAAGAGCGGAACAGGAAATTGCCAAATTGGCGGAAATCGTCAAGGAGGCGCCGACCGCGTTGGCTTTAGTTGACTTGGGGATAAAGAATCTTTTAAGGTATGTCAATCCGGCCTGGGAAAATCTCTTTGGCTACACTTACGACGAAGTCGTGGACAAGAAAGAGGGCCTCATTGTTGAAGCGGCAAAAAGAGATCCCAAGCTATACGACAAACTGATGAATTCTGTAAAAAATCGGAAGAGATTCCATGCTGATATGTTTTGGAAAAGGAAAGACGGCGAGCTCATTCCTGTTGAAGTTTATACCGTTCCCGTTTTTGACGAACCGGGCAATGTCGTAATCTGGCTGAATACCATAGTGGATATCTCCGAAAGGAAGAAAATAGAGCAGGCCAAGGATAGTTTTCTTTCGTTGGCCGCCCATCAGTTAAGAACTCCCCTTGGCGGCACGCGCTGGAATTTAGAGATGATTTTGGGAGGAGATTACGGCAAGGTCCCTAAGGTAATTAAAAACCCCTTAAAGCAAGTTTATACTAATAATTTGCAGTTGATTGATTTGGTCTCCGATATTTTGGATGTTTCCCGGATTAACTTAGGCCAGATTAAAGACGAGCCGGAGCATATTTTTATTAAGAATATCATCAAAGACGGAATTAAAAATATTGAGCATGAAATTAAAAAAAGGAAGCTGAAAGTTGAAGTAAAAATCGGAGCTATTCCCAAGATGTTTATTGACCCGCGGCATTTAAGGCAGGTGATGGGAAATCTTTTATCCAACGCGGTCAAATACAATAAAAATAATGGGAAAGTTTCGGTCAAAGCGGCGCGGGAGGGAGACAATGTTTTGATAAGCGTAAGCGACACGGGAATCGGAATACCGAAATCGGATTTTGGCAGAATGTTTGAAAAATTTTTCCGTTCCGAAAACGCCGTTAAAACGGAAACGGAAGGAACCGGTTTGGGCCTTTTTGTGGCGAAGTATTACGTTGAGAGCTGGGGCGGGAAAATCTGGTTTGACTCAAAAGAGGGCAAAGGTTCAACTTTTTATGTGCGGCTTCCCATCAAGCCGAAATCGGCGAAACTAAGCAAAAATAAGTAAAATTAAAAGTGGATTTAAAATATATGAATAAAATAAAAAACGCAAAAAAATATTCAATTCTGATTGTTGAAGACGAAGCGCAGGTATTGAAGATGCTGGCTGAAAAAACAGCAAAGGAGGGCTTTGAAGCGATGACAGCAAGAGATGGGGCGGAAGGTTTGAGAATCGCGCTGAATAGACATCCTGATTTGATTCTGCTGGATTTGATAATGCCCGTGATGGACGGAATAACAATGCTGAAAAAATTGCGGGAAGACGAATGGGGCAGTAAAGTTGCCGTGATAATATTGACGAATCTGAACGACGACAAGGCGATTGCCGATTCTTTGGAGAGCGGAGTGTACGACTACTTGGTTAAAACCAACTGGACGCTTGATAGCATGATTAAAAGGATTAAAGAGAAACTCAATATAATAAAGTGAAATCGGATTTTAAGGTTTTAATATCGGCGTTGGCATTATTTTTTATTTTGGCTAAAGCGGGATTGGTGTCGGCTGAGATTTCGGCGTCATTGGTTTCTTTTTCTTCGGAAAAACTTTTGCAAGGGGATACTCTGATAATAAAAGTTAAGAAAGAAACGGGATTGGGCCAGCCGTCAGGAGAATTTCTGGCGTCAAAAGTTGACTTCTTCAGATCCGAAACGGGGGATTGGGTCGGCTTTGCCGGAGTGGATGCCAAAAAGAAAACCGGCAAATATATTTTGACCATTAATTTTCCCAATGGAGAAAAGTACCAGAAAAAAATCAGCGTTGTGGCGCGCAAATTTCCGGTAACGGTTTTAAGAGTCACAAAGGAATTGAAAGACCAGGGTTATTCTCCAAAAAGCATTGCAAACGATGTGGTTAATCAGGAGGCGCCGGTTTTGAGCAAAATTTTCAGAAACTATTTTCCGGCGGCCTATTTCGCCAAGCCGTTTATTTATCCTCTTTCAAAGGTTGAAATCGGCGGGGATTTTGGTAACATCAGAAAAAATCAGGGAGTCAGTTTACAGCACTTGGGAGTCGATCTGGAAGCGGAAATGGAAACTCCGGTTTACGCTGTTAATGACGGCGCAGTTTCATTCGCCGATAATATGCCTACTTACGGAAAAACGCTTATAATTGACCACGGATTAGGCATTTATTCTTTATATTTGCATTTAAGCGAATTTAAATTTTCCAAAGGGGACCGGGTGAAACAAGGAGATGTCATCGGTTTATCGGGCAACAGCGGATATTCCATATCGCCTCATCTTCATTTTTCAATTAAACTTAACGGCGCGGCAGTTGACCCTCTGATATTCGTAGAAACGTCAATGGTGGAGATACTGAAATGAAAAGTGACATTGTGAAAATTGCCTGGTGGGGAAAACATTTCGGCGAAGAGCCGCCACTCACGGGGGACAAATCGCAGGGAGCAGGCGGCATTTTTTTTGCCGGCTGCAACTTGCGGTGCGTTTTTTGCCAGAATTATCAGATATCGCAGCAAGGGCTGGCGCAAAGGGAATATTCTATTGAAGAACTGGCAGAGATGATGCTTTCTCTCCAAAAAAAAGGGGCAATTAACATTGATTTGGTAAGTCCCACGATTTGGGCAAGTCAAATAAAAACATCGGTTAAATTAGCCAGAAAGGGGGGATTGGCAATTCCTATTGTTTGGAATTCAAACGCTTTTGAGGCCGAAGCAATTCTAAAAGAAATGGCGGGGATTGCGGATATTTATCTTCCGGATTTTAAATACGGAGACGACCAAACCGCTTTTAAATATTCGGGAGTGAGAAATTACGTCAAGGTCGCTGAAAGGGCTTTGCGGGAAATGTTAAAACAAGCTGGCCATCTCAAAATAGAAAACGGCATTGCCAAAAAAGGCGTTATTGTCAGGCATTTGGTTTTGCCCGGCAATATTGAAAACAGCTTGAAGGCACTGGAAATTATCGCGTCAATTGACAGAAGAATTCATTTAAGTTTGCTGAATCAGTTTTCTCCGGCGCATCTGGCTTTAAAGTTTCCTGAACTGAATAGGCCGGTTTCGGAAAAAGAATTCCAAAAAGTTTTTGATTTCGCGGCGGAGCTGGGATTTGAAAACGGCTGGGTTCAGCAGGGAAAAAGCGGCAACAATTTTCTGCCGGATTTCAGAAAAGAAAATCCGTTCGGCTAAGCCGCATGGCATTGCCTCGCTTTAGTTTGCAAAAGAAAAAGCCATTCCGCATTTGCGGAATGGCTTTTTGTCAATGAAACAGAATGAATTTTGATAAGAAAGTCCGGATGATCAATCTCGGCGGCTTGAAGTCAAAAATGCACCAGCCGATAAAAGAACCGGTTTGCTGGGTACAGATGGCGCTTATCCATCCTATCAAAATTCCGGTAGGCAGGACGATGAGCGAAAATGAATCCAAACAGCTTTCCTTCACCAACTGCCAGCCGAGAAGGTTATTTAGCCATTTTATCGGTAAAGGCAGAAGGCCGAGAAGGACTAGCATGTCTGAGGTAAAAAGACAGTTAAGAGACAGATAATACATCTTTACAAGCCGAGAAGAGGAAATGCTTTTATCTGCTTTTAGCAGAGACAGAGATTCCCAGAAATTTTTGCCGGCCAGTTCCTGAAAGTCGTGCAGAGCTTTCAAATGGGGAATTGAGAACACCCTCGCGGCCAGAAAAAATGTCAGCGAAATACCCGCCAAAATTTGGAGTATCGGCAGAATCATCCTTGTTTCCTTTCTGTTTTTTATGTTTCAAAAAGAACTAAAACATAGTTATTCTATAATCTTTTTTGCAAATTTTGTCAATGTTTTATTCGGAACCAATTTCGTGGTAAAATATAACAAATAAATTTCACCATTATGGCAGAGGTTAAAATTTTAATTGAAGGTTACACAAACGCAGATTCATCGCAAAACGGCGGAGAAGAAAAAAGCTGTCCGACTATAACCTTGGTTAAAGACAAGGGTATTATTATGGTGGTTGATCCGGGTGTGTTGGAAAGTCAGAAAATTTTAGTTGATGCCTTAAAGAAAAAAGGGCTGTCCATAGCCGACGTCACCTTTGTCTGTATAACTCATTCCCACATTGACCATTACCGGAATATTGGAATGTTTCCTGAGGCCAAGGCATTGGAATATTGGGGTTTATGGGACAAAAATGTCGCTTACGAATGGAAAGAGCAATTTACCGATGATATTAAAATCATCAAGACGCCGGGGCATAACTATGACGCAATTACGCTTTTAGTCAAAACCGAGAAGGGGATTGTCGCTGTATGCGGCGATGTTTTCTGGAAAGAAAATTTTCCCAAAGGGGACCCTTATGCTTCCGATTCGGTTAAACTCCGAGAAAGCAGAAAAATAGTTTTAGAAATGGCAGATTGGATAATTCCAGGTCACGGAAAGATGTATAAGGCAAAATAATGTTGGTTGCTGAAAAATTAAACAAAATCGATTATGTTAAAATCGCAATAACGGTTGCGCTGTCTATTTATTTTTTCTGGGCCGCTTTTAAACCAAGCTGGCATTTTATTGACAACGTAAATCTCATTTTCCACGAAGCCGGCCATTTTATTTTCTTTTTTTTCGGAAATTTTATGAGCATCGCCGGAGGCACGATAGTCCAACTTACTATTCCCGCGGTTTGTTCTTTGTATTTTTTCCGTCAGAAACAATACTACTCGGCCGCTCTGCTTCTCTTTTGGCTTGGAGAAAATTTCATAAACATATCCATTTACGCGGCCGACGCCCAGACAATGCAGCTTCCTTTACTGGGCGGAGACAGCACCATTCACGACTGGAACGAAATGCTTGGCATGTTAAATTTGCTTAGCGAGACAGCTCTGGTTGCCGGCATCATTCAATTTTTAGGGATCCTTATCACCGCTGCGGCAATAGTTTTTTCTTTAGTTGCAGTTTTTCATAAAAAGTCCAGCTTGTTGACAAAATATGATATTGATGATATTAAATAAGCAAGTGTAGTTCTTTTTTCTCTTTTGCCAAAATCTGTCAGGGATGTGGATCTCTAGCGAACCGGTGGGCAGGCGACACTAATGCTTAGTGCTAGCGGCTGTTCCCAAACAGCGAAATGCCAGGGGATGAGCAGCGTAGAGTAAACAGGGGAACTCTTTAGAGGAGCCACGTTTTTTCTGCATTTTGCGGAAATTGCCGACTTTGCTGTGTTCGGCACTGAAGATTTGGCAAAAAAGATGGGTTGAATTTCCTTGGCAGAGTATGCTGCTACCAGAAGTTGCGGGGAAATACAGCAGGTACTTCTGGTCGGAAATTCATGATTTCCGGAAAAATGATTTTCTGGAAATCTAGCCCGGTGGTTCCGACAGGCGGGCCCTTCGGAACCACCGGGTGAAAGCCCAAAATATAAAAAGGCGAGTCTCGCTGAAAGCGGACCGCCTTTTTTTCTTCGCCAAAACATCTTATAATAAAAAAATTCAATGTATAGAAAATACCTTAAAAGCGAATTCTACACGAGGAAAGCCCAAGAAGAGGGTTATCCGGCAAGGTCTGTTTATAAACTAAGAGAGATAGTTGAGAAGTATAAAGTCATAAAAAAACGCGACCGGGTTTTGGATTTAGGTTGCAGCCCGGGTTCTTGGCTTTTATATATTTCCAAAATCATAGGCGAAAAGGGGATGGCCGTAGGAGTGGATAGCGAAGATGTTAAGGTTCCTATCAAGGATAATATGGCTTTTATTCAAAAAAGCGTTTTTGATTTGCAAATTCAGGATTTGCAAAAATTCAGTTCGCGATACAATTCGGTAGTTTCAGATTTGGCTCCAAAAACAACCGGGATTAAACCGGTTGACGAGGCAAAATCTTTGGAGCTGGCCGCGAAGGCGCTGGAAATCGCCAAATCAGTTTTAGTTTCCGGCGGAAATTTTGTCTGCAAAATTTTTGAAGGCGAAGGGGTAGATGATTTTTTCAATAAAGTATCCGACGATTTTATAATTACAAAGAGATTCAGACCCAAAGCGGTTTCCCGAGGAAGCAAGGAATTTTATATTATCGGAGTCGGGTTCAAAAAAAATGAGAAATAGATATCTGCAAAAAGAAATCGCCTGGCTTTTGAAAGAAAAATATAACGGCGTTTTAAATGAAAGCGCAAAGAAGGATATTGAAAAACTAAAAAAAGGCGAGCCGGTTGATTATTTAATCGGTTTCGTGGATTTTTTGGGGTGTAAAATTAATTTGTTTTTTCGTCCGCTGATACCGCGCCCGGAAACAGAATTCTGGGTTGAAAAAGCGATAAAAGAAATTCAAAAAAGAAATAAAGAAATAAAGGTTCTGGATATTTTTTCGGGTTCGGGTTGCATTGGCGTTGCTGTTCTTAAAAATGCGAAGACCTCTAAGGTCGTTTTTTCTGAATTTAAAAGGAGGTTTTTAAAACAGATTAAATTAAACGTGAAATTAAATAAGATTGACGCTGGAAGGTATAAGATAATTCAATCCGATGTTTTTGAAAAAATTAAGGGAAAATATGATTGTATTTTTGCCAATCCGCCTTATATTGCCAAAAGTCGAAAGAACGGAGTTCAAAAATCAGTTTTAAAATATGAACCGAAATCCGCTTTATTTGGCGGAAGAGACGGTTTGTTTTACGTCACGAAATTTCTGAAAGAGGCGAAGAATTTTTTGGCAGAAAACGGCAAAATTTATATGGAATTTGACTCTTGGCAAAAAAATAAAATTGAAAGATTATTGCGTCAGTTTGGATATAGATACTATGAGTTTAACAGAGATCAATACGGCAAATGGAGATATTTAGCGGCAATTTAAACCTATGCTTAAAGTTTTATACGAAGATAATCATCTGATTGCGATTTTTAAGCCAGTTGGAATTTTAACCCAAGCCGATAGAAGCGGAGATGTTTCTCTGATGGATTTGGTGAAAAAATATCTCAAAGAAAAATATAAAAAGAAGGGAAACGTGTTTTTGGGTTTGCTTCACCGGCTGGACAGGCCGGTTTCGGGAATTGTTTTGTTCGCCAAAACAAGCAAAGGAGCGTCCAGGTTATCCGAGCAATTCCGCAATCGCGAGGTTGAAAAAATATATCACGCTTTGGTTGTCGGGAAAATAGAGCAAGATAGGGGAACGCTGGTAAATTATATTGCAAAAGACAAGGCGGCAAATAAAGTAAAAGTTAGCGCGGATAAAACCGAGGGAGCCGAAAGAGCAGAGTTATCTTATGAAACTGTTTCGTCAAATAGTAAATATTCTTTGCTAAAAATCCAACTTAAAACAGGCAAGCCCCATCAAATCCGGGGACAACTTGCGTTTCTGGGCCATCCTATTGTCGGCGATATAAAATACGGAGCGCCGTTTGCTTTGCCTGACAAAAGTATTGCCCTCTGCGCCACTTCGTTTTCTTTTAAATTGGCGACAAGAGAAGAAATAAAAACAATCGCCGTTCCAATTCCCGCTGAATGGAGAAAATACCAAAAAATGATATAATCAAATAACAAATTTGTTCTTTGAAAAACAAACCCCAGAAAGGAGGTGCCTATGGCTAAGGGGCCGCTGTGATTTTTGCGGTTGCAGTTTTTCTTTAGCGTGGAGAATTCTTTTTTCTCGGAACGTTTCACGTTCCAAAAAAAGAAAACCTCCGTAGAAAGGAGGCCACGTTATGGCCAGCGGTAAAAGAGTGAGAGCTCTTCCGTGGCTCATAACACGGTCCCAGCCAGTTTTTCAAAGCGAATACCGAGAAGAACTGGTGCGGATTGCCCAAAGTAGGTTGCCTAATGGCGCCTATGATGGCGCGTATCTGCTGACGGGAGACATGGAAACGGCAAAAGCCTGCCGGTGGTTGGCTCAAGTTAAGAGAGACCATGGCAGAGCCGCTTTTTGCTTAGCTGTGTCTTCCAAAACCAAAGTCCCACGCCCAACAAGCACGGGCAGCGAAAAAGGAGCAGAAAAAATGGCTGATTCAAGAAAGCCGACAGGTCAGGCCAATTCAGAAGCGGAAAATGGAACTATTTCCATCCCGCTGGAACACATTGATTTTAGGGTTTCCCTGAATGGCGCTTTCGCCAGCGTGAAAACCGTTCAAAGGTTCGGCAACAAAACCCAGGCTTCAGTTGAAGCGGTTTATGTTTTCCCGCTTCCAGACGACGCCTCTGTGATTGGATGCCAAATGGTTATTGGCGAACGCAAGGTGAAGGCCGAATTGAAAAAACGCCGAGAGGCGCGGCAAGAATACGACGACGCAATAAGCCAAGGCCATCACGGAGCGCTTCTTGAACAGGAGAGGCCCAACATCTTTACGATGAATGTCGGCGGAATTGAGCCGGGTGAAAACATCAGCGTTGAAGTGGACTATGTTCAGCGCGTTCCCTGGCAGGCCGGCGGCGGAAGATTCAGAATACCGCTGGTTGCGGCGCCCCAGTTCATTCCGGGCGCTCCGACAGAAAAAATGGCTGGTGGCTGGTCTCCGGACACAACCGAAGTTCCGGACGCTTCCCGGATTACGCCGAAACTTTCCAGAGAAAGCGTTCTTTATAACGCAGATATCGCGATTTCGTTTTCCCCGGGATTCCGATGCACGGTTTATTGCCCTTCGCATCCGGCTGTCATTCAAAGGCAAACCGTTGCCAAGAAAAGCACTGTCCAATTGAAAACAGGTGAAATTCTTACCGACAGGGATTTCACGCTTTTTTATGAATCTTTGTCCGTTGTTCCCGAGGTTAGCCTCCACAGCGGTCAGTTTGGAAATGAAAGTTTTGCGCTGGCAAGCATTTTTCCTCCGGCTAAAGGAATTTCAGTCGGTTCGGATATTGTGCTTGTTCTGGATTGTTCCGGCAGTATGGATGGCCCCGCTATTGCGGGACTCACAACCGTTGCCAAGAAAGTTGTTCAGAATTTGAGAAAAGAAAATGCGGTTGCCGGCAATCGCGTGGGCATCGTGCCGT
>Ga0172366_10002499_pt1 | contig 14412 bp, 14 predicted proteins | sample LakKivSesite69cm_FD_114533 | JGI IMG/M metagenome (GOLD analysis project Ga0172366, IMG submission 114533) | Sediment microbial communities from Lake Kivu, Rwanda - Sediment site 69cm | ecosystem: Environmental > Aquatic > Freshwater > Lake > Sediment | place: Rwanda: Western Province, Lake... | reverse complement strand
GTTTTATAGATGTTACCCAGTCGCTTGGTCGTGAAATTGAAGGGGGGAAGTGATTGTCCCTCGACCATTTAAGTTTTTCCCCGCGATGCTTAAATATTTCTCGCCACGGATGAAAACATCGCCATGCGTGACTGTGGCGGTTGTAGGAACAAAGCAACCTTTATATATCGATCATAGCTCTCCACATTTGACCACCAAGATAGGAGCCAGAATTGCGCTGGAACCCCGAAATAAAAAATCGAATGAAAAAAACATCGCGCACGCGAAAAGACCCATAATAAAAGGCGATATTGGCGACGACGAATTCATCGGCGAAAATCGCGTAGATAACGTCGGCGTCGTGTCACATGGATGGAAAATTGTTCAAGGAGGTCCGAACATGCCCGCAAAAAAGAGAAAAACCGCGAAGCCAGCGAAACCCCCTGTACCAAAGCCCCAGGCAAGAAGTGCTGCAAGCAAAGGGAAAAAGGGGAAAAAAGGCGCAGACGAGGACCTCGGAGCTGCAGTCTGCGATGATGATATTGAAAAGATCGGAGGAGAAGGCACAAAAAAAGCTCCGAAGAATGCAAAAAAAACATCGACGATGGTTCCATCCTTCGACGAGGGCGACGAGTCCAAAGAAGATAACCTCGAAGATGAAGAAAAGGAGAATGTTCCAATCAAACGAGGCAAGCCTGCAAAGTTCACAAGTGGCACGCATTCCAAGGAGGAAGAGGACGACCTGGGGGAGCAAGGGGAAGACATGCCCGATGACGAGGAAGTCGAGGTGGAAGAGGAGGGAGAGGAAGAAAAGGACCTGGAAGAGATCGACGAAAAGATCCCGTGCGATTTTTGCACCAAGAACTCCACCCACGCGTGCTTCAACTGCGGAAAGAATGGTTGTGATGATCACGTCCTCCCGGTAATGATCTGGGTTAAGAAAGGTAAAGGCCGCAGCAATAAAAAGGAAAAACAAAGTGTCATGTGTTGTATCGATTGTGTCTCAAACGTCGAGGTCGTGGATGAAGATGAAGAGGAAGAAGACGAATGGGAAGATGTAGAAGAGGACGATGATGAAGAACCCGATGATAGTGAGGATGCAATCGAAGAGGAAATAGATGAAGACGATGAGGATGACGAGGAGGAAGACGATGAGGACGAAGATGAATTACTCGATGACGAGGATGAAGAGGACGATTTCTATGATGATGACGATGACGACGAAGAGGACGATGACGAGTTTTTTTGACGCGCTGTTCCATTGAGCATCTATCCGCGTCAGCAACGAGTTCTCGCGTGTTTGTTTTGAAAATCTCCTGGCCCCCAATCGAAGGCAACATTCTCGACCTTGTTTTTTCTCTGGTTTTTTTCCGTTTCAGACACGTTGAGCTGTCCTAGCCCTTTCTTCGTGTCAGGAATAATTATTGCAAGCATTCTACTCTTGTATTACTTTATTTTACCACGTATTAAATCCGGGGGTAATTATCGGAGTGACACGAAGTATAATTGCGTTGAATAGTATGGTCTTCGACTTCGCTGGTTTGCAAAACGATAATAAATGAACACTCGAAGAGCAAGAAGGAAAAAGCTTACAGAGATGATGTAGGTTCATGCCTCGCTAGGCGTCGGCAGGCCAATCTGCTTGCGGATCTCCTCGGTCTTGGCCTTCAGCAGCACGAGGCGACATGCCTTGGGGAACTTGTAGGATGCTGACTTGAGCGCGGCCCGGATCTTGGGCTCGTACTTTATAAACGAGCTGGCTTCAAGGACGATTTGCCCGGCACGAAGCAGCGCACAACGGCCAATAGGTTTACCGAAGGACTCGCGCATGCCCGAGGAAATGCGATCTGCACCGGCAAAACCCATCAGCTTGTTTTCCCGGTACACCCGATACGGGTGGGGGCGCACCTTGAATAAAAAGCCCCCCTTACCGATATCCTCGCGCAAGGCACGGTTCACGCTCGATCGCGCGGCCTCTAGCGTGGCATCCGAGCAAAGAACAGTGTGCAATATCTGGACACCAATTGTCACGTCAAAATCATCCTTCATGGTGCCTTTCAAATCGCCCATCTCGAAGATGCGGATTTTCGGATCGGCACCACCATGGATGAATTCCTTTCCTCGCGCGCCGCGTCTCTTAATATACGGTTTAGCGTGAATTTTACTCGCATAACATCTCCAAGGCCGTTTACCCATGTTATTCACTTCCAGAAGCCATCCTGTTCAAGACATCTTCTCGATCATAAATCTTGTTGGTGCTTCTGAACGCATAAACCCAATAGTATGTTGGATAAAATTCACGGCTGTATTAAACCATTCCTTTGCGGCGCCACGACCCGTGAAAATCATCCGCACATTGCAGAAGGACATCTATCTCCATAGATCGCCGCATCGTGGCTCGCAGACGCTCCCGCTATGAAGGAAAAGACCTTTGCGCGCGTATTAGTTCAGGAGGTCATTCGACTCGAGCGACCGGTGCCGCGCGTCGCGAGGAATCTGCTACTCGTGTTGCTGTCGTAATGTTCTAAAGTTGTTGCGTATGTACGGAAATCATGGAGCGCATCTTGGCTTCTTTCCGGGAACTCGTGTCAGCCTTGGGCCTGCAAGATAGGGCTACCGAGATCGAAGCGGAGGCCGTGATGCTCCTCAAGGCACATGAAAACGCGGTAGCAAACGATGGGGACATCGGGCAAAGGGCGGAGAACAAGGCCCTTGCGATCTGTTACATCGCCACCAACCGCGTCTTGCTCCCAAAACGCGTCTCATACGATGACTTGATACGGGCAGCTGCAAACACGCCAACTTGGCGGAGCGAGCCCGTGCCTGGCAAGAACGGAATGGCCAAGCTTATCAAGCGATTCGCCCGGCGTATCTGTCGGATCGAGCATGATCCGGAGATCGTCGAAATAGCGGGCTTGACCTTCATGATCTGCAAGCATTGCCACTATATCTTACAGACAGGTGGGAAGGTCGAATGCGCTATTGGCGAGGAGCTCGAAGATGTCGAACCTTCGTCTCCTGCCCGGCCGGGTCTATATGGGCATTTCACAGGCCCAAACCTCGATCTCGAAGAGCCGGTGGAAGAGCAGCCATCGAACGCCGACGGAAAGGCCACAGTTCAGCACGTGGGAGCTGGTGGCGGGATAGAGATGCGCGAAAATGTCGAGGCAGGACCAGAGACGGGAAACACTGCAATTCCGGAGGATGCTAAAGGAACGCCCGATGATGCGTTGACTAGCGAAGACGAGTCAGACACGTCAGGCTCTGGAATTGCATCCAACGTGCGCAAGAAATGGCTCGCCTCGGCAATGCTGCAGGTGAATAAGATCGTGAAAGAGCATTCCGTGTTGAAAGCTGCAGTGCCCGGGGCAATGGTGCTCGTCAAGCGATCGATCGACAATTACATCACCTCTGACAAGGTCCTGGGAAGCCTGGTGCAGAAAGTAGTCAAGATGGCACTTTTGCACGAGAGCAAGGTGCAGAACTTGCCCGTGACATCGAAGGACTTGAACGTCCAGCCATCTGACTACTTGAAGTTCATCGCCGCGTCTAGCACGACCGTGGCGCAGCCCTCCACGACCAGCGACGCATCGATCATCGAGCGCGCCCTCAACATTATCGCGGCCCATACGCGCACACCAATCGACGAAGCAATGCGGGAGAGGATAACCCGCTTCCAGGCGGTGGCGCGCCGCAAGCTCATGGGATTTTCACCCGCGATGGCGGCGTCCGTGATCGCATTCATCGACATCGCTCGCCACGACCCGTCCGTGGTCTTGAGCAAGGTGGCATCCATCGCTGAAACAAATACATCGTCGCTGTACAACGCGACCGGCCGGTTCCTCGAAAAAATCGGACGTGCCGGGGAACCAAATGCATCGCTCAACGAGCGGGTCGTCGCCGCATTTCCCCCAAGGGAAAAGTAGCACGATGACTTGCATGATAATTTTCCATCCAGTTAAGAAAGTCTCATAGATTATGAAAAAAGGGGCACCAAGATGGTTCAAGAACAGCTGGCAAAAACTTATTTTTCAGGCTTCGATCCCGTTCCCAGCGACGTGAAGGACAAGCTATGGTTGGAAGGGATGCCGTTTCACTCGAAAGCCGCCGGTGGTTCAAAAGCGGTCGTGGTCTGCTTTCACGGCTTCGGCGCGACACCTTACGAGACCCGTCCCGTGGCAGACGCGTGCGTTAGGGCGGGCATCGACGCGGTGGCACCCCTGCTCCCGGGCCATGGTTATGCCCGGGATGACGACCAGAAGCGGGAAATCGTCAAGATGACCAGGGACGGGGTCCTCGAGGCAGCACGTCGCGAGGTGGCGCGGGCGCAGGAGCGATACAAGACCGTCTTCGTGTATGGCCAGTCGATGGGCGGGGCCATCGCCCTTTCCATCGCGGGCGAGGGGCTCGTCGACGCCTGCGCCACCACGGCGCCGGCACTCAAGCTGCCCGCGGGGGCGGGGTTCATTATGGTTTTCACCGCCCTGTTCTTCAACAAGCTGAGCTTTTTCATCAAGAAAAAACAGAGATCCAGGGAGTTCGTCAATTACAGCTACTCGTACAACAGCAGCCTCGCCGGGGCGCAGATGCAGCGCTTGTCGCTGCACGCCAGGTCGATGCTTAGCTCCATCGCGTGCCCGGTGCTCGTCGCGCACTCGCATCGCGACTCGACGATCGATCCCGTCGTGACCGACTGGGTGCAGTCGAGAGCCAAGGGTATGGTCGAGATCGCCTGGTTCGACAAGTCGGATCACACGATGCCCCTGGACGTCCAAGGCGCCGAGGTATCCGCAGCGATCGCCACGTTCTTCACCTACCACCTGTCATGAGCGGGTCCACCGCTTCTTTGCGGCCCGGACAGCGCATGGCGTCTTCCGATGGTCAAGTTTTTCTGGTCTCCCTTGATTGCTTAGGACAGGTAAACAGAATGAATATTAATATGAAGAAGATATTCGACATTAGCTACGTGCCAGGCGATATGGGCGCGTTTTTCAAGCAATTCGTGCACGAGTTTGAAAAAAGCATATTGGGTGGCGGGCAAGGCGACGTGACCATGTTCTCCGAGGATGGGCCGCGCGAGGGATATTCCACCGTATTCAAGTCCGTCGGCAACGTCTACAACAAGATGTGGGTGAAGATCCAGTTTTCGGTCGTCGGTGGACACATCGACGTGTTCATGGGCTTCGAGTTCCAGACGTCGGGGCCGATGGCTGGGCTCGTGCGCGGCATGATGAACTGGTCCAAGGACATCTACGAGGCGGGCATCGCCCAGTTCGTCGAGGCCGCGATCAAGCGGGCGCTTCGTGAAATACAGGATGCTTGAGCCATAGTGGCAGCGCGTTCGTTTTTTATATCTTACATTGTTAAAAAGAGCAAGTTCAATCTGTCATTTTTTTTTCCCATTTACAAGCGCAATTCGCACACGCGAATTTGGTCTAGACATGTTTAAGGAAAGAATAAGCCCTCTGACATCGAGGGTGAAAAAGCGTGCTACCGAGACCGAAGCTGCTTAATCCTCCGCCTTCCATTCGTGATCGCAATTGCTACATACGAATTTCTTGTGATAAAGCGGTGTCAATCCAGAGCCTGTCATAATCGGAGGCCGACTCTTGTCTGCAACTTCTTTTACAAACGGTCTCATCGCACCACAAGCTGGGCATACAAATTTTCTTGGAGTTTCTGACATTATCATCAACCTTGTTTAAGTTATTTGCTCTATCTCTCACTTTTTTTAGGATCTTTACTCTATCTCTTCGATTTTGATTAAGGATTTTAAACTTTTATGTGTCTATATCTTTTGGATTCTATTAAAAACTAGCGCGTCGCGGAAGGAGTATGTATGGCTTTCGATTCGAAAACGGGCGTCCAAGACAGCAAGCTTGCCGGCACGGCAAGGATTGCCCTTGCGATGCAACGCGAGCCGGCACTGCTCGTTCGCGTTATGCACGAGCTTAACAAGTCGGAAGATGCCTTCCCAGACTTGCTCTCTTGCGTGGACATCCGTTCCAACGAGAGCGTGATCTCGATTCGCGACGTGCAGCCAAAGGTGCTCGATTACCACATCCACGCTTTCCCGGCGATCAAGGCGGTCATCGACGAGATCAAGGGCGTGCTGCCGTGGGCATGCTTGCCCTACGCCAGCACGATGCTCACGCTCTCGCGTGGTTTCTTTCCGAAGCTCTACATGCCGAACGCTCTCCACTCCTACCTAGTCACGTCGACCGAGCGCGCGCTTCACGCAATCGTCCATGCACTGCACCGGGTTGATGACGTCATCGCGCGGGCACTCGCGTTGTTGCAAGACTTACGAGAGGCGGTCGAGTCGTTGTGGCGCATCAAGTTTCCAAAGATATCCATAAAATTCGGCCCCGTGGTCATGCCCGACCTCTTGGCCAGTGTTTCCACGTATGATGACATGGTCGTCTTCCATCCCCTCGCTCCACTCGCGCATTGCTGGCCGGAAATCGCGACCGCCGCCCTGAGCCGTCTCCTTCTTCAAAAGCATTACCCCAAGCTCGACGAGCGTGTAAAGGATCAGCTCTCCATCTTGACGAGTCTCGCCACATTCGGGCGCCCGCTCTTGCTTCCCGGTTCTTGCTACGACATCCTCTCCCGCCACCCCGTCGACCATGCGCAGCACCAGGTCGATAGCATCGCGAAGGATCTCGCCCTTTACGGCGAGTTCGACCACCGGCTTTTACACTTTTTCCCTCCCGCCAGCACCGGCGAGAACTACAGCGTCGACATGATCGGATCGATCATTACTTTCATCATCGACGACGACGTCGACGAGCGTGAACTCTTTGCACGAATCAGTGCATCGAATGTTGGCTATCGCCCGTTCGACCTGAGTTTTATTTTATTTCAAAACGCCCTTACAGTTCTGGAGAAAGGAAAGATCATTAAAAGGGACGAAAAAAACAACCAGGTCATCGTGATCGATGAAATAGTCGATGCAGGGTTACGCCGCGTCACTTGAGCGACCCGTACTCGTGGCGGAGCAATGCAGCGTTCAAGCTCGCGAGCACGTCCGGGTCCACGAACCCTTCCGGGCCCGACAGGGAGGAATACCCGAGGACGACCGCTTTCGTTTCAATGTCCATGTGCACGCTCACGTCGAACTCGTGGCAATGGTCGCAAAATGCGAAGATGGATTCAGGTTGCTCGTCGATTTTCAAGGTGCCTTGGCATAGCGGGCAGGTTCTCGCACTGAGATACGGGATGACGCGCTTCACGGACGCGTCGTTCAGGTCCTGGAGGCTCGCGCGGGGGATGAGGGGTAGTGGGGGTGCATGCAGCTCGATCATGGTGGCATCACGCGGCGGAAGGCTGGATGCACCTTCGCGCCACCACTACCTCCCTCCACGGGTACATATCGGAAGGGATCATCCTCGTGTCCCGCGTGGCATCCGCCAGGATGCTATTTCCATATGCGAGCGATAGTTCGCAGCCGGGAAAAAAGTGAAGGAAAGGGATCAAAAAATGACCATGTTGCCCAGGCACGTTAATATCCACGCGATTACGAGCGTGTTGAAAACAATTTCTTGGATGACGCTCCTGAAGTAATGATAGCTCACCGTCGAGATGAACACGTTTAAAGCCATGAACAAGATGAGTGCCATGAGCGTGTCTAGATACATGACGCCGACATGCAGCGTCCTCGTGGATAACACGTTGACAAGGTACAATGCACCTATGACGATGCCCCTGCCGAGGATCCCGAGCAGCAGGGTGGCCCACGAGTCTTGAAAATAGCGCCGCGGGAACTTGGTCTGGATCCCCTCGAACGTCAGCAGCGCGCATGCAAGGTTCGGGACGAGCAGCAATAACGCGAGGTAGAGGAAGAGGAACATCCTATTCGGGTTGAGAAAAGTGTTTGCAAGCGGGAACGAGATGATCCCGATGACCGCGTATAACAGCAAGAAGAAACCGGCACCGAGCCCGGCGCTCGTGAGCCCCCTCCCTTTCACCGACGTCTGGTAGGCCTTGCTCGCCCACTTCTTCCCGCGCTTCGACCATTGCTTCATGATCACTTTCCGTATCCCCCAGAACCCCAGGGCGGCCCCGCCGATCACGAGGAGCGGGACGATGCTGTAGTAGACCAAATACGTAGTAGGAACCAAGGTTCCAAACATCAAGATGTCGCCCCACTCGAGATCGAAAATTCTGAGCAAGAGGATGATGCCGGCAGAAACCCCGCCTATGGCCGCTGCAAAAGCGAGCGTTTCCAAGGGCAGCAGCTTTTTCCCCGTGGATTTCTCCCCCTCCACGCGAGCCGGGGTATCGTGTTTTATCACCTTCTTGGCATCGAGCACGTGGTGCACGGCGAATATTGCCCAGAAGAAACACAAGATGCCCAGGCCAGCGGTCACGGCCATGACGGCGATCTGCGCCTCGTACGTGGTCGAGACTGGGTATCGCACGCTCCCGAAGAACGCCATCTCGAACCATTCCACCGCTTCAACGTACGTTTCCTTCATGAACAGTATCTTCGTGTGTCCCGCGTCGACCCAGTGCAACTTCCGGGCAGTTCCCAGGGAAAAGCTACCGTATAACAAGTCAGGGGTGTTCCCCCCGCCCGTCGTGTCGTTGAGGATTTTCAAGGCCTCGTACGGCGGCACGTTCACGTCCTCGTCCCCCGCGATGACGAGCAAGTTGCGCGGCTGGGTCGTGTTCAAGGTTACCATGTTGTAGGCCGGTCCCGCGATGTCCACCGTGGCAGCGATCTCGGCTGCGTGGAGGTTGGACAGCTGCATGCTCGTCAACCCGCCGCGCGAATGCCCGAGCAACCCGATCCGCGAGTCATTCACTTGCGGGATTATGTTTTTCACGTGGTCAAAGATGGCCTCCGTGTCATACACGTTCCCGACACTCCCCGGCTCGTTCCCGCTCTGGCCGTGGTTCCTGTAGTCGTAGGCAACGACGATCCAACCACGTTTTACCAGCTCCTGGGAGAAGAGGCTCATGACTTCTTTCATGGCTCCATCCCCGTGGGACACGATGACCGCCGGGTACGAGCCAGTGGGCGTGAACCCGCACGGGTAGTACACGGTCGCCGACAAGGGCACGCCATCGATGTTGATGACCGTGATGTCTTCCTTATAAGCGTATGATTGTTGAGCGAGCAGCATTCCCGCCAGCGCGAGCGAGGCGAATGCCCCCGCAAGAAAAGCGCCCGCCACGAGCTTGATTTTCATTCCTTTTTCCATAATGACCCGTCTCGCGTCGAATCGACGAAGAACCGATGGGTTCGCCATTATTTTTGATTCGGAACATGGATTCATGCGAATGGAACAGAAGCTCCAATCGTCCTCTAAACGATACTCTATTTCTTCTTATCCCTATTAAATGATCATCTTTGGGAAGGAGCGACGTACATCGATTCTAAAGATGAAAAAAAAAGTCTTGAGCGCAGCGTCTAGTCATGCTTCAAATGATCGCGTCGAAATCCCCGTCGACGTATGCCTCGTATTTCTCGATAAACGCACAAAGACTTTCCATGTCCGGCGAGATGCCGGTGCGGACGAAGTAGGCGGTGCACGCGTTCGCGAGGATCAACGCCTCGTCCGGGGTGAACAAGCCGGACGCGAGCGCGATCAACCCGCCGGCGTTGAAATGATCCCCCGCCGCCGTGGTGAACCGGGGCCTGGAGGTGAAGCCTTCCTTCACGTGCCACGTGTCCCTCTTGGTGGAGATCGTCGCGAAGTGGGGATGGTGGATGACGAGGGCATGAATGTCGAACCGCGCCATCATCTTCTCGCCCGCGCGATAGTAATCTTCGAACTTGCCGATCTCGCACGTGCCAGGGAAAGCATTTGCGACCTGGATGGCCTCCTTGTCGTTGAGCGAGAGCACGACCTTCATCCCGCTGACCTTGTTGATGGCCTCGAGTTGCGCCATCATCTCGGCGAGTTGCTGGGGGGGACGCTTCGACATGTCCGCCGGGTCGACGAAGAAATAGCGCTCCTTGGGCGCGAGGGACGGGAAGACCTCGTTGATCCACGCGGCCCATATCTCGTTGAGGTGCGGCACGAGGGCCCAGTGGCCCTGGCCGATGGCGTCTGCCTTGTCGAATATGTCAAGCAGCTTCTCCTTCCCGATCTTTCGCTTGATGAGATCCCATGTCACGTTGTTGACCGGGGCGAAGTCCGTGATCATGACCTTCCCGTCGTTGAATTCAAGGGCGCAGGTGGCGCCCGGTTCGGAAAGCGAGTGGAAGGAGACCGATTCCGGAAGGCTACTCGTGAAGATCTCGTCCGGGCGCCCGATGCAACCGATCAAGTCGACCTTGGCGCCGAGCGACCCGAGCGCGCGGGCGATGTTCGGGCCGAACCCGCCGCCGATGTGTTTCTTGAGCACTCGCTCGATGTTGCAGCTGGAGCCGGCGGTGTCCGAAACCTTCTTGCCGAATTCCGACATGGACGCCATTACCGTGAAGCGTTCGACGTTTTCGCGTTTCGACACGAGAGAATACAAGGAATCGACGTAACCATCCACGCCGACGCACGTGTGGATCTGGTTGAACCTGGCCCCCAGCGCCTTGCGGTCGACCAACTTCCTTTTCACGCTATCGAGGGCCTTCCACGTTGCATCATTTCCCAGCGTTGCCGGGTACTTCGTGTAATCCATGACAGTCGCCAGGATTCAAGTTTTTTTATCGAGGGAAGGGATGTATTTTTCGATGAAATTCTCGATCTCGGTTATCACGGCTGCGGGGTTTTCGAGCACGATGAAATCGCCGCCATCCAGCTGGGTGACTCGTGACTTCGGGATGCGACCCACCGTCCCCTCGCAATCCTTGAGTGTCACGAAGCTGTTGTCCTTTCCGATTATGAAATCGACGGGGGTTTCGATGTATTCCGTGCTCGTCGACAAGTCTATGGAAGCGATTTCCTTCAGCCACCCGTCGATGAGCACTTGCTTTTTCTCGAACTGCTCCTTCAAAGTCATCTTGTCCACCATCTTCAGCTTGGTGTTATCGACGACGTTCTTGTAGAGCTGCTTGTACTTGGCCTTGACCTTGAACTTGTCCGCGATGTTGATGGCGATGATGCCCTTGCAGCGGATGAGATCGTCGATTTCCGCTTGGAGGGCCGCCAGGGCGCCTGCATTATCCGCGATGATGTACATGTCCAATTTTATATTGAGCTGTTCGACTATGGCTTTCAGTTCCTTTGCGAGGATGTTCGGGGCGAAGCTCGAAGTAACGTTGAGCCGGCTCTCGCCAAATCCCTTCCAATCGAATCGATAACACTTGAACTTGCTGCTGAAATGGTCGATAAATGGTTTCCAGACGGTGAGGTCGGCACCGATGCCGTGGATGAACAGCATAGCGCCATTGCCTTGACCCTGGACGTCGAACGAGACCTCGTTTGCAGCGACGACGATGACAGGCATGATTCAATAAAGCCTCTATGAAGTTGCACGGGTAAAGAGCATGTTACTTGCTTTCATCTCCATTCCCGGCGATATAAATCTCGCGCAATTCACTTGTCCGGCACGTCGACTTGAAAGGGGATGCCGATGACCGTGCCATCGAGCACTTTCTCGCCGCGCTCGTTGAAACAAGACATGGAAAACGTGACGCGCTTGTTTTCCTTGTCAACGGCGGTCACGGTGCCAACGGCCGTGATCTCCTCGTCGAAATATACCGGCTTGATGAAGGAGAACGACATGCTCTCGGCAAGATACCCAGGTCCAGGGAAAATATCGCCACCAAAATGGCATATCATGCCCCCAACAAGCATCCCATGGGCGATCGGCCTCTTGAAACGCGTGTGCTTTATGAACTCGTTGTCGTAATGGAAGAGGTTGTGATCTCCGATCAGATCTCCCATCATCCGGGTTTCCTCGGCGGTGAAGCGACGCTTGAACGTTCGCTGCATGCCCACGGCGAACTCGTCAATCGAGCGGCCGATGCGTACCATGAGTATCACGAGTGCAATAGGTACTTGAATCGCCGGGGCCTTTTCAATGGCGATGGACGCGACTTGCTCCTTTCCCGCATACTTGACCCTGGACGACGCGCCGTCGGGGGATACCGTGCGGAAGCTGGAAACCCTGGAAACACGCGGCATCAAGGCCATCTGGTTCTGCCGGGGCGAGTACCTCGACCGGCGGCCCGATGTCGCCGTGGCCATCATCCGGAAAGGGCATATCATCGGGAACCACTCGTGGAACCACCCGTCGTTCTCGAGCACACGGCTCTCGAAAGCAAGGATGCAGATCCAGCGCACCGAGGTTCAAATCGACCTTGCCTATTCCCGGGCTGGCGTACCCCGGCCCATCAAGGTATTCCGGTTCCCGTGGGGAGACAAGGGCGCGGGCACGCATCTCGAGAGCCCGGTCGAAGCCGATGGCATCGCGCGGGTCAGGGAACTGCAGTCCGTGTTGCGCGAGTTCGGCTTCGTGCAGCCAGCGTTCGAGCGCGTCGAATTCCCCGCCTATCCTTCGTACGACCTGGCCGGGGATGCAGACACTTGGTTCACGTTCGATGTAATGGAATGGGTGCTGGTGAGCAAAAAGCCCAGAGGAGGCATCGACAGCCTCGATGCCGTCCTCGCCAGGATCGACGCGCATTTCCAGGCGAATCAAGCCAATGCATCGACTCGCGGCCGCGGCGAGATCGTCATTGTCCACGATTTCGAAGCAACGGCAGCCACGTTCGAGCCCATCATCGATCGCCTTTCCGCAAACGGTGCCAAATTCTCGTTTCCTTCGTTTTCCATCGATGCCCGGGCTATAGTCACCAAAAAAGAAATAAAAAAGGGTGATTGATGCTGGCGGGAATCACGCGACCATGTCAGCGAGGATCACGCGTGGCTTGCTGTCGATCCTGCGCGGGGGCATATAGCCAAGGATGATCGTGATGATCTCGGCCTCGACATCTGGAGGAATGGCGGGGATGAAATCGTTCCCGTAGAATTCCGTGAACTCGTGCCAGTTATGCATCTCGGGCATGGATTGCTCGTCGCCGAGGGTGCAGCCCTTGTATTCATAAACGCCGCTCCTCGGGTACTTGATCACGTGTACGAGACACCCACCACAAGGGCAGAACACGATACCACCTGGTTCTATAGCGCCCGTGGCGTCGTCTATCGTGGAAGGCCTGATCGTGGCGCGGGCGAAGCCATGTTCGATCCCGTCAGTAGAAGTGCTAGGCTCGACCATGGTGTTGCATGTCGACGGGGATTATAAACCCCGAGGATACTCTGACCGCGGGTCCTCCCGATGCCGCGTAACCGCGGTGAGGCGGTCAGAAGTATTCCTGGAATTCCTTGATGCGGGACCGTAGAGTAACTTCCGTTATACCGCAGGCAATGGCAATATATTTCTGAGGTTTGTTTTCCCCTGTAGTCTTTGTCGCCAGATAGATGGCAGCGGCGATTATGCCCTTGGGATCCTTGCCCGTGACGTTCCTGCTGCTCTCGAATGTGGCGAGCATCCTCTCGGCAACGCATTGAGACTCGGCCGATACGCCGATGACACTGGCATAGCGGGGCAAGAGTGCCACGGCGTTGATCTTGGGCACCTTGATGCCGAGCTCGTTGATGAGCACGCGGTAGCAGATGCGGATATCGCGGTCGGTCGTGTTCGGCATCTCCCCGTAGACCTCGTTCACGGACCGCGGGATCTTGCTCATGCGGCAAGCGATGTACACGCAAGCCCCGACGAAACCGTTGATGGAACGGCCCCGGAGCACGTTGAGCTTCTGGATTTTCTTGTAGATCGTCGCCGCGGTCTCGGCAACGACCCGCGGCAATGACAAGTTCGTGCAAACGCGCTTGATCTCGTTGACAGCGATGAGGAAATTCTTCTTCTCCCACGACAGGCGCGAGTTCCACTTGACCGCCCGCTTCAGCTGGGCGCTGCTGTTCTTGTCGGTTGCGCGGACGACGGTCGTCCAGCTGATGTCCGAAAGGGGCGAGATGGGGCTGCCGTTGTGCTTGCGATTCTCCACCTCCTCTGCGGTGAAGGCGCGCTTCTCTTGCGAGAAGTCATACGATCCTTGCTCCACCACGGTGCCACAAACCGAACAGATCAACTCTCCCCTGTGCAGGTCCTCGATCAGGTTCCTGCCACCGCACTCGGGGCATGCACCGGAGTCCTTCCCGAACAAAACCTTCTCGTTCAGTACTCTTACAGCTGATTGTTCTGCCTGCATTCTTACATTACACCTTTGATTTGTTGTTGATCATACCTTATCGCCTAGGGAAATGGGTTCGACCCGCATGTTATATCGTTTGCCTATATAGCATATGTGAGCCATTTATATAGGGTGGCCGGAGCAATGCCCGATGTTCTCATGTCGTGATAGCGATCCGACTGCTGCGAAGCGTTCCACTCGATGCCAACGTCATTAAGTTAAGGTATCTTTTTGGATTGAGGTCGTAAAGATAGAGTTTGTCCATTTCTCGATCGATATATAGTATC
>Ga0172366_10002497_pt1 | contig 14419 bp, 10 predicted proteins | sample LakKivSesite69cm_FD_114533 | JGI IMG/M metagenome (GOLD analysis project Ga0172366, IMG submission 114533) | Sediment microbial communities from Lake Kivu, Rwanda - Sediment site 69cm | ecosystem: Environmental > Aquatic > Freshwater > Lake > Sediment | place: Rwanda: Western Province, Lake... | reverse complement strand
CTGGTAACACGAGTGGAAATATTCTTTGAATGCAGTAAAAACTGCGAAAAAGAACACGATCTCTGTATTGATATGGGGGATATTCTTCTCCACGACCTTATCCGATGCCTCAACTTGGGTAGAACTTTCGATCTCGCAGGGCATTCATTTGACAGAGGAAATAATCAAGAAGAAGAATCTAGCAAGCCAAGAACTTGTATTCTCCATGCGATTCTGAATCGAAAAAAAAAAGTATCCCGATGTGATGAGACATGAAAATAATGAATCTTTTGACCTCTCTGATAGGACAACACTTATTTTCGGATATGAATGAGAAGATCGAGTTAGCCCGGCTTTTTTTGATCGAAATAAGGAATACAATGTACAAGAACGTCGAATACAAATCGATGGTTATTCCAATGAAGAATTATCTGAGGGAATGGAAATATTCCTTATTAGATACCAATATTCTCCTCCTCTTTAAATCTATAATTAGAAAAGCCCAAAAACAGTCTATCGTTTCTGATCGTGAATCAGAGTTATTAATGGAAGAATTAATTGATCTTTTAGTGGCCAATAGAGCCCAACTCTCGCTTTCCAACGCTCAGATCTTTGCAGTATTAGCGATCTTGAAGGTTTACAAGAAACCTGTTCACGAAGTTATTCTCAATAAAACATATCACCTCATCTCTAATCCTGAGAAGATGGAACTCGCGATCAAGGTCTTCGACGAAATGTACGAATCGGGAGCGAGTAAAATAATTTCCATTCCTCCGTTACCTTTTTGTTTACCAAGCATTCCTATAGCAGATTTTCAGGGGCCTCATTATCTGGAACTCGAACAGCTCTTACCGAGTTTGGAAGCCATAGGCCAAGTTGAAATAAAAAGGAAGAGAAGGGGAGACATACTTGCGGAAATCACATTAGATGGAATTGACTATGTCGATGAAAAAGTCGAGACTATCCCTTCTCTGCGAATCGTTATAACGAATATCGAGGAGCTGGAAAGGAGATTTGGAGGGTGGTCTGGAAACAGATTACAGAAATTTATCAAAGATCACGTCGAAAAAGATTTTCGGACGAAATATCGAAAAGGTGATGTCATATGAGCCAGATACCAGAATCGCTGAAAGAGACAATCGAAAATGCAGAACATGAAGAAATCCTTGAGGATATATTGACCTCGAAGGCATTTGCTGAGTATCTGCCTCAGTTGTTCAGATATAAGTTACAATCACTCACCATCGAGGCAATTGAATTCAAGATTTTTAATCGGGAAGCTTTTCAGACAATTAAATTAACACCACGAATGAATCTGTGTAATGGCGATGCGGAGATCTTGAAGTTAGTCTTATTACTTGTCAGGCTCGTCTTTTTGGATGATGTTATGAGCGATGCGAGACATTTGATAGAAGAATACTCACAATTTATCAAGCGTCCGCTTGAACCTGAGATAAAAATCTACTTGAAGATCGACCGAAATCGGCATAAATTACAGTACAACTTTAACAGAGGTTCATATCAAATCGATGACGAAGTATGCAGTAGACAAACAGATTACCAGCGGGCTCTAGCATCATTATTGCAGTATGCTGATAAACCTAACCTTATAAGGCCTCCGACGGCTAACACGAGGTTTAGTTTTTTAAGAAAGACCTTTTTCCTTGATTTTCGGGATTATAATCCAATCGCTAAGGATGAAAATGGCAAGCGGCTCTATTTTGATTCTTATTTCAACATTCAGTTAAAATTGTTAGAGGAATTCGTGGACGACCATTTACACAAAATCGGAAGTGATGCAAAGGATGAAACACAGAAAATTCGTGACCGCACTAGAGATAAGAATGCTTTAGATGAAAGATTGAGGGGTTTTGATAGTATACTCCAGATTTCTCGTAAATTCAAGGAGATGGGGATAGATTATCCAAATAAAGCAGACTTAGATGCCGAAATAGAGATTATTTCCAAGAAGATACTATCTCTCTTGGATGTCGAAGAGATACAACATTCCATTGATGTTTTTGCTATCAAGATTCGGGAGATTGGAGACGAAATGGAGAGTTTGAATCGAATCGTGCGAATGAAGAACGGGGAGAGGGCGCGCTTATACGATGAGCGTCAGCAGCTCCTCCAATCCGCTGAAGCACAATCACTCGTCAACTTGAGGTTAGAAAAGAGGAAATGTTTCTGCTTAGGAGAATTACCTGAAGGCGCAATCAAGCGAATAGGAGAGACAAAAATCTGTCCGATCTGCGGGAAACCGATTCCATTTCTAGATAATAAAGAAAATATCGATTATGATGCAAAGATCGTGAGTCTTAATCGCGAGATAAATACAGCGAAAACCATTATCGAAAAAACTGAATCGAAATTGAAAGAGAGGGGTGATGAATTAGCGGAAACGAAGACGCGATTAGACGATGCGTTCTCCAAGAGAGAGGATATTTTAAAAGATGCTACAAGGCAAAAAGAGAAGGCGGATCTAGAGCCGAGACTCGAAGCCCTCAAAGCATACAAGTTTCAGTATGATTATATTCAGACAGCCTTGAAACAAGTTGAATCAACTCGATTACAACGAGAGGAGATTACTAGAAGTATTCAAGAAGCGCAATCTCATGTAGATGAAGTTTCTAGGCAAGAACAAGAGATTCGGACATTCAAGACCTTTCTCTCGGGATATATATTAACGAATGATAGAGTAAGGAATAGCCTTGACAAGCAATTCGGTCAGAAACAAGCCGATTTTGTCCGGCCGTTTCTACGTAATACAATATTCGACATTCGACCAGCAAAGGGTTTTCAAGAGATCAGCATTCAATCGGGTGTGCAGCATAATTATATTACTTTAATCTACTATCTGAGTTTGTTATCCCTTGCCATTGATAACAACGACAAGGGGATGAAGGAATTCCATAGCTTCCCTTTTTTAGTTATCAATAATATAGATCATTCCCTTAAATCCGAAGATATTGACCGCGTCTGCGAGTTGATGGCGGTCTATAAAGACAGGGATTATCAGCTGTTAATGTTCTCTCCGGATTCCGAAGGAAGGTTGCCCGGTACTATCGGGGGCGAAGTGAACGTGTGTACCCTGAGGAATCATAACCGAAGACCTGCACAGCAAAGCTTTGCTATATTCGGATTGCCAAATAATCATCCTTAGCAATTCTTTTTCCTATCACACGTCTTCTGCCCCGCTCATTCAATTATACTTTTTATTCAGTACTTCAGCAATCTCTATTGAAAGAGTCACTGCATCAGCGAATGATAACACCGAGATGTCTTGACCGGCATGTCTATGCTTTATCTCATCAATTAGGTTGTTAATCTCCTCTTCTTGGAGCCAGATCGCTATTACAGGCCTTTCAACGCCTGGTAACTCTTCTGCCGTGATTTCGGCATCCCAGCATTCCGCGTCGGCCGTCGTGATGATGCGCACGCCGATCCCGCCCGGCAGCGCCACGTCGCTGGCGATCGATCCATCCAGCACCGCGTCGAACCCCCTCACCGCCAGCTCGCGCACGAGTTCCTTGTGGAACAGCGCTCCAGGCCTCACGCGAATGGCAAGGCCAAGATTCTGCTTGCATGCACCCAGCTTGAGCCGCCGCACGTTGTAGTAGATCCCCGGCAGCCGCGCCAGCTTCGCGTCCAGCACCGCCGCATGCACGGCGTCGGCCGTGCTGTTCGCCAGCAAGATCGCCACTTCCCCGTCCCGCCGCCGCCCCGCCCGCCCTTGCCGCTGCACGAACTGTATCACGCTCGCCGTCGCTTCGTAGAACACGACCAGGTCGCGATCGGCCACGTCCAGTCCCTCCTCGGCCGCCTTCGTCGCCACGAGTACGTTGAACGCCCCGCCCTTGAATTCCCGCAAGATCGTTTGTTATATGTCTCGGTCCGGAGATATACATGTTGAAATCCGTTGAATTGAATGTATCGATTCGATAGATCTTTCGTCGCTTTCTATCGTGTATTGCAATCTCCGTAGTAAACGAATAGGGACGTGATACCCTCGTGATACGCCGTGATTTAACCACCCAGATTATTCACAAGTATGAATTGTACCAGGAATCGAGTACGATGGTTGATCGGATAATATGGGCGACAAAAAACAACACTCCGAAAATATTTGGGCATATAAAGTCAGCTACAACAGGCAAGTCAATATTGGCACGAGACTGATGTTTAACGTCATAGGAATAAAGATCGTTTACCTAGATAAATGTAAATACTAATAAATTACTAATAAATTACGAAGAAATTTCATACATAATACAGAAAAGACCGCATTCCCGGGGTTCCCGCCATGGCGTCCGTTTCCGATCAAGACCGCATCTTCGGCCTTCTCGAGAACATCTCGAACATGGGCATGAAGATCGAGGATCTCAGCTCGAGAACGGATGTCTTGTGTAACATCACGCGTATCTACACGGAAATCGCCGAGAAGACCCGGAATCCAGAAATCTTGCGCCGTGCGCTGGAACACTCGAACAAGGTCAGCAAGCTCGTCTTCGAATTCAACGGCCTCAGGGAACAAGCCCGCGTCGCCGACGTCACGTTCCGGAGCATGGGCATGAAGATCCAGGCACTCAACCTGGTCTGGAAAATAGAAGAAGAGGCGCGCCGGATCAAGGAATTAAAGATGCGGGTCGAGATCATGCTGGAGATCACGGCGATATTGCATGGACTCAAGGAAATGGAGAATTACGAGGAATTGCTCAAGCGGGTCTTGAAATCTATCGAGATCTCGACGAGCCCGCTCGTCGTCAAGATCGACAGCTACATGCTCGTGTACAAGCACTTCATGATAAAGAACGACGAAAAACGAGCAAACGAGATTCTCGCCACCGCGCTCAATCACCTCGATAATGGCATCGAGCGCTCGTTGAAGGGCGAGATCTTGCGGACGGTCGTTAACATGCTCATCTCGATCGCGGAATCGGCGCAGCAAGATAAAACGCAATATTTAACAAAAGCCATCGACCTCGTGAAGAAATACGAGCACGTGGATGACACGGACCTCGTATTCGGGGATATTCTCAAGCAAATCTTCGCCAACGAAAAAGCGGATTGGCTGAAACAAAATGCGGTGTGGATCATCGAGAAGATCCTCGCCATGGAAAAGATGCGCATCAAGATCGACAGTATCTTCGGCCTCCTCATCAAGGCCTACAAGGACAAGATAGATCTCGAGCCGGATCGCATCAAGCAACTCCTCGCCGTGTTGGACGCGATGGAAAAGACAAGGCTCGGTCCATCGCATTACGTCGCGTTTCGCCTCATGCGCCTTCAACTCGAAGGGATATTCGTAGATCCAAATACATTCTTCACCGGGATCGAGGCCCTACTTAATGAGCTGCTCCATTCGAGCCAGTTCCGCAAGAACCTGCAAGAATGGGTCGCGCAAGCGCTAGGGGGCGTCGTGAGCTTTTTCAGACTCGCCCGGCCGGCCCGCGTCGAGTACCTCGAGAAGGCCATAGGATTCACGTTCAACTACGGCCTCCCAGACATAAAAAACGACGTGCTCAAGTCGATCCTACTTGCTATGATTGAGCATGCAGTTTCCGCAAAAAATATCGAGCTTCTTGACCATTGCATAGATGTTTCCAAACGGATTGATGCCTTGGATGATAGAATTTTCGTCTCGACTTCCATCGGCCAGGCTTTCTACGAGCTGAACAACGTCCCCAAGGCGCAAGACGTGATTTCTGCATGCCTCGATGAGCTCATCAACATCACGAAGCCAACAGCACGCATCGACGCCCGGATCCAGCTCGCCCGCACCATCATCACGCGCCAGTACGACGTCGACGGCACCCTCATCTTGCTGGAGGACGCCGTCCAGGACGCTAACCTGTACCTGGTCAAGGTCACGAACAAGACCGTCGCGCTGCATGATATTGCCTCGGAGGCGATGAACGTGTACATGACGCTGTTCGAGGCCGAGGAGGAGGCAAAGCGCCAGAAGTACAACACGATCATGGCGAAGGCGAAGGAAGAGGTAGATTCACACACGCAGAAGGGCCTCGAGAACGCCATCAAGCTCTACGAAGATGCGCTCTACATGATGAACGGCACCACGGATCGCTACGAGCATGCTTTCGTCACGGAGCAGATAGCACGCTTGCGCACGTACCTGCAAACCTTCACAGAAACGACCCAGCCGAGCCTCCAGCAGCTGGAGACGGAAACCGGCCAGAAAGAACATTACAAGGTCTCCAAATCGGACATCGTGTACAAGCAGTCGATTCTATGGCGAAAAAAACGCGAGTTGATCTATTCGATCGAGATCACGAACAACGCGCGTGTCCAGGTCACGGAACTGTTTTGCCGGATCAAGAAATACGCGGGCGAGTACCTGGAACTCATGCACGACAACGTGCAAAAGATGCAAGTGCTAAAGCCAAACGGCACGTTCATATGCGAGTTCAACTTCGTCGCCAAGCGGGACATCGTGCCGATCAAGGCTATCGAATCAGACATCAGCTTCTTCGACCCCGTGAGCGAGTCCACGATGATCATCGACTTGGAACACCCGAACACGAGTGCTGCCTTCAAGTTTTTCGAGCCGAAGACCATCAACGTCGACAAGTTCGAAAAAATACGACAAAAAATGGAAAAAAAAATCCACGAGCTCGTGCTTCCCTTCAACGTGTACCTGGCGTGGAAGAAAATCGTTGGTCTCTTGAAGAAGCTGCCGTTTACGGTCGTGCAAAGGGATTATAACGAGATCGCCAACCATTTTTTCGGCGTGCTTCGCTTGTACGGCGAGAGCAGGTGGCCACGCATTAAAAAGTTCTCGACACTCATCCAGATCATCATTTCTGGCGATGTAAACGAACGCGAGTCAAACGTCAAGCTCGAGTTTTACATCCAAGACTCGCTTATCTTCCACAACCTCCTTAACATGTTCCAGGAACTCATCGAGGTCTTCGAATGCCCGAATGTTGAATGCAATGCTCCGCTCGACAAGGAGAAACTGGTACCGGATGGCTATGGCACGTGCAAGTTCTGCAACCAGCTCTTCTACCTGGACGCGAACCTGGCGAAGCTGGACAAACCCCTGCGCTTGAGAACGGTGACCCTCCAAAGCTTGCTGGACGACAGCCAGTCCCTGGATCTCGTCTCCAAGCGAATAAAGCAGCTGAAAAAAGATGGCATGGAGGAATTCCTGGCCGCTTTTACAGCCGAAGCCAAGGAAAAATACAAGGCTGCCTTCGAGAAGGTGTCGAAAGGAGAGATCAAGGCTCGGGATTTCCTCGCCGAATCGATCAAGAACGGGGACGACAAGCTCATCCAATCGATTCTGACCAAGCACGATTGATCAGAACAAGGGCACGACCCGCGAGGAAAATTCACTCGGAGTCTCGGGCGTTCGTCTTTTGATTTTTGCGCATTAAAAATATATACCGTTGGTCATCCTTATCTCCTATAAACCACGAGGTCATCGACGTGCATCGCACAAGGAGACTTGGTAACGCCGGGATATTCTTATTATTATGTTGTATGGCGTTTAACGCATGCTCGACGGCGACCGCTGCCGCGATCACGCCATCCATATACGTGGCGGATTACAATCGCGTGAACACGGGGTCGCACCCCATCACGGCAGCCATGCTCTTCCCGAACGACACGGCCTGGAGGGATCCGGACGTCGAATGTCTCATCATCACGAACCAGACCTTCGTCGCGGAATTCCAGCGGCTCGCGGATCTCAAGACGAGCCGGGGGGTCTACACGATCGTCATCACCATCCAATCGATCTACGCCGACGCGCGGTTCAACTCGTCGGGGCCGGATCATGCCGCGTGGATCCGCAACGCCATCAAGCATTATTACAGCTTCAACGGCACCGAGTTCGTGATCCTGGGCGGCGACGTCAACATTATCCCGATCCGGTACGTTTACAACCCGGATACCACCGAATTCGCCAGCTTCTCGGGGCAGTACTCGACCGAATTAAAGCCGACGGACCACTATTATGCGGGTCTAGAAGGCACGTGGGATGCGGATAACGATGGCAAGTTTGGCGAGATGGGCGTCGTGGGAACCTCGGCCGACGAGGCCGATTGGACAGCGGAGGTCTACGTGGGCCGGATACCTGCCAACAACGTGGCGCAAGTACACACCATGGTGCAGAAGATCATCGACTACGAGACCAACCCGCCCGCTGGCTCGTGGCTGAACAAGGGCGTCTTCGCGGGCGCCGTGTCTCAGTATGGATCGGGGACCAGTCCCCCTGTCGATGAAGCTAAACTTAGCGAATTCATGATCGACAGCTATTTTGGATCCATGAGCCCGGACCGGTTGTATGTTCACACGGCGGGATACATACCTCCATCGCCATACACGGACCTTTCAGAGGCGAGTTTGCGGAACGCGTGGAATGCCGGGGCTTCAATTATTAATCTGGCGGGACACGGCCAGCCGACATTGTTCACGGGAGACGGCGTGCCGCCATCAGGGCTTATCAACGCTGCAGGCGCGAGCCTTCTCACCAATGGCGGGAAGTTACCACTTGCCTACATCTTTTCCTGCTCGTCCGGGGCGTTCGATTTTTTGGAACGCACGGGCATTTCCAACTCCCTTTCCGAGGCGCTGGTTCTCAATGACAACGGCGGGGCCATCGCGGTCGTGAGCGCACTCCGCACGACTTTCTACTTCACGGTCGACCCGCTCTTCGAGGCGTTGAACGAGGGACAGAACAGGTTTTTCTGGCGAGAATTCATGGTTAAAAACGAGTACCAACCCGGCCGGGCCCTGTACTTATCCCAGGAGAGTTACATCGAGCAGTTCATTAATAAATACTGGAACGTGCAATTGAACCATGATCCCGAACTCGCGAAGAACCCGAACTACCTGGGTCAAGAGGAAAAGTTCCGCAAGAACTTGCTGACCTATAATCTCCTCGGCGATCCGGAAATATCAATATACACGAACGCGCTAAGGGAATTCGCCAGCGATATATTCGGCCAGAACGCTAGCATCGGCGATATGCTCGTGTTTGAGATCGTCGACGATTCGGGCATGCCCGTCCCGAACGCCAGGGTGCTCGTGAACGGGTCTGGCTATTACATCGTGGCCCGTGCCAACGCGCAAGGCATTGCCTCGGTTCGGATCCCGCACGACCCGGCGTTGATCGGGAAATATATGAACGTCACGCTGTCCGGGCACAACATGAACGCGTCGAGGGGCAGCATCCTCTTGATAGAGGACACGCAGGCCCCTGCATCCTTGCAAGTCGATGTCCCCTCGGAGACCGTCGATTATCGGGGATCCTTGATAATCAACGCATCGGGGATCGACGCGGGTTCTGGCCTTCGCTATGCATTCATCATCGTCGTCGATGAAACGGGAAGCACGGCAGCCATTCACGCCATGTCCAGGACGCACGTGAAGGGGAACAGCACGTCGTTCAAGTTCAAGTATCCAGGAGCTCTGCCGCCGGGCGAAACGATCCGGTTCTACGTCGTCGCCTTTGATGCCTCTGGAAACTACGTCATCGCGACCCCCGCACAAAACCAGTTTTATACGGTCTCTATAACGTCGCGGCTTGTCGAAGAGGTCATGCTAGGGGTGCTCGCCATCGGCACGCCGGCTGCCGTCGTGTTGATTCTCTCGTGGTTCCTCATCACCAGAAGGCGACGCATCCAGCGCATCAAGGAGGTCGGATGAGAACCGAGCCATCCCGTCTTCATTAATTCGTGGACATGAATAATTCATATACGGGAGGACATTCGATCTATCCATGAGTTTTGGAGCGCGGTTCCTCAAGTCCTTGAGCCAGAACTGGTGGGTGCTTTACTGGATTATCACCATCGTCCTTTTGGTCACTGCTTATCAATGGGGCATTATAGCAGTCGTGCTTTTTTTTATCATCGTTATTTTCATCTTTTTTATGAAAAAAAGGAAGAAGGCATCGATATCGAGGAATTTATTGGGTATTGAAAAAATAAACGAGCGGGATCTCGCCCGACTCGCGGGGGTCTACATCGAGGAGGCCCATGCTTTCCTACACGACGTTTCCAGGAATCCGGATGCGTCCGGCATCCCGATCCTCGTCAAGGGCGAGTACATCTACTATTCAAACGCTGTCATCAAGAAATTCAAGAAGTTATACAAGGAAGGCAAGAATACGAAGGAATTGATCGAGGAAATGCCCCAATTCGAGACGCGCGAGGAGGTCAAGAAGATGCTCGAGAAATTGAAGGAATTCGGACAATGCCGGGTGAAACTTGGACGATTTATAAAGGATCGTGCGGCGTCCAAGCTAAATCCCGTATTGTCGGAATTCGATGAATTGCCCGCCCGGGCGAAAGAGGGCGAGAAGGAACCGCCTTCCACAGCACCTTCGGAGGAGGAAGAAGAAGAGACACGAGAGAAGGCGAAAAAACTTGCCGAGAAGGCCCCGTCCAGGAAGATGTTTCCGGCTCTTGGCATTGTCGTCGCCCTCGTGGGCGTGATATTACTCGTGTCCGCAAGCGTCTCGTTGAACAACGGCACGGTTGGCATTGTCACGAATTATTCGTCGTACCATACTTGGCTGGAGGAGATCTCGAACACCACGGGGTACAGCATAATTTTCCAGGGGATCGCCGTCGTGCTCGCGCTTGCCTATCGGAGGAAGGTAATGGTCGTCGCGCTCTGTGCCAGCGTCGTGTTCGCGCTTTCGATCGTGCTGTACATCAACTACTTCCGGCCATACATGAACGTCATCCCTGCCATCGACGCCGAATCGGCGCTGCAATCTTTCAAGGGCATCATCGGCACGCTGGAAGCACTGGCGATCATCCCCGCCTTGCTGGGCTTGGCCGTCGATGCGTACCGCCTCCGGATGCACACTCGTTAGGATCGCGGCCGATGGATGCCTTTCTTCGTGCCTTTTTGCACCCTCTTGCCAAAGCCGATGCGATGCTTTTTTATGGCTGAGCGTGTCTAGGGAATAGGCAGCACTCGGCATTTAGCTTGGGCGGGACACATGGACTCATTCATATTCGGATATGGAACGCTGATCCCGAAACATTACCGGGAGAACAAGATCGTCGCGGAAATCAAGGGTTTCAAGCGGATCTTCCACCCCGGTGATGATTATGGCCTCTGGTATCCCTTCGTGATAACCAAAGCGGATGCCACGTGCCGGGGGTTGCTCATCCGCGATCCCGATGGCACCATCCTCACGGCGACTGACACCTACGAGGGCTATCCGGAACTCTACGACCGGGTGGAGGTCCCGGCGTTCGTCATCCAGAGCGCCGGGAGCCAGCCCGGCGATGCTCAACTGCCGACGAAAGCGTGGTTATATGTACCGTCGACGAAGACGTGCAGCCTCACGCTCGATCGCATCTTCAAACAGATGAAAAAGCACGACAAGATCGCGTACAAAGAAATGATGGAGAAGGACTTGTGGCTCGAAAAGATGCGACAAGAATACCCGCATATCGTCGAGTCTTTACCTGCCCTATTCACGTGAAAGTGAGATAAGCCTATTCGAAGAGTTTCTTGTTCTCCAGCAAGAATTTCGGCCCGATGCCCTTGATATCAGCCAGTGGACCTTCGATGCCCTTGGGATTCCCAGTCTTCGTGTACAAGACGGTCGAGTCCTGGATCGCCTTGAACACGCGCATCGGGCTTTTGAACTCGGCGATCAACTTCATGGCAGTTTTGGGCCCGACCCCGATCAACCCTTCGAGCAGGAAGGCTTTCCGCTCGTCTATCGTCATGAGCTTGGGAACGCCACGCGCGAGGATCGGGTCTTCATCCTTGATCTGCACCCGGATGGCCAGTCTCTTGAGGATAAGCGCCGTGTCGCGCCAGTCCCGTGCGGGAATGACAGGCAGGCTGAACCGCCACGCAAGATAGACGAGTGCCCCGAAGATGGATGCAGGATTCATATCCGTGTTGTCAAAGATGCTGTTGAAGTTCTCGAGGATCAGGATGGGATTCGACGCGCTCTCGTAAAGACGGTTCACTTGTTCGAAGAGACGGTTGTCCATGATGGATGAAGTCAAGTCATTGCCCGATTTTCGCTCGACGATGACATCCCCGGAAATAGAATAATCGCCGACTTCTAACCTTCCTTGATCGACCGCGACGCCCTCTTGTTCGAGCCAAGCCTTGATCTCGGCAGGTTCACGGTAATCCATGAGGATCTTTGGATTTCTTGGGACGGGCTGCTCATCGGGGACTGCCATGTGCCTCGATATCGTCTTGCACTGGGCATATTTAAGGAAGGGACGCCACCGAATTAGTAAAGCGGCAATGCCGAGGACGCGAGAGAAAGGCGGAGAACCGAAGCGGCAATGCTTGAAGCACGAGTTACAGTTTATCGATGATTTTAAACAGGGCTTTCTTTGCCTTGCAGACCGGGCAACTATCCGGCGCATCTCCGATAACCGTGTAGCCACATACGCCACAAACAGAGACCTTTTTCACATCCAAGTCCTTGTTGCCCATGGCTTTCTGTAGAGCCTCGATATATAGCTTCTCATGAAGTTTTTCTGCTTCTAGGGCACCATTGATGCTCTGGATCGCTGCCTTTTCCTTTGCATGCTCCGCATCGGCCTTGAAAGCGGGATACATGGTCGTCACTTCGTAATTCTCTCCTTTAATGGCAGCCTTAAGATTTTCCACGGTCGTACCGACACCGAACAATTTCAGGTGGTTCATGGCGTGCACGGTCTCGGCTTCGGCTATTGCCTTGAACAGCAAGGCGATCCCTTTAAATCCCTCGTCTGCGGCCTTTATTGAAAATGCAAGATATCTCCGGTTTGCTTGTGATTCCCCGGCAAACGCGCTTTTCAAGTCCTCAAGCGTTTTTTCATCCATGATCATCATCCTTTTTCAAGTATCGTTCAATCGAGCAATGATTAATGCCCGAACCAGCACGATGCTGTTTTCAGATCTCTCTATCCCGTTAAAAAACACTCGGTTTTCAATCATATTTTCAATCATAATTACCTATGCACGCTCCACGAAAATCTTAAAGTGCGCAGTGCAACACCTTATGCGGAAATTCGATAGAATAAACAAGTGCTTGGTGATTGGACAATGAGAATCGTGATCATCGGCAACGGCGTTGCTGGCATGAAGGTCGCCGAGGACGTCCGCAAATACAGCAGCTCGGTAAAGATAGATTTGTTCAGCGACGAGAAGCACGGCTATTACTCGCGGGTCTGGCTGCCTGAAATCATCTCTGGGCTCAAGACACCTGAGAGCATCATCATGCGTGATGTAAAGTGGTACAGTTCAAAATCGATAAATTTCCATCCAAACACACGCGTGATTGACGTGGACCCGAAGGAACGGAAGGTAAAAACCGATGCAGGGGAGATCGTCCCTTATGACAAGTTGTGCATCGCCACGGGCGCCTCGTGCAGTGTTCCACCTTTCAAGAATGCCACCGTCAAGGGCGTGTTCACCCTCCGGACGATCGACGATGCCCTTGCCATCAAGGAGTATATCAAGGGAAAAAAGAAGGCCGTGTGCATCGGGGGCGGGTTACTCGGCCTCGAAGCCGCACGAAACGTGAAAACGGCAGGTTTGGACACGACCGTCGTGGAGGTATTTCCCAGGCTACTTCCCAAGCAGTTATGCACCACGAGCGCGGGAATGCTGAACGACCAGATACGTCACCTCGGCATCGATACGGTCTTGGGTGCCACGGTGGAGGCGATCCTGGGAACCGATCATGTCACCGGCGTCAAGCTCGCCGGCGAAAAGGTACTCGAGGCCGATTTTGTACTTGTATCTGCGGGCATCAAACCGCGGCTCGATCTCGCGGTGAAGGCCGGGTTGAAAGTGAACAAGGCCATCGTCGTGAACGAGTTCATGCAAACGAGCGACGAGAACGTTTTCGCGGCTGGTGATGTCGTGGAATTCGGCGGTAAAGGGTGGGGCATAATACCCGCCGCGCTGGAACAAGCCGCCGTCGCGGCGAAAAAGATCGCAGGTGAACCTTGCGACCCGTACGTGCCGACGATCCCCTCCAACAAGCTCAAGATCATGGACTTCGACGTCATGTCCGCGGGCTCGGCGATCCTGGACGACGACGACCAGAACTGCCGCGTGTTTATCTCAAAAGACGAGTTGAAGGGAGTCTACAAGAAATTCGTCGTGCGCGACGGAAAACTCATCGGCTCGATCTTGCTCCAGGCCAAGAAGGACGAGGGATTCGTGACCCAGAACATTAACAAGGAAGTGCCGGAAGAAGAGATCAAGAAACGCGTCGAAACAAGCACGTGAATTTATCCAACTCATCCTCGTCCTAGTTGTGTTTCTTGATTCAATGAAGCAAAGGGGGCGGGGAATAATCATGCCCTAGTCATTTTTAAGCATGTTTGGGTCGATGACCGTTATTTCAAGCCTGGTCAAACTTGGACATCAAGGCCAAGTTTGTCCAAACTAAGGCTTGTCGATGTTTGACAAGCAAGCGGGCGATAGCGGG
>Ga0172366_10002496_pt1 | contig 14421 bp, 18 predicted proteins | sample LakKivSesite69cm_FD_114533 | JGI IMG/M metagenome (GOLD analysis project Ga0172366, IMG submission 114533) | Sediment microbial communities from Lake Kivu, Rwanda - Sediment site 69cm | ecosystem: Environmental > Aquatic > Freshwater > Lake > Sediment | place: Rwanda: Western Province, Lake... | reverse complement strand
GATCCCAATCATTGGGTCAGCAGAGTACCAAGTGTTATCATAGAATTCAGCCAGCACGTGGTACCTTATGAAGTTATCAATACTAGTTTCTACAAAAGGCATGAATGAGTCAGGCAGTGAAATGCTTGTTATTCTCTTAGCATCAATGCCTATTGAATTAGCCATGGATATTAATAATACAGCGTAGTCATAGCATATCCCCCTGCGCTCCCTTAGTATCCTTAAATCATCCTGCTTGAATAAAGCGGGGAAGGAAAATTCAATGTAATCATAATTAAGGTTATCGCTTACCCATTTGGTTAATTTGGTCATTGCTTCATACTTAGTTGATGAACCTCCTGCTATTTCCAAGGCTTTTGATATTACCTCATTGCTGTAAGGGTGAATTAGGAAGTCGTGCTCTACAGCAGCGAAATGATTAGCCAGTAATGAGAAGTCAAAATTAATCGGCATTACAAAACCAGGTGACCTAATCATCACAGGCTTAACGTGGCTGCCTAAAGGCTTGCCTGTGTAATTAATTATTGTGCTTATTGGAAAATTGTTTTTGAAAACTACGTTGATTGAGTAATTAGTGGTGCTGTGGCAGTCGCGCACAATTAACTGCCTCACGCCTATTGGCTCAGTGATATTAATTTTTATGAAATCACCTGAGTAATTACTGCCGAATGAAGCGTTAATCAAACAGTCTGATGAGATGAATAATGTGTCGCCAACGTGCATTACAAGCTGTTCATAATTAATGTCATTGCCTGATAGCACAGCTGCTCTTGCAACATTAATTAATAGCAGAATCAACAATAATCTATTTGGATTCATTTTCAAAACCACTTGTCAAGTCAATTAATTGTGAAAGCCTCTTCTTTAGTTTATCTGATTTCTGGTAAGAGCCTTCGCGCTTGTCAATCAAGCCTATTGCCTTAAGCTTATTGAGTATTGAGTAATAACTTGCTACTGCTCCGTGCCAGGCATTAACCCTCTTGAGTATGTCTGCTTCTGATTCTGTTAATTTAATGCTTCCCTGTTCGTGCTTCTTAAGCATTAATTGGTACGGCTTCCTTCCCCTTAATCTTGATTTGCTCGCGTCTAAGTTCTCCCTGTGAAAGCCCAAGTGCCTATAACACAAGTCATCAAGCACTAACCCCTCCTCCTTGCTTAATCCTTTGACATTGAATACTTGTTTTATCTGATCTGACCATGACTTAACTGATATTGGCGCTTTGTAGATTAACTTAAGCATTTCATAAGCCTTGTTAGCTAGAGAGCCAAGCTTATCCTTATAGAAAACGTCCTGCAGGAATGCTTTAAAACCAGAGTAAGGAGTGTTTCTGATGATAATTAATGACTTGGTCTTATCCTTAATAGGCATATTATACTTAAAGAATAATGATTAATATATAGTTTTATTCATCTCTTCCTATATTCCTTTGCCAGCAACCTCTCAAGATCATCCAAGGCATCATCAAGCGTCTCCCTTAATGAGTAACCGTTCTTCTTCATCCTAAGAGTCCTGCCTTTTTGAGCAACAGTTATCTTAACCTCAAAATTATGAACACCAGCGTGATCATGAACCCCTTTTAAGTAAACCTTGAAGTCTTTTAATTCAGAGACTAAGTACTTAATCTTATCAAAGTGATTAATTATTATCTTAATCATTAACTGCTTTGTCAAGTAATCAAGTTTCAAGCCGCTGAAGTGAATCATCGTATCCCAGCTCGACAATTTATTATACAAGTAAGATATTAACTCCTTCCTGTCAATCAAGCCAACGGGCTTGTTTAATGAATCAACAACTATTATTGAAGTCAAGTGAGAGTCAAGCATTAACTTAACAGCCTTAGTTAGCTTATCATCAATTAGTACTGCCTTGTAATTAGTGTTAATAACTCCTGATACTTCACTGCTTAAAGGATTATGAGCTAACCCTCTAGCCTCACCTTGTTTCTCGCCCTCGCTTGGCACGAAAAAGAAGTTAAGCACGTCATCATGAGTGACAACGCCAATTAAGTTGCCTGATTCATCAATAACAGGCAGCATATCAACCTTAGCGTAATCCATTAACCTAGTTGCCTTGCCAACAGGGTCAGCGCTTCTTAAGGCAGGGATTTTCTTCATAACATCACTCGAAACTAAATTCTTGAACTCGTCAGCGTAGACTTTAAGCAGGTCATAATCGCTTACAAAACCAACAACAGCTCCCTTAACAACAGGCAGTCCTTGAATCCCGGTCTCGCTTATTAACTTAAGAGCTTCGAAAACATCAGCGCTTGGATTCAATTCAGGCGGTTTGATCATAACTGATTTGACTTTAGAAACGCTGCTGTAATTAGGCAGCATTGAAATATCATAAAGGTTAATCAAACCAACTAGTTTACCTTTGTCAATAACAGGCAATTCCTTGAAATGCTCCTGCTTCATTATACTAACTGCTTTGCGAACCTCAAGTTCAGGGGCAACGCTTAATACATTCTTGCTCATTACTTGAGAAATTTTCATACAAAGTATTAAGTGATTAGTGGTTTATTAATATTTAGAATAGAAAATCTTAAAAACAAGTTTAAATCAAGTTTATTATTATGAATTCAATTGAACACGAGTTTGGCAAGTTTAAGAAGCGCGTTGACCGCCTTTACGAGTAGCTTAGCTTCCCTCAACTTAGGGAGATTATTAAAAGCAATGATATACAGGAGAGCAGGAATTCAATTGACAAAGTCATACTTAACATAAGTTATTTCGGCCCAGAACTAAAGAATGAGGAGGATGTTGAATGGCTTTATGGGATTAAGAAAGTTTTCGAGATTAGGAAGTTTGTACTAACTGAATATTATGAAGTTGTTCATTATAAGAACAATAATAATTCTTATGATAAAACTTATGAGAAATTGATTAACAAAGCATTAGACAAGATTAAAGCTCTTGAAAAACACAACCTTGATGACTTCATTAATATCAAGGAATTAGTTAACATAAAGAAAGGACTGCTTAACGAGCTTAAATTAATCCCTTAATCACATAATCCTTCAGCAGTGCGTAGCTTAATCTCTTGTAATAACCCCTCACGCCCACCCCGCTTAAGACAAATAATTTTTTGAAACCATTCTTTTTAGCAATTGATTCTGCTTTTTGTAATAAAAGCTTACCATAACCTTTGTGCTGCCACTCCCCTTGGCTGCCTATTGGCGCTGTCCTGCCGTAAACATGCAATTCTCGCAAGTAAGCTTTATTAGCAAGCCTTAATCTTGCAAAACCAATCAAGGAACCATTAGAACCCTCATAAGAGATGAAGTGCTCAATCCCATAGCTAGCTTCATACTCTCGCACTTTAAGCTTTATCTCGCCAATTAATCCCCTGCGGCCAACTTCCCTGCAGCGGATGCAATTGCAAGGGCGCTTCATTATCTTCCAAGCCCGCTCGCGTAGATTGCCCCAAGTAGGGCCTGCGCTTATGCACTTAACAGGGATGTCTCGCATGATCCTCTTAACCCTAACATAATAAGGTATTGATTCTTTGATCCGCGCAATAAGCTCAAGCGCCTGCTCATTGCTTAACGGCTCGTACCTGCCTGCCTTCCAATCATTGTACAAACTAGTTCCCTTAACAATTAGTGCTGGGTAAATCTTTAAGCCGTCAGGACGCCAATCAGGGTTTGACCATAATTCCTTGAAATCTGAAACAGCATCTTGTCCTGGCAAGCCAATCATCATGTGAAGATCAACTTTAAAGCCGGCGTTCTTCAAACGCTTGATCGTGCCTTTAGTAACAGTTGTTGTGTGGCCTCGATTAATTGCTCTAAGCACTTTATCGCTCGTGCTCTGAGCGCCTAGTTCAACCCTAGTGCAGCCGTAACTAAGCATGTCTTTGATCTCTTTTGCTCCGCAAAGGTCAGGCCTTGTCTCAATAACCATTGCAACGCAGCGATGCTTTGCAGTCTCATTATCAAGTTTTAATTGCTCAAGATCATTATCTCTCGAATTATTTAACGCTTGGTAGATTGATTTAATGAACCAATCGCGATACTTCCCACTCATGCTTAGGAATGTTCCGCCCATTATTACTAATTCTATCTTGCTTGTGTCATGACCTGTTTCCGCATACTGCGCTAACCGCTCAAGCACTTGTTTCTTCGGGTCGTAATTGCACTGCCTTGCTCTTAAGGCTGCAGGCTCCTCACCAGTGTAACTCTGCGGTGCATAAGCGCCCTTAGGACAATAACGACACTTGCCAGGGCATTTGTGCGGCTTGCACATCAGTGCAATAACAGTAACCCCAGACAATGACCTGCTCGGTTTGTGCTTAACCATGAATTTAAATTAAGAAATAAGGATTTTTAAATTAGTTCTTTGACTCTAAGCTGTTGTTTAATCCAGATCAGATTATCTTTATCCTTCCACCATTCTTCTTTATTTTTTTGGAAAGGTATTAAAAACTTATTTAATAATTTTATACAATCAAGACTTTTACAGGAATCACTTAATAATATTATGCTCGAATTATTTGTTTCATCTTTAACAGCAGATAAAACAACAGAACGCTCATCAAAAAAGTTAGGGGGCAGGGTAGCTCCTTTAACTTTAGAGTTAATAAAGTAACCAAGCAGAGCATTAAGTTTTTTCTTATCATTCTCGTCTTTTATGCTATTCCCTTCAAATCGCTTGCTTAATAGTATCTTAGAATTATTACTAATTATTATTAACCAAACTTTCTTTTTGTCAAAACCAAAGGCCATAATTTATCTTACAATCTTTTGTTATAAAAACTTTCTTGCAGTCCAAGAGAGCTTAATTTAACTAACTCTCTTTTCTGCGCACCCCAGTCAACACCTAAACCAACCCTCTCAGGGCAAGGCCAATCAGAGCCAAAAACAAGCTGGTCCTCAAGACCTGCATCAACCCAAGCTTTGATATTATCAATTGATTGCTGCGAAGTATCAACCAAAGCGCCGCTATCCTTAACAAGTTTCATAAGGCTCTTTGAATTAATGCAGCCGTGGCCAAGAATTAACTGCGTGTCACGAGCTTGTTCAAACAAGGGTTCAATAACACTAAGATCCTCAGGCGTGTGAGCAAGTATCTTGTCAAAACAATATTGTTCTGCTTCTTTTATTATTGAAGAGTAATCAACATGATCGTCAGTGTAAAGCTTCAAGACCCTAACACCATTATTATAAGACCATTTAAGCATTTTTTTAAGAGCTTTATTATCAATTAATAAGTAAGTTGCCATTGCAAGAACAGCTGGTTCTCCGCCTAATTCCCTCACAATCTTAAGGCCTTCATTATTGCTGTCAAACTTAGCGTTAAAACTTGATATTATCATGTCCTTGCTCTTACTCATTGGAGGGCTGCTTGCAACAACTCCAATAAAACCAGTAATATTATTATCTATAAGCGAAGCCTTAAGCTTACTCTTAATGATGTTTTTATATGAGTAAACAGGGGCTCCAGTCACGTGAACATGATAATCAAAAACCATTTTTTAAACACCACTTTCTAGTGGTTAATTGAATTTTATAAGCTTTGCTAAGCCTTAAGTTTTTAATAAGAGAAGCCCTTCTGATTGGATATGCAGGAGCCTGAGGAGTACATTTATGAGCTGCCGCAAGATAATATTAAGATAAGCCAAGCGCCGTTATCAAGAAGGGCAATAGCCTTTGTTATTGATTTAATAATATTCAACCTAATATTCTACACTCCATACATTACTGTTTTCCAATTAACTAGCGGGATAAGTGATGAATTGCTTGAAATTAATTACTTAATGGCGCATCAAGAGTTATTCACAGCAGTGTTAACAGCAGTAGTCTGCTCATTATTCATACTATTAATTTACTTATCATTGTCAGAGCACTTGCTTGGCAGGACTTTCGGCAAGCAATTAATTGGTTTGAGCGTTAGCGGTACTAAGAGCTTGAACGCCTGCCTGCTTAGGAACTTGACTAAATCAGTATTAATCTTCTTGCTGCCGCTTGACTTGCTTGGCTTCCTATCAAAATCAAATGACAGGCTAACAAGCATTGCTGCTAAAACAAAAGTATTATATGAGTACAGGTTATCATTAGTGAGTGATTTAATATGAGCATGATGAGGATTATTGGAGTATTATTAACAGTTTTAAGTTTTGCAATAATACTAGGTTTTGTAATAGGCTCATTATTCAAAAACCCTTATGGCAACATAGCAGTGATTAATCTTCACGGCGTTATAGGACAGTCTGATTTATTCACAACAGGAGTTGACCCAGTTGAAGTTGTTAATAATCTTAAGGAAGCTGAGTTAAACCCATTGATTAAAGCAGTCATTCTTGACATTGACAGCGGTGGAGGGACTGTTGTTGGCTCGGCAATAATAATGGAGCGCGTGCTTAACATGAGCAAGCCAGTAATAGCCTTAGTAAGGGATGCTGGCGCTAGCGGAGCTTACTGGATTGCAAGCGCTTGTGATAAGATAGTGGCTCACAGGTTCTCAATGCTTGGCAGCATAGGAGTTAGCAGTTCATACTTAGACTTCTCAGGATTATTGGAGAGGTATAATGTTTCTTATGTTAACCTTAGCATACCAGAGTATAAGGATATGCTAAGCCCTTACAAAGAGCCTACAAGCGGAGAGTTAAGCTTGATGCTTGACAAGCTTCAAAACATTTATGATTACTTTGTTGAAAGTGTTGCTTCAAACCGCAACATACAAATTGATGAGATGAGGGTAATAGCTGACGGCAGGATATACTTAGGCTATGAAGCTATTGACTTAGGGTTGATTGACGTTCTTGGAAGTGATGATGAAGCAATTAACTTAGCAGTTGAGCTTGGCAGTATTGATGAGCCAGTTTTAGTTGCTTTTGAAGAGAAAGCAGATATCTTTGATTTAATAAGCCAGTACATGAAGTCAATAAACCCTTTAGGCGCTAAAAGAACAAGCAGTATTAATGTTTAAACTAGTCCTCTTATTTTGGGGTTGAGTTTTTAAGCTACTTTTCGCTCTTTCCTTTTAGGCCTTAATGCCCTGCTGCCGCACTTCCTGCACTTAACAAGGCCTTGGATGACCCTCATAGGATTTGACCTGATTTTGTTCTTGCATTTCTTGCAAATGAATATATTGGTGAATAACCTTGATGTTGCTTCAGGAAACTTCTTAGCCATGAACAAAGATTAAAACAAATCCTTTTTTAAAGGTTTTGCATTATATAATTAGTATGTACGATTTTGGTTTGAGGTTCGAAGGAGAGCATGGATTGAAGAAGCTTGGTTATAAAGGAGCTTGCTTGGTTAAGCCTTTCAATAAGTGGATTGATTACGTTAAGGCAAAGGATGAGTTAAGCAGTTACTACTTGCTTGGCGTTGAATTAAAACCTAAGAGCATTAAAGACTTGATTAACCAGTCAAGGCAGTTTAAGGATACTGATTACTTGACAATTAATAACCCGTCAAGGAAGATTTTCAGGGCTGCTGTTGAGAAAGGATTAGTTGACAGCATTAGCGGCATTGAATTAATTAAGGAGCCTGACAGGATTCACCAGAGGGCGACACTGCTTGACAAGGCTAATGCTAAGTTCATGGCTAATAATAAGGTTAGCATGGTTATTGAATTCGCTAACCTCAAGCGCTCTTATGGCATGCGCAGGGCAATGCTCTGGGGCAGGATGAAGTATAATGCTTGGATTTGCATTAAGAAAAAAGTACCAATAATTATTGCCAGTGGAGCTAGCAACCCAAATGAACTAATTGACTCTGAGATACTAAAATCATTCGCTCAACTGCTCGGTATGAACGCAGGACAAGCAAAACAATCATTAAGTTATGTTCAGGAAAAGATATTATTAAGAGAAAAAAATTTAAATTAATCCCATCAAGACGGGTTTTGGTTTAAGTCTTGCTAAAGCTTTTGTGCCAAAAACACTCTTAGGTTCAGCTCCTCTTCCATAAGCCACTAAGCCGTTTGATATGTTGCAAGACATTATGCTCTCAGGCGGTGCTAGAGGGTCACCCTGGCAATTAGACACCGCAAATCTGATTTCTTGTGAACTACCTTCATAAGAACCTGGTTCAATAAGGTGTTCTGCAAATTGAAAACTAAAAGCAGTCGCTAACCTGATTGTGTAGTTTGAATCATGATAGTCAGGCGTGCGTTCTAAGCATTTAGTGCAAAGAGGATAATCTTTACGCTCGTCGTATTTCTTTTTCAAGTCCCTGCACAAAACCTTAACAACTGGTTCTTCGCCAATCTTTATTTTACCAGGCAAGTAAGAAGGTCCTCCAAGATCAATTTCAGCACTCTTATCAAGATTATCTAACCAATCATTGCTGCTTCCTTTAAGTATCTTCCTGCCAGCTTTAACAATAAACTTCTTAACGTGGCCAGTTAGTTTATCGCCAAGGCTTGTCTTTGACCTGAAATTAACAGGAAGTCCGTCAGCACTTAAAGGTTCTAATGATGCTTCTTCACGACCATCAATATTGCTTGGAATGCTTAACTTCCAGTCTAAGCCGTAGAAAAGCGAGCTCATGTTGAAAGGCTTAAGGTTAGGGTCGTTCTCAAAAACAGGGATATCACAATCACCGCAAGGAACTTCTCCTTTGTAACTTAAATCAAACAAGTTAGCATTAGTCATTTTTGAATAATTGATGAAATCAATAAACTTATCAACTTTATTAGCTGAGTTGTCTAATGCAGCGTTAACATTATTAACTAAAGCAGCTGGTATGTGCGCAATGTTAGCTGCGTAAGACTTATTTAACTGGTCTAATCTATTAAAATAATCAATTATCTTATAAGTTAATCTTGCAGTAAAATCTCTTAAGATGCCATCTGATTCAGCAGATTCATTTATCTGGAAATGGTTTTGAATGCCACTCATAGTTTTTAATGATATCCTGCCTTTTTTAATGCCATAATAAAAATCTTTGATTAATTTAGTAATACCATCTAAACTGTGGTTAAATGAGGATATGTCTGTGAAGAGTTCAACTATTAACTTATCAGTATCTTCCATTAGTTAATCCTTGAATAACGCGGTTTATAAAGATTTATCGCTTGAAAAGGATAATTTGGAAAGGCTTTTATTAAACAGTTTTTTAATTAATCAATTAATGATTGAGCCTGTTTTGAGGGAGAAGAAGCGTTATTTGGTGTTTGAGGTGGATAAGCACCTTAGTTTCGAAGCGGTTAATGATTCAATAATAAAATCCTGCTTGGCTTTTCTTGGCGAGAAAGGACTTGGCGAGGCTGGTTTGATATTATTAAAAGAGCTCTGGACGGGCAATAAAGGAGTTATTAGGATAGCGAATAATAGGGTTAATGAAGTTAAAACCTGCCTCGGATTAGTAAAGGATTTTAATACCAAAACGCTTAAAACAACAGGAACAATTAAAAAGGCAAAACAGTTAGTAGGATAGTGATGGAAGAAATGCCAACTTTACCAAATGATATGCTAGGGTATGACAGAGCTATCACAGTTTTCAGCCCTGACGGCAGGTTATTACAAGTTGAGTACGCTCGCAAAACAGTTGCTAAAGGAGCTACTGCTATAGGAATGGCTACTAAGGATGGCGTTGTTTTCGTATCACTAAAAGTATTACCGTCAAAATTAATAGTGCCTGAAAGCGTTGAGAAGATATTCCAAGTTGACGAGCATGTCGGTGCAGCAGTTTCAGGAATAATAAGCGACGGTAGAGTGCTCATTAAAAAATCACAGGAAGTGGCGAGAAAGCATCACTTGCTTTATGACGAGCCTGTTGATATATTAACTCTTGTTAAGGATTTGTGCGAGCACATGCAATTACATACACAATATGGAGGTGTAAGGCCTTACGGTGTCTCATTATTAATAGGAGGCATTGATGATTCGCAACCGAAAATTTTTGTTACAGAACCTATTGGAACATTTTTTGAGTATAAAGCAGTTGCTATAGGAGAGAACAGCCAAATTGTTAATAAGCAGCTTGAAAAGGATTACAAGCCGACTATGAGTGTTAATGAAGCTGTCCAATTAGGTATAAATGCTCTAAAGAAAGTTGAAGGTCAGAAGTTTGATATCATGAACTTAGAAATTGCTGTTGTTGATGAGAAGGGTTTCAAGAAACTTTCTAAAGAAGATATTTCAAGGCACCTTAAAGCTAAAAAAGAAACATGATTACAGGCATTAAGAAGGAGAAGCCTAAAAGCGAGTCCTCAATTGCTAGGTTAAAGAAGGATAATGAAATTTTCGAGATACTAGTTGACTGCAAAGAAGCAATTGCTTTAAGGAAGGGTGAGGGCAGTGTTGAGAAAGCATTAATGGTTGATGAAATTTTCAAGGATGCCAGAACAGGTGATAAGCACGGCGAGTTAACTAAGTACTTCGGCACTGACGATGTTTACAAAATAGCTGATGAGATCATTAAGAAAGGAGATGTTCAATTAACAGCCAGTTATCGTAATGAGCTTCTAGAACAGAAGACTAAACAAATTATTAATGAATTAGTCAAGAGGGCTACTGACCCGACAACTAACCTGCCAATACCGCCGATGAGGCTTGAGCTTGGCTTGAAAAAAGCTGGTGTTAAGATTGATTATGACAAGAGTGTTAATGATCAATTGGATGAGATTATAAAGAAATTATCAGAATACATGCCAATAAAAATGAGTGAGGCTAGTGTGCGGATTGTTCTTAAGCCTCAACAAATAGCTAAGTGCTACGGCGTTATTAAGAGGCAGAGCACCATAGTAAAGCAGGATTACCTGCCTGATGGTTCAACAATTATTCTTATCACAATGCCTGCAGGGTTAAAACAAGGTTTGATTAATGAATTAAACTCATTAACCCAGGGCGCTGTCATGATTGAGGAGGTGAAGTAATAGAATGAGTAAGGATTTATTAATTGAAGAAAGAAAAGTAGTTGTGCCTGGCGAGTCAATCGCTAAAGGCATGGAATTCTTGCCTGGAAGCGGGGCGTATAGGATTAATGACGAGATTAAAGCTTGTGTGCTCGGCTTGACAAACGTAAATGGAAGCGTGATCAAAGTAATACCATTAAGCGGTGCTTACTGGCCTGAGTATGGTGATCACGTTATAGGAGAAGTAGTTGACGTGACTTATTCAATGTGGGATATTGATATCCTAGGACCAAGTGTAGCTCACTTGCAGACATCAGAAGGATCAAGAAGGTATATTGATGACAGGACTGATTTAAGCAAGATTTATGACATAGGAGATTACGTGTTTGCAAAAGTGATTAAAGCCTCTGACCCATTATTCACTGGTTTAACAATGAGGGACATTGGCTGCAGGAAATTAGAGCCTGGATTAATAGTTAAGATTAATCCTGCAAAAGTGCCTAGATTAATAGGCAAGAAAGGCAGTATGGTTAATGCCTTAAAAACTGAGACAGGGTGTGATGTACTAATAGGTCAGAACGGCGTTGTTTGGATTAGGGGTGCTGATCCTAAAAAGGAATTAGTAGCTGCTAAAGCAGTCAAGTACATTGAGAGCAACGCTCACACTGAAGGGTTAACCGAGAGTATTAAATCAAAAATTGAGGGGTGGTTAAATGAAAAGACCTGATGGCAGAGCATTTGATGAATTAAGAAAGATTGAATGCGAAGTAGGAGTTATTCCTAATGCTAATGGCAGTGCTAGGTTTACTATCGGCAAGACGGTTGCAATAGCAGCTGTTTACGGGCCCAGGACAATGTACCCTAAGCACGACCAGGAGCCTAAGAACGCAGTTCTTAACTGCAAGTACAATCTTATGAGTTTTAGTGTTGATGAAAGGAAGAAGCCTGCTCCTTCAAGGAGGGATACTGAGTTAAGTTTGATAACAAGCAACTCATTAAGCAGCGTGGTATTCTTAGAAGCTTACCCTAGAACAGTTATTGACGTTTACATTGAGATACCTCAAGCTGATGCAGGCACTAGGTGCGCTGGAATTTGCGCTGCTAGCATGGCATTAGCTGACGCTGGCATTCAAATGAGGGGGTTAGTTGGCAGTATAAGTGTAGGCACGCTCGGCAAACAAGTTGTTGCTGACTTAACAAAAGAAGAGGAGGACTGGGAGGAGGGAGCTACTGATATGCCAATAGCTTACTCGCCTGAGACGGGTTTATTAACCAGCCTGCAATTGGACGGCGAGATTGATAAAAATAGTTTTAAAGAAGCTCTTGATTTAGGCATTAAGAAGTGTGTTGAGATAATAGAGTTAGAGAAAAAAGCTTTGAAGAAGAACTATGAAAAGGAGGGAGAGAAATGAGGGAGTACATAACTAATTTAGCTAGGAAAGGTTTAAGGGTTGACGGCAGGGGATTAGATGACATAAGGCCTGTTAAAGTTATTAAAGGAGTTGCTGGTAAAGCCGAGGGTTCAGCGCTAGCTTTTATCGGTAATACTAGAGTGCTTGCAGGAGTTAAACTTGAAGCGGGAAAATCCTTCCCTGACAATCCTGACGAGGGGGCTTTAATTGTTAACAGCGAGTCAATACCGCTTGCAAGCCCTAATTTCGAATCTGGACCGCCAAAACCAGGTGTTGTTGAATTAGCAAGGGTTGTTGACAGGGGTATTAGGGAGTCTAAAGCAATTGATATGAAAAAATTATGCATAACCAAAGGCGAAGCAGTCTGGGTTGTTTTCGTAGACACTTACTCATGGAATTACGACGGCAACTTAACTGACACTTCAGCGCTTGCAGCAATCGGTGCTTTGCAGGACGCTAAGATGCCAAAGTATGAGGATAACAAAGTAGTTTACGAGAAAACCAAGAACCCCTTACCATTAGTTAAGACACCGGTAGCAGTTACTTTCGCGAAAATAGGCGAAGCTATAATGGTAGACCCATGCGCTAGTGAAGAAGAAGTTGCTAAAGCTAAATTAACTGTAACAACTTCTAATGAGGAGATTAACGCTTTGCAGAAGAGCGGCAGGGGCGGTTTTACTCAAAAAGAGGTTAGTGATATGATTGAAAACGCTTTTAAAAGGAGAAGAGTTTTCATTAAAGCATTAGAAGGGGGTAAAGATTAATGAATCTAACAAAGTATGAGGTTGCGAGGATAATTGGGGCAAGGGCTTTGCAGTTAGCCCAGGGAGCTCCCCCATTAATTAAATTAACTAACGAGAAGAGGCCTGTTGATATTGCAATTAAGGAATTCGATAGCGGTGTAATACCAATAACTATTGAGAGGCCAAAAAGAGTAAGTGAGGAGTATGCCTAAAAAAGAAACAACAAAAAAGATTGTTAAGACTAAGACTGCTGCTAAACCTAAAAAGAAAGCAGTTAAAACTGAGAAGAAAAAAGTTGAGAAGAAAGAAGAAAAGCCTAAAGTTGAAAAGAAAATTGAGAAACCTAAAGAAGAGAAAATCGATCTTAAAGAAGAAACAATGCTCGTCCCAAACGACGATTACTTAAGCTCAGGTATTCACATCGGGACTAAGCACAGCACTACTTTGATGAAAAAGTACGTCTATAAAGTGAGGGAGGACGGGTTGTGCATTCTTAACGTTCAATTGATTGATAAGAAAATTAAGGAAGTTAGCGACTTGATTAATAAATTCAAGCCAGAAGAAATTCTGATATCATCAAGGCGTGATATCGGCATGAAGCCTATTAAACTGCTTGGGATGGCTACTGGTATTAAGACAATAACAGGCAGGTACTTGCCTGGCACGTTAACCAACCCTAATTACAAGGATTATTACGAGCCTAAGGTTGTTATGGTAACTGATGTTTGGCATGACAGGACACTACTGCTTGATGCTGTAAAGACAGGAGCTGCGATAATTGCTTTAGCCAACACTAATAATAACGCTGCTGACGTTGACTTGATAATACCATGCAATAACAAGGGCAAGAAGAGTGTTGCACTGATTTACTGGATAATAGCAAGGGAGTACTGCAAGGCTCATAACATAAAGTTTGAGTACACACTTGACCAATTCGTATAAAACCGTAAGGCTTTTAAAACCTAATTGACCAATTGAATTAATGTATAATAAAAACATAACTTTATTAGAGCACTTAAATAAGTTAAAGGACAGGATTTATCTTATCCAGCAAAAAACTTTAGAGGGCGTGCTGGAGTTTGTTGGTAATGGGGTTTTTATATCATTTAATTTCAGGTCGCTGCCTAAATCTTGGAACGTTGCAGGCGAAGGGAATAAATTATCAGTAACAGTGGTTGATTGCAAGTCAACAACAGTTTATGTAAGGGAATTAAACGGCAGTCCATTGATTAGCACTAGACTATTAACAAGAGAGGATATAGAATTATTAAGCAATTTGTATGATAACTTTAGGGCTAAGTATAGTGATGGGGTTAAGTATTTTGAACCTAATATATACTATTTAACTAAAGAAGAATCCGGCGAGGTTAATGAACCCGCAAGTTTTATTAGAAAAGCTATTGAGGGCATTAATTTTCTAAAAGCTAATAAGCAATAAAGCCCTTGATATTAATTAT
>Ga0172366_10002495_pt1 | contig 14421 bp, 14 predicted proteins | sample LakKivSesite69cm_FD_114533 | JGI IMG/M metagenome (GOLD analysis project Ga0172366, IMG submission 114533) | Sediment microbial communities from Lake Kivu, Rwanda - Sediment site 69cm | ecosystem: Environmental > Aquatic > Freshwater > Lake > Sediment | place: Rwanda: Western Province, Lake... | reverse complement strand
TGACGGCGACACTGTCGCCTGGGGCGAGAACACTACTGTGGCTGCGACCGGCTTCAACGAGTACCACTACATCATCGTAGGCGACTACTCCGCCTATAGCGACATCTGGGTGAAGGTTGCGTACACCGACGGCACGGCATGGAGCGACCTGAGCGATCCCCCGGTTCACTTCCAGCTCGAGGTTACGACCCCGCCCATTAGCATCGTTCCCGGTACTGGATTCGGTGCTATCGAGATTCAGATTGAGAACACTACGAACACGACGGGTGGCGACCGGGATGGCACGGACCTCTACGCGCCGGTTCAGGGCATTCACGATACCGGTGATGCGACCGCCAACGATGCGGTCACGCTGCGCCTGACGGGCGTGCACTATCTGTACCAGGGCAACCCTTACGGCATCGGCGAGACTGATCTGTATCCTGATCCGGTCCTCTATCCCGATTTCAACGGGCAGACTGGCTACAACGCGATTATCGCGGTGCTCCAGGAGCTGCTGGTTGCTGACGACGCCACTGTGTTCCAGAGCGGCGAAGGTGACCCCGAGGCTTTCGAGGAGGTCGCCAAGCAGTCCGGCGACAGGGCGTATACCGGCACCATTGGCCCCAATGCACCGAGCGCAGTGGCAGGGGCGACGATTGTGACTGCAAACGCTTTCGTCACTCCTCCGGTCTCCATGACCAACGATATCGAGCAGACCTTCTTCGCCGTGGTCGACCTGAACGTGGTGGAGGATGGACTCGCGCCTGAGGTGTTCCCAGGGTTCAGTCCGTCCGAGATGGCTGTGAACAAGGAAGGCATTCTCATGCTCGGTATCGACTTCGGCTGGGACGACTGGGACCCCGACGACAATCCTCTGGGAACGGCGGCGGAGGGTGAGGAGTACACGACAGTCCCCACCGCCATTCAGCTGATCAACACGGCTGAGGATCAGTGGGTCGTCATAGAGTTCGCTGCGGCGGAGGACCCCAATCCTCCCGGCGCGCCCGAGACCCCAGACCCGCCTACCGTTCCTCTAACCTACACCTATACGGTCGTCCCGACGCCGAGACCCGGTGAGCCGGAAGACGGGCTGGCGATGGCGACGATGTTCCTTCAGGCGTATCTCCCAACCGGCCAAACGAAGGGAGACTACGTCTGGCGGGTGATCGAGACCGAGCAACGTGGTGAACCGGTTGCGGACGTTCAGATTCGGTCGTCGCGCAAGCAACCGGGTGAGTACTTCACCATCAAGGGCGCGGAGTTCTTGAACGTTGTTACCTTCCCGATGAACAACATCTACCCGAGTGAGCCATCGGCGATTATGTACTTCCTGCCGGCAGACCCGATGGTGCGGTTGAAGCCCACAGGGCATGCTGAGGAGGCACCCGGCGGTACGATCTGGGTTGCCGACGACGAGGCCAAGTACGACATCGTCAAGAGGGACGGCGCGGAGTTTGTCCCGCAGCCCTTCGACATGGTCAACGTTCTGCCGGAGTCTCCCTCGGGCTACTACGTGATGGGTAGCACTCCGCCAGCTAATCCCGAGTCTGGCACCCACCTCGGTTCCATGGATCTGCAGCCGCACTGCGTGGGCATCAATGTCGCGCCCATTCAGGTGGAGACGCTGCCGGGCGACGTGAGCATCGCTCTGTTCGACCGGGAGGGGTACTGGATTGCACACGTCACGAAGAACTTCATCGCCGCACCCGGCCCTGGATACCGCGACGTACCGGTAATCGATGAAACCACCGATTTCGGTGTGGAGGTTTGGGATGCCGGCGGAGTTCCCGACTTCTCCAACAAGACCGCGCATAAGGGCACCTTGGATATTGTCGTGTTCGAACTCAAGAACGTGTGGATCCGTCACAAGAGTGCTGACGACGGCTCGGCAGCAGCGTACACTGCCAGTCACCTCATCCTGCAGTTGCAGCCCGCAGGCGCTGAACTTCCGCCGATTCAGGTGACTCCGCGCGTGGTGAGCGAGAGCCTGGCGGTTCCCTGCTTGGTTAGTATTGACCCCACGGAAGTCTACTACTGGCACGACAGCAATGCGCACGCGCTTAACAACGGCAACTGGGAAGTCTGGTTCGAGAATGCCGGCGCAGGTCGAAGCTTCCAGAGCTACCAGGAAGGCGGCGAGGAGCCGGGCGTGTGGCTCACTATTTCCCCATAGGACGTAGAGCCTGCACTTGCTGATTGGAGATGCCCCCGCTTCGGCGGGGGCATCTCACGTCTGCCCCGGCGGAATGGTGCTCCCTTGGCTCACCGGAAGCGGTCGTGGTGGGTTTCTTGAAGGTGCGCCGAGAGAGAGCGCATACACCGAGCCTGAGCCGGGCTAGTCGGCCTTCAGCAGCTCACGCGCTAGACGCTTGCTTTCCTCCACTGCCGGCTGGTCGAAGGGGTTGACCCCGTAGAAGATGCCCGCGAGGGCCACAACCATCTCGAAGAAGAGAAGGAGCTCACCCATCTCTTCCGGGCCGAGTGCCGGAAGCTCCAGGATGTAGCTGGGGCGATCCTGCTGGCGAAGTGACTCCCGTGTGCCCGCGAGTTCAGCCGCTGCGATCTCCCGAAGGCGCTTATGATGCAGGTAACCGAATCGCTCCATTCCCTTCGGCGGGGCATTGAAGGCGGGAGCTTCGGCGTGTGGCTCAACCAGCCGGATGAACCCGCTCACCTTATCGGCGGGGCCATCGAGCACAAGCTGCAACAGGCTGTGCTGGTCAGCCGGTCCTAGCGCAGCCAGGGGAGTGAGTCCTACTGACACTTCCCTGCCATTCACCGTCTTCCGCTTGCCCAGACTCTCGGCAAAGAGCTGTGTCCACCAGCGTCCCCATTCCCGCAGCGCATCGGTGTAACTCCACAGAACGAGCTGACCGAAACCCTTCTCGGCTGTGAGCAGGTAGAGCCGAGCTGCCAGGGACAACGCGGGGTTTGTCCGGTAGTCGTTCTGTGCGAATCGCGTGAGCGCTCCGCTTGCGCCTGCGAGAAGCCGCTCGATAGGATACCCCAGGAATGCCAGCGGGAACAGTCCGACCGGACTCATCACGCTGAAGCGGCCACCCACGTCCTGCGGCACCGGCAAGGCAAGCGCTCCTGATTCTCGCGCGTACGCAGCGACCGCACCATCCTCATTCTCGGTGGTCACCACCACCTGAGCATCCGCGAGTGCTGGATGCTGAGCCAGCGTCAGGAAGTTGGCGACCGTCTCCAATGTATTGCCTGACTTGCTCACAGGATTCAGGGCGACGCTCCGTCCTTCAACGCGCTGCAAGGTCTCCGCCAGCGTCGCTTCATCCAGGTTGTCCAGGAGAATCAGCTCCTTCCCGTTCGCGGCGAAGCTGTTCGTGCTGGTCTGCCGTCCGAATGTGGCTGCCAGCGCTCGCGCTCCGAGAATGCTGCCTCCCATGCCGATGGTGATCAGCGCATCAATGCCCTCAATACGGGTGAGTGCGTCGCGGACGGCCGGTATTTCTTCGGTCCGCGCTTGCAGATTGAGCCACCCGATGGGCCAGCCGTGCGGGTTCTCCACAAGCTCGGTCACAGGTTCAGGATGCGTTCGCTCAAGCTTGGCCAGCATGTCTGAAGAGACGCCGTTGTCGCCGACCGCCTCCTCGTGAAGCCAGTCGAAATCGTAGGCTATGCGCATGGGCGCTCTCAATTATAACCGGTAGCGGTGAGGCGTTCTAAGCGCTCGCTTCCTGGTGCATTCGTGGGTGCGTGCGCAATGCTCGCCAGTCGCTCCCAGTGAACTCGACAACCGCGGACGCAGTGCCTGCCACTTCCCCCCCGTCTACCGCTAAAGCAATGGCTTCTCGCGGCAGCCCCGCCAGACATGATTCGAGGGTAAGACCTTCCCGAACTCCGCCAGGATTCGCGCTCGTCGCCATTATCCAGCCGCCAGCTCCGTCTATGAGCATATTGAGGGCCGGATACACGGGGATGCGGAAGCCGATGCCCTTGTATGGTAGGGACAGGAGGGACGCCGGAAGTCGTCCTTCGCAGAGACGGTGGGGAATGACCAGTGTCAGCGGGCCAGGCATGAGCCTGGTGATGGGGAACGGGCAATCCTGGCCGAGCTCGCTGAGCAGGGCGAAGACAGACCGAGTTTGGTTGACTAGGGCTGCGACCGGATTGGCCTCGGCGCGTCCTTTGAGCGTGTTGAGCCTTCGCGCTGCCACTACTGGGTCGCTCGCAGCCATCAGCCCATAGACCGTATCGGTGGGGAACACGATGACTCCGCCGGCTGCCAGCAGATCCCGTGCCTCGTTAACGATGCCGAGGTCGCCCGGGTCAGGAGTGGCTGCACCGGAAAGCCGCCTTATCAGGACCACTCTCCGCTCACCACCCTCTCGACGCCACCGAGATCCCGCCGCACCCGGACATTGCGGAATCCTGAATCCTTGAAGAAGCTCGCCACTTCGGAAGCCTGCCCTTCTCCGACCTCAAGCGCCAGCCAGCCGCCCGCACTCAGAAACCTGCCGGCTTCGCGCGTGATAAGGCGATGGTAGTAGGTGCCGGGCTGCCCCTGGGGCACGAGGAGCCCTTCCCGTGGTTCCCATTGCAGCACCTCCGGCTCGAGGTCGTCTTCGGTGGCTACATATGGTGGGTTGGAGATGACGAGGCCGAAGGAAGAGCCTGCCTGCACGGCTGCGAACAGGTCACCTTGCTCCAGCGACAGCTCCACATTATGCCGACGCGCGTTGCGACAGGCGATTGCGAGCGCATCCTGAGAGATGTCGGTTGCGACCACATTCAGATTGCCCGAGTCCGCGGCCAGGCTGATTATCAGGGCACCACTTCCAGTTCCGAGCTCCAGAACGGCAGGAGGTTCCCGGGCAATGGTCGGTCGCTGGGAAAGGAGTGCTTTCGCTTCCAGCAGAAGGGTCTCCGTGTCCGGTCGCGGTATCAGCACGCTGCGGTCAACGAAGAAGCGCCGCCCGGCGAAGAAGCACTCTCCAAGAGCGTACGCGAGAGGCATCCCGTTGCATAGCCGAGCCAGCACGCGCTCTACCCGCTCCACTGCTGCCCGGGGAATCGCCCTGTCAGGCTCCAGAAGCAGGTCGCGCGGCCGCAGGCCGCAGACGATTTCCAGGATGATGCTTGCCTTCTCCCGGGGATTCACGACTTGCCCGAGTCCGCTCAACTCACGCTGCACGCAGAGGAAAAGCCCTCGGAGATTGCGAGGTATGTCCTTGACGGATGCTTCCGGTGACCTGGAATCATCCATCGGTCTTTCCCTCATTCCCTGGCGAGCGCTTCCGCCGCTTCCCATACTTTCAGCTTCTCGATGAGCGGAAGAAGCTCGCCATTCATGATCTCGGGCAGGTTGTGAAGGTTCTCATTCAGCCGGTGGTCGGTCAGTCTATCCTGCGGGAAATTGTAGGTGCGGATCTTCTCGCTGCGGTCCGCGGTGCCGACCTGGCGGCGACGGGTCTCGCCGATTTCCTGCTGCTGCTGCTCTCGCGCCTGTCGCAGCAGGTGGGCGCGAAGTATGCGCAGGGCTTTCTCCTTGTTCTGGAACTGGCTGCGCTCGTCCTGACAGGTGACGACCAAGCCCGTGGGAAGGTGGGTGATGCGTATCGCCGAGGAGGTCTTATTCACATGCTGGCCGCCGGCGCCGGACGCGCGGAAAGCATCGATGCGCAGGTCCTTGTCGTCTAGGTCGACTTCCACGGCTTCGGCTTCCGGCAAGACGGCTACCGTCACCGTGCTGGTATGGATGCGCCCGCCGCTTTCAGTCACCGGCACGCGCTGCACTCGGTGCACCCCGCTCTCGTACTTGAGGCGGGAATAGACCTGCGATCCCTTGACGGCGACGACTCCCTCCTTCACGCCTCCCACTCCGATCTCGTTCAGGTGAAGGATTTCAACGTGCCAATGCATCTTCTCGGCGAAGCGGCTGTACATGCGAAGGATCTCGGCGGCGAATAGAGCGGCCTCATCGCCGCCTGCGCCGGCGCGTACTTCTACAATGACGTCCCGCCTATCGTTGGGGTCAGGCGGTACGAGCTTGATCTGGATCCGCCGAAGAAGCTCCTCCCGGCGGGAACGGGATTTCGCCAGCTCCTCCCGCGCCAGTTGCAGCAGCTCTTCGTCCTTCAGCTCTCGGCAATCGCCTTCCAGCTTGGCGACGTCCGCGTCCAGCTCCTGCAACTGCGTGTGCAGCTCATGCAGGTCACGCAGGTGGGCGAAACGACGGCTGAGTTCAGGGTAGCGCTGGTGATTCTCCAGCGCCTCTGGGCGCGCGAGTTCTTCACTTAGCTCGTTGAAGCGTTTTTCCGCCTGGGCCAGCTTTTCCTCAAGAGTGTCCATATTGCTTGCCGCCTCTAATGTTACCGGGAAAAGGCGCAGTTGGCTATGCCGGCGCCCCGGAGCCGCTCGATGCGCCTGAGCCTCCCGCAGCGAAATCCAGCCCCGGCTGTGGATTCACACCCTCTCGGTAAGCGTGCGCACTCGGTTCAGAGCCGCCAGGGCAACCTCGACTTCCTTGGGCGACGGTCTACGCGTGGTGAGAATCTGAAACAGCATGCCGAAGTAGATGAGCGGTTTGAACAGCCAGATACGGCGGAGCCAGAAGGTGAACTTGAGCAATTCGTAGGAGAGGCCCGCCAGCAGAGGAATGGCCAGGATTCTCACCGGCCATCGGAGCCACCAGACAGGCCAGCCAGCGGTTGCCGGCAGCCCCAGTCTGATCAGTCCGAGATCCAGGAAGTAGTAGGTGATGATGCTGATGACGATGAGGAAGGCGATGAAGCTGGTGCCGCAGCGAGGATGAAGGCGCGGTCTGGTGGCGGCCCAGGCGGCGTCGCGGCGAAGCGAATCCTCCTCAAAAGCATTGATGGCCGCATGCTCCGCACCGTGGTAGATGAACACCCGCCTTACATCCGGGATGAGCCCGATTGCCGCGACGTATCCGACGAAGATGCCGAACTTGAGGATTCCTTCAAGGATGTTGTTCCAGCCGGTCTGCCCGATGGGAACCACCCACCGGTTCACCACGTCGACCAGGAAGGTGGGAAGCAGTTTGAAGATGACGACGGCGACGGCGAAGGAAACGGCAATCGTCGCGATGTAGAGGACGCGGCTTGATGCGCTTTCCCGTGAATCCGGCATTTCGCCACGGTCTTCCAGATAAGCATCTTGGGAAACGCCCAGTGCCCAGAAGCCCACGCCCAGCATGTCCCATATGAGGAAGAAGCCGCGCAGAAGCGGAGCGCGAGTGACCCAGGTCGGGAAGGTGCTTTTCAGCTTGCGGTCGCGAACCTCGACCTCGCCGCTGGTTCGTCTCACCGCAACCGCCGCGTGCGAGGGGCCCTTCATCATCACGCCCTCGATGACCGCCTGACCGCCGTAAGCGAGCTTGCCGGGCGCTCCAACAACAGGTGGCGTCCAAGCGCAGCGCAGAGCAGGGATACTAGCGAGCCAGCAACCCATAGGCGGTACCCAAGGAGCTATGGACAGGGCAGAAGAGCTACTTTCTCTTCTTGCGCTGCCGTTTCTTGAGTTCCTCGGCAGACAGCGCCCTCTCGGCGCGCTGGATGAACTTCTCCACGCGCCCGGCGGTATCCACAATCTTCTTCTTACCGGTGAAGAAGGGATGGCACTTGCTGCAGATTTCGACCTTGATCTCATCGCGCACACTCAAGACCTGAAAGGTCTCCCCGCAAGCGCAGGTTACGGTCGCCACTTTCAGTTCCGGATGGATTCCCTTTTTCATCGCATTTCACCGCTCGCCTTAAAGGCGGGCAGGTATTCTATCACAGAGCCGGAGTCCGGTGAGTTAGGCTGGCGCCGGGGGCGTGTGTTTGCCGGGCGTTATGCTCATTCCGCCCATCGCGGCCATGCCCACGAGGCCTCCGAGGTTCATCGTATCGAGGGCGCTCGAAGGTACGATCATCAACGACCCCCGTTCCTTCAGCCCTTCAAAGAGCATATTCATCGCGCGCAGGTGCATCGCCGTCGGATTATTGACGTAGCTCTCTGCAGCCTTCGCGAACTTCTCCGCAATCTGGAGTTCACTCTCGCCCAGGATGATTCGCGCCTGCCGTTCCCGCTCCGCCTGCGCCTGGCGGCTCATCGCGTCCTGCAATCCCTGGGGTATCTTGATGTCGCGGATTTCCACCGAATTGACGCTGATGCCCCAGGGAGTAACGCGGGAATCGATTAGCTCCTGCAGCTCCTTATCGATGATCTGCCGCCCGACGAGGAGGGCGGCGAGGTCGGTCTGGCCGATGAGGTCGCGCAGGGCCGTTTGCGCCGCCCAGGTTACCGCTTCCGCGTACTTCTCCACCTCAAGGGCAGCCTTCTTCGCATCGAAAACCAGCCAGAACATCACTGCATCGACATCCACCGGCACCGTATCCTTCGTCAGTGCTTCCTCCGCCAGCAGGTCCGCCGTATGGACCCGGGTGTCAATCCAGGCTCCGACCGTATCGATGAAGGGTACGAGGAAGAACACGCCAGGCAGCTTGACTGCCAAGAAGCGTCCGAAGCGCAGTACTACCACGCGGTCCCACTGGTCCACCACCTTGATGCAGACCAGGAACATAATCGCCAGCAGGATGCCGACGATGAAGACCGGGACTGCTACAACCGGACGGTCCGCCAGCCAGTAGGGCACACTGACTCCCAGTGTGACCACGAACACCAGCAGAAAAACGAACACCGGCCACGGATGCATTGGCGTCCCGGTGGCGCTCGTCGAAATATCCACTACAATCTGCTTGCTCCTGTAGGCTCCCATGGACGATTATCCTCCTTTGATTCCCTTTGCCGCGTCGCTTAACAGCGAAGCGATCTCCTCTTCTGAAAGGTTCATCCCTTTCAGCAGTTCGATGGTGGCCGTGAGAGCTTCGCGTGCCCCGCGCTGATCCTCCGGTCGCCGTTGCGCTTTACGCACGCCCGCGACGAAAGTGCCTTTCCCGCGCTTTCGCTCCAGCAAGCCCTCGCCTTCCAGTTCGGCGTAGGCTCGCGCCACCGTGTTTACGTCGATAACCAGAGCGACAGCCATCTCCCTGATAGTCGGCAACTGATCTCCAGCCACGTGCTTTCCGCTCTGGATCTCATATCGCAAGCGGTTCTTCAATTGGACGTACAGAGGAATCCCGCTCCGATGGTCAAGCGCCAACTTGAGATCATCCGGCCTCATGAACGACCCACCTGATAGAATGTCATATATAAGTAGGACACCCATCCAATTATGACGTATTCGAGTCGCTCCCGCAAGGAAGGTGCTCAACCGAGACTGGCTTTGCTAGAATGGAGACGTGCGACCGGTTTCACTTCTACTGGCGTTGCCCGTGTTGATGGCACTCGCATCGCCGGCTTACGCTGGCAGCTTCCAGATTCGGGCTTCCCGAGTGAGCGTCTCCCGCCAGGGAAGAACGGTTCGCTTGGAGTTCTCGCAGGGCATCAGCGCGAGAAGTGCAGAAGGCTACACTGTGGAAGCTGGCGGGGCAAGAATCATCCTGAGAAGCGGTGGGTTCAGTCCGCTTGCGGAGTCCGGAGAGGATGTGGGCGGCTCCGGGGGTGAACTTCCGGCGTTGCCGAGCGTGGCGCTTACAAGCCGCAGCATATCTCTCATGCATTTCTTCGGTCGTCCCGTCCTGCGCTCGCCAGATTACGAGATATCTGCAAACGCCTTCACCTCTACCGACGGGGGTGAGCACTGGACTCTTGCCGGCGAAGTCCGCTTCAGTCAGGCTGACCGCACGGAGCACGAGATCAGAGGGGAGCGGTTCGTATTCGAGCGAAAGAGCAGCTTGCTCAGCACCACGGACGCGATTGCGATCGCCGGCTTCTCCATGCCGGAGGGGGAGGCCACCTTCTCGGCTGACCGGACGGTGATCGACCTGGTGAGCCGCAAAGCCGTCCTCGAAGGCAATGCGTGCTTTCGATTCGGAGACTACCGCCTGGATGCCGAGGAGTTGCAGGTGGACCTTGCCGCAGGCAGGCTTTCAGCTCCCAATGGCGGATACTTCAGGCTGGATGGCTCCGAACTCCGCGCGGAGTACGTGGTCGTCGCTTTCGAAGAGGGGAAAGCGGTTCTGGAGGCGGAGGAACTCACCGGCCGGGTGCTGCTGGAAAACCCGAAGCAGACCCTCCCGTGATTCTCTGAGCGCCAGGACTCCCGCCGCGGCAATCCACGACGCCCGGGCAGAAGCTACAGCCCCGCCTGCCGCAGTATCATCGAGAGGATTATCAGCACGAAGATGGCGACCATCGGCGAAAGGTCCAGCATCCCTCCCATCGGTGGAATGAAGCGGCGGAAGACGCTGAGATACGGCTCCACAAACTGCCCTAGCGAGCGATACCAGTTCTGGTATCGTGCGCTGGGGGAAATCCAGGGGATGAACACGTACACGAATATGACGAAGATGTAGACGTCCACTAGCGTTGAAAGCGGGTTTGCCGACATGCTCCGAGCATTCTACCACCCCCGCGTTGCCGTTGACGGGGCGCACCCGGCTCATCCTTGCTGCCTGCTATGCCGCAGGCTTGGAGTCGTCTCTTGCTGTCATCCGGCCTTCTACGTAGACTAGGCAGTAGGGCAGGAAGCTGCTAATATACCTGCAACCCAGCTTGTAGCTTGCTTCACAATCTGGGCGTATTGCGACCGGAGTGTCGCGCTGGAGGTGTCGGTTACGGATTTACCATCGGTAATACTGCCCTACGTGCCGATCGCGGTCTATCTTGCGATCCTCGTAGCCACGGCTGTCGTCATTATAGTGCTTTCCCATCTCCTGTATCCGCGGCGCGCACCCACGGCATTCTCCTGGAGCGAGGCCTACGAGTGCGGCCTCAAGACCGGTGGTCTCCCGCAGGGACGCTATCCCGTGAAGTACTACATCATCGCCATCCTGTTCGTCGTGTTCGATGTGGAAACGGTCTTCCTGTTTCCATGGGCGCTGACGGTGGATGCTTTCAGGGAGTCCGGCTACGCGGGATACTGGTTTGGCGAGATGCTTGTGTTCATAGCGATTCTGCTGGTCGGTTACGCCTACATCATCAAGAAGGGCGTTTTTCAGTGGTCGTCGGAGGAAGGGGAGGAATGAACGGGTCTTACGGGCGAGAGCGACAGCGGGATGCTGATGGCACGACTGGCGCGGATGCGGGTCCGACCGGCGTGTTCCTCGCATCCTTGAACAAGCTCATCGCCTGGATGCAGGCAAACTCCCTCTGGCCGCTGACTTCGGGGCTCGCATGCTGCGCCATCGAGATGATGTGCGCTGCGGCGAGCCGGTTCGACATCAGCCGATTCGGGAGCGAGGTCTTTCGGGCCAGCCCCCGTCAGGCCGACCTGCTCATTGTCTCCGGCCGGCTGTCCTGGAAGATGGCTCCCATCTTGCGCGAGCTTTACGACCAGATGCCCTTCCCCAAGTGGGTTATCAGTATGGGCGCGTGCGCCTCCTGCGGCGGGGTGTTCCGAACCTACGCCATCGTCCACGGCGTTGACCACGTGGTGCCGGTGGACGTCTACGTTCCAGGTTGTCCTCCTCGACCGGAGGCGTTGCTGGACGCCTTGATCAAGCTTCAGAAGAAGATTAAAACCGGGACTTATGTTCCCGCTTACGCCCGCCCCCCCTGGAACCGGTGGCTGGAGGTCCCTCGCGAATAACGGAATGGCTATAGGTGTTCAGCAGGCGGCACTCCACGAGCTCGTGAGCTCCCAGCTCGGCCCGCTGGCAGTCGGTGTCGGTGAAGTCAACGGGCAGGTGGTGGGGAAGCTCACGGCGGAGAACCTGCGGCCCGCTCTTTCCACGCTGAGGGAGTCGCCAGAGCTCAAGTTCGACTTCTTCTCCTTCGTCAGCGCGGTAGACCGTTGCCCCAGGCACCCCCGTTTCGAGGTCGTTTACAACCTGTATTCGACCGAGTATCACCACTGGCTCCGCCTGAAGGTGCCGGTTGCCGAAGGAGAGTCTCTGCCGACGGTGAGCGACCTCTATGCAACGGCGGACTGGCACGAGCGGGAGGTCTGGGACCTGTTCGGAATCGGTTTCGAAGGTCATCCCGACCTTCGGCGCATACTTACGAGCGACGATTGGTTCGGGCATCCTCTGCGGAAGGACTACGACGTTCGCGGCGCGAGGGCGTGGGCGACAGGCGCTAACGTCTTGCAGAACATCGCCGGAGAAGGAATGGCCGGCCAGGCTGCGGAGTTCGAAACCGCCATTGAGCCGGCTCGCCATGTCGTCCTGAATATGGGCCCGCAGCACCCGGCGACGCATGGCGTGCTCAGGCTGGCACTGGAACTGGACGGCGAGAATATCGTCGGCTGCGTTCCCCACATCGGCTACCTTCACACGGGCATCGAGAAGCTGAGTGAGTGCCACAACTGGACCCAGAACGTCACCCATTACTGCCGTATGGACTATCTCTCCCCGATGAACAACGAGCTGGCGTACTGCCTGGCGGTGGAGAGGCTGATTCCAGAGCTTGAGATCCCCAAGCGTGCGCAGTATATCCGTGTCCTGATGAGCGAGCTCACCCGCATCATCAGTCACCTCGTATGGCTGGGCACTCACGCTCTCGATATGGGGGCGATGTCCGTCTACATGTATTGTTTCGCCGAGCGAGAGAAGATTCTCGACCTCTACGAGATGATAGGCGGTCAGCGGATGATGACTTCCTACATCCGGATCGGCGGGTGCGCGGCAGACGTTCCGGAGGGCTTTGAGGACACGGTGAGGGCGTGGGCTTCCGGATTCCAGCACAATCTGGACGTCAACCATAACATCCTGACGAAGAACCCCATCTGGAAGGAGCGTACCGTTGGCATCGGCGTGCTCGGGCGTGAGGACTCCATCAATGCAGGACTTTCGGGCCCGTTGGCGCGGGCGGCCGGTGTTGACTGGGATTTGCGGCGGGACAATCCTTACTCAAGCTACGAGGAGTTCGAGTTCGATATACCGGTGGGAACCGCCGGTGACGTGTATTCGCGCTACCTGGTACGAATGGAAGAGATGGTACAGGCGCATCGGATTGTGCTCCAGGCTGTGGACAAGATTAAGAAGACCGAGCCGGGGACCCACGCAAGTCGCAACTACAAGTTCGCGCCTCCGCGGCGCGAGGATATCAACGCCTCGATTGAAGAACTGATTCACCATTTCAAGTACTGGACCGAAGGTATTCCCGTGCCTGCAGGCGAGGCCTACGGTTTCATCGAGGCGAGCAAGGGCGAACTCGGGTTCTACGTGGTCAGTGATGGCAGTGCTCATCCGGTAAGAGTCAAAGTGCGGGGGCCGTCCTTCAGTAATCTGTCCGCGATGCCCCGGATGGTTCAGGGTCATCTCATCGCCGATGTTGTGGCGATTGTCGGCAGTATTGACATCGTGCTTGGCGAGGTGGACCGGTGAGGGCGCGTGTCGAGCTGCATCCGGAGCTCAAGAAGTGGGTTGACGTGCGCGTGCCCAGATACCCGTCGAAACGGTCGCTTCTGGTGCCCGCGCTGCTTCAATCCCAGAAGTATCACGGTTACGTGAGTCCGGAGGTCGAACTGGGCCTCGCGAACCTTCTCGAGATGCCGCCGCAGGAAGTGCATTCGGTCGCCAGCTTCTACAGCATGCTGCATCCGCGCCCCGTGGGGCGGCACTTGATCCAGGTCTGCCACAACGTTTGCTGCTACCTGCGAGGGATGGAGGAGGTCGTTGCGCGTCTGGAAGACGCCCTGGGTATCCGAGTGGGCGAGACGACGGAAGACGGTCGCTTCACCCTGATTACGGTGGAGTGTCTTGCGGCGTGCGGCAAGGCTCCAGTAATGATGATCGACGAAAGGCTGGTCGAAGAGGTCACGCCTGACGAGGCGGAACGCGCGCTCCACGAATTCGAGTAGTGGTGATGCTTGAAGAAACGAAAGTCGTAACTGAGCTGGCCGGGATTGCCGACCTGCACCGGCTCAAGGTCTACGAAGCGCGTGGCGGCTATGCGGCGCTGCGCAAGGCGCTCACCGGGATGAAGCCGGCGGAAGTGATTGAGGAGGTCAAGCGCAGCGGGCTTCGCGGCAAAGGCGGGGCGGGTTTTCCCGCTGGTCTGAAGTGGAGCTTCGTTCCGCGAGACCATCCAGGCCCGAAGTACCTCGCGGCAAACGCCGATGAGGGCGAGCCCGGCACGTTCAAGGACCGCTGGATAATCGAGCGGAATCCGCATCTGCTCATAGAGGGCTCGATCATTGCCTCCTACGCAGCCGGCATCAACCACGCTTACGTATACACCCGCGGCGAGTTCTTCACCGGTCGTCAGGTGCTGGAGGAGGCCATCCAAGAAGCCTACGCCAAAGGCTATCTGGGGAAGAACATACTCGGCACCGGCTACGCCCTGGAGATGACCGTTCATTCGGGCGCAGGCTCCTACGAATGCGGCGAGGAGACCGCACTTCTGACCTCGCTCGAAGGTGGGCGCGGCCATCCCAAGATGAAGCCTCCTTTCCCGGCGACCCACGGT
>Ga0172366_10002494_pt1 | contig 14423 bp, 18 predicted proteins | sample LakKivSesite69cm_FD_114533 | JGI IMG/M metagenome (GOLD analysis project Ga0172366, IMG submission 114533) | Sediment microbial communities from Lake Kivu, Rwanda - Sediment site 69cm | ecosystem: Environmental > Aquatic > Freshwater > Lake > Sediment | place: Rwanda: Western Province, Lake... | reverse complement strand
CTGACTCGGCTTCCCCTTCAACGCTGAACTCACACTCGACAGATGGCTGCTGGAGGATGGATTGGAGATCTCGGCCGACTTCAAAAAAATCTAAGACGAGGGGCAGGGAAACTTTTTTTTCGCCCTTGCCCTCGATCGTATCACCACTCCTGAGCTGACCCTCGGCGACAGCCCTTCCTCCGAGCTTAAGATGATAGGTCATCCTGCCCAGAGCTAGGTCAAAGCTATTCAGGTTTTTCCAGCTGAAGATAAGGCCAAATTCTGCCCCGCCCAGGCTGAGGTCGTTGATCTCAAGCGGGTGAAGCTCGACCTCCAGGCCTCTAAAAACGGGAAATTCTCCGGCGAAGGCAAAAGGAACTTTTTCCTTGATTTTCTTGCCGTCAGAGAACATTATCAGACCCGTGATATAACAGCCTACCCTGGCCTCATTTTCAATTCCGGGCACCGCCTCAAAAAGGAGAGAATAGGTGACCTTTACGGGAAGAGAAATAAGGGTGTTGCTTCCGGCCGGGACAAAGATGGGCTCTTCCAGTGTTGTCCTGAGGCTGAAATAGTCCCTTTCCTGGATGACGACCCGATAATCGTAATGGTCGAGGTAGAGCGGAGAAGATGAAGAATTAGCTATCTGGATGTAAAAAACAAGGTTGAGTCCTTGAGTTGTCATATCCCGGATTTCCTTCCTGCTCAAAGAAATAGCGATCTTTTTCTTCACAGCCGCCAATTCAAAGGATATCAGAGAAAAGAAAGCCAGGGATATCAACGCCCCAACTCTGAGAGTTTTTGACTTCATCTTCCGGTTCTCAAGAGGCTTTATAGAATACACGAATACCCCTGAAAGGACAAGCTGAGAGCAATTGAGATGAACTGAATTCTTTTGAGCTGAGATGTGATAAAATAAGCCGACAGGTTAAAAAAGCCGATGAAACTCAAAGCTTCATTCCGGGACAGCGATCTCTTCGTCCGCCTTTTCAACGGGGACGTCTATGCAGTAGGCGGCTACGTGCGAGACCTGGTCAGGGAGATTCCTTCAGAGGACGTGGATATTCTCATCGCCCGCCATTCCTTAGAGGACATCATCCAGAAAATAAGCCCCTACGGCAAAGTCGACCTGGTCGGAAAAAGTTTTGGCATCATCAAGTTCACGATCAACCGAAAAACTTACGACATCGCCCTGCCGCGAAAAGATGCCCCCAGCGAAGCCCCCACCCGTGGGCACAAGGACTTCCTCATCTCCGCCGACCCTAACCTGCCCATCGAGAAAGACTTGGAGAGGCGCGATTTCCGCTGCAACAGCATGGCCCTGCGCCTCCGGGACGGCAGCCTCGTCGACCCCTTCGGCGGGATCAAGGATATCCGGGCCAGGGTTATTCGCTTGACCAACCCGAGGGCTTTTCCGGATGACCCGCTCCGGGTGCTCCGGGTGGCTCGCTTTTCTTCTGCGCTGGAATTCTCTGTCGAGCCGAGCATATACGAAGCTGCCCGAGAAATCGACCTTCGCAGCTTGAGCGTGGAGAGGATCAACGAGGAAATTTTCAAGATTCTCCTCTTTTCTCCCCGGCCTTCGAAGGGCCTGGAAGAACTTTTCCGGCTGGGCGCTCTCCGCCAGCTCTTCCCAGAGCTATATCGGTTGACCTTGTCCGTCCAGGACGCCATCTTCCACCCGGAAAAAGACACTTGCGGCCATCATACAGTCTGGCATCACACGATCTTGACGGTTGACCAAGCCAAAGTCATAGCCACCCTGACAGGCCTGGGACAGGAGAGAAAGCTCTGCCTTTTGCTGGCGGCTCTCTACCACGACGCCGGCAAGCCCGCTACAGCCCAGTGGGAATTCAAGAAAGGCCGGATGGTCATCACCAATAACGGCCATGATCTGGCCAGCGAGCGAATCGCCAAAAAAGCCCTGGCCCGCTTGCGGATTTTTTCCTGGAATGGCTACAACCTCAGGAGAATGATCCCGGTCCTCATCCGAACCCATCACAGGCTGTCAGAGCTGTGGCAGAACCGAACCACGGTCACCAAGAAGGCTTTTAACCGGCTGGCCGCAGAGACGGGAGGAGAAATCGAGCTCCTCGTTTACCTGGATGCAGCCGATCGCGCCGGCCGGAAAGAAAGACTGGTCGAATCCCTGGACCGACAGAGCCGCTGGCTGCTCCGAAAATTTGAAGAGTTGAACGTCAGCCGAGAGACCATCAGACCTTTGGTCATGGGCCGCGATTTGATAAAAATGGGAGTCGAACCCGGACCCGAAATGGGAAAAATCCTCAAAGAGCTCTATGAGCTCCAGCTGGACAACGTCTTCGAGACCAAAGTCCAAGGCCTTAAAGCCGCCGAGCGACTCATCAAAAGGCAGAAGGGATGAAAATCTTGGTCTGCGGCGGGGCAGGATACATCGGGTCTCATACCGTCAAAGAGCTCCTCAAAGAGGGTTTTTCGGTCGTCGTCCTGGATAACTTCTCCACCGGAAAGAAGGAGCTTCTCATCGGCGGCGACCTCATCCAGGCAGACTTGCTGGACAAGGTAGCCCTGGGAGCTGCCTTCCGCAGCCAGACCATCGCGGCGGTGCTCCACTTCGCCTCCCTCATCCAGGTCGGAGAATCTTACACCAACCCACACAAATACTATAGCCATAATCTCATCTCCAGCCTTAACCTCCTCGAGGCCATGCTCCAGGCCGGGGTGAAAAAAATCATTTTCTCCTCGAGCGCGGCCGTCTACGGCCTGCCCGAGCAGATTCCCATTCTCGAGACTCATCCCCTGAATCCATTTAATCCTTACGGCCAATCCAAGTTCTTCGTCGAGACAATTCTCCGGGATTACGACAAGGCCTACGGATTGAAATTCATCTCGCTCCGCTATTTCAACGCCGCCGGAGCCGACCCGGAGGGACGACTGGGAGAAATGCATGACCCCGAAACTCATCTCATCCCCAGCATGATGCTCTATTTGCTCGGGAAGAAAGGGTCTTTTGAGCTTTACGGGACAGATTTTCCCACGCCGGACGGCACCGCAGTCAGAGACTATATTCATGTTAAAGACCTGGCTTTAGCCCATGTCCTCGCCCTCAAACGGCTCCTCTACACCCCGGAAAGTGATGTTTTTAACTTGGGAACGAACAGAGGCTACTCAGTTCTGGAAGTGATCCGGGCCGTAGAGGCGGCGACCGGACGGAGGGTTAATTATGAACCCAAGCCCCGGCGCCGGGGAGATGTCCCCATCCTGTTGGCCTCGAAGGAAAAGGCCGAGCAGGTTCTCGGCTGGCAGCTCAGCCACTCCGGGCTGGAAACGATTATCGAAACAGCCTGGAGGTGGCACAAAAAACAGTTAGAGTGATGTTGACGGTTGCGCCTCAAAATGGTATAAGAAACGCTTGAGGGAGATGAAGAATCGAACAGGAAAGCATTATTTTCTAATCCTGGCCTTAGCCATTCTCCTCTGGTCGTGCTCTTCCAAAACCCCGCCCAAAGCCGCTCCCACAGTACCCCCTCCAGCGCGAGAACCAGCAAAAACCGAGACTCTGGCCGCTGTGGAGGAAAAAACAGAAATGCAGGCTGCCAAAGAGGAGACGGCTGAGGAGAGCCTGAATCAAGAAAAGGTTGTTTATACCGAGAAAGAGGAAGGCGCCTCGCTCTTAGAGGAAGCTCTCAGCACCTACCAGGATGCCCTTGCTATCTGGGAAAGAGGCAATCAAGACTCGGCTCTTCAAGCCCTGGATGAAGCCTACAGCCTCATCCTCAAGGCCCAGCTCCCCGCCGATTCCCCCCTCTGCCAAGAAAAAAACGACCTCAGGCTGCTCATCGCCCAGAAGATTCAGCAGATCTACGCTTCCCGTCTGGTGGTCATCGGGGACAATCATAAAACCATCCCGCTGGCGGAAAATAAGGATGTCAACCAAGAAATTCTAAGCTTCCAGGCAAAAGAAAAGAGGCAGTTTGAAGAAGCCTATATGAGATCCGGCTTCTACCGGGAGATGATCCTGGAAGAGCTGAGAAAAGAGGGTCTTCCGGATGAACTCTGCTGGCTTCCCCTTATCGAAAGCTGGTTCAAGGTTAAAGCGCTTTCCAAGGCGAGAGCGCTCGGCCTGTGGCAGTTCATCTCTTCGACTGGATACCGTTTCGGCCTCAAGCGCGACCGCTGGATTGACGAGCGGATGGATCCCCTCAAGTCCACTCGCGCGGCCGTGAAATACCTGGCCGAGCTGCACGCCTTTTTCGGCGACTGGACGACGGCCCTGGCCGCTTACAACTGCGGCGAAATCCGGGTCCAGAACGTCATCCGAACCCAGCGCATCAACTACTTGGACAACTTCTGGGATCTCTACCGTCAACTCCCGCCAGAGACGGCGCGCTTCGTGCCCCGGTTCATCGCTGCCGCCCTCATCATCAAGAACCCGGAAAAATACGGCTTTGAGCTTCCCCAGCCCTACCCGCCCCTTCAATTCGAGGCTGTCACCGTCAACCATCCCTTCAGACTTGCGGCGCTGGCCGCCTCCCTCGGTGTGGACGCTTCTGAGCTGACTTTTCTCAACCCGGAGTTACGCTTTGAATCGACACCGGGATATGATTACACCTTGCGCGTCCCCGTCGGCTGCGGAGATAAGACTCTCGTCGCCCTGAACACTATCCCGCGCTGGATTCCTCCAGAAGCACAGTTCATCTGGCACTACGTACGCCGGGGGGAAACCATCTCCACGATCGCCCAAAAATACAGGACGACGGTCTCAGCCGTCGCCCGCGCCAACGGACTCCGCAGCGTGAATATCATCAGGCCGGGCCAGAGGCTGAAGATTCCAGGCCGCGGTGCTGTCTCGACCTCAGCGCAGCTGGATCCAAATCTTTCCCTCGTGCCGGGAGAGAAAGTGGCTTATACCATCCAGCAGGGAGATACGCTCTTCAGCATTGCCAGGAAATTCGCCATGAAGCTTGAAGACTTTCTGGCCCTCAATGGGCTCTCAAGCGAGGCGACAATCTATCCCGGACAGAAAGTCTTGGTCATTCCCAGAAATTAGATTTCGTTTCTTGACGACTATTTAGGCTTTTTGGCCTGTTTTTCTTTTTTCTTCTTCTTCTCTTTTTTCTTAAACTCAGAACCAACAAGCTCCAGCATCGCCAGGCGGGCACCGTCGCCTGACCGGAGGCCGAGCTTGACAATCCTGGAATAGCCGCCCGGCCTTTCGCCGAACCGGGGCCCAAGCTCATCAAAAAGCTTGGTCACCGCAGATTCTTTGCGAACAAAAGCGAGAGCCTGGCGGCGGGCATGAAGCGTCCCCCTCTTGGCCAGGGTGATCATTTTTTCAGCTAGCGGCCGGGCTTCCTTAGCCTTGGCCAGGGTGGTGCGGACTCTTTCTTTTTCTAGAAAAGAAGTGACGAGGTTGCGCAGCAGGGCCATCCGGTGAGCCGTCGGCCGCCTCAATCTTCTGCCTTTGACCTGATGCCTCATTCACTGAGCTCCTTTCGTTTCTTTTCTTCCTGGACTTCACTCTGAATCTTTTCCACCAGCTTGGGGTGGAGGTCGAGGTTCAGACCGAGGTTAAGGTTGGTCAGAGTTTCTTTAATCTCAGCCAGCGATTTGCGGCCAAAATTCTTCGTCTTCAGCAACCCATCCTCTGTTTTCTGGACGAGTTCGAAGATTCTTTCAATGCCCGCTGATTTGAGGCAGTTGGAAGAGCGGACAGAAAGCTCCAAGTGCTCGATCGGCTTGAGGAGAACATCCAGCTGGGACAGAAACGGTATTTCTTTCTTGGCGATGATGGGCTCTTTCTCCAGAGGCTCATCCACGATGTTCAAGAAAATAGCCAAGTGATCGCGGAGAATCTTGGCTGATTGGGAGAGAGCTTCTGGGGGCGAGATGGCGCCGGTCGTCCAAATCTCCAGAGTGAGGTTTTCGTAATCAATCCGTTTCCCCACCCGGGCCAGCTCGACCCGGTAGTTGACTTTCTTGACCGGCGAATGAGAGGCGTCGAGGGGGATGTAATCAACGCTCAGGCCTTCATCAAAATTCTGATCCGCCGTCACATAGCCGCGGTTGTTCTTGACGATCATTTCGATATCCAGCTTGCCGTCTCGGTCGAGGGAAGCGATTGGGATGTCCTGGTCGAGAATCTCGATATCACCGTCGTGGACGATATCAGAAGTCTTGGCTTGCTTCGGGCCCTCCACTTTCAGAGTCATCTTTTTGGGCTCGCTGCCCCGGAGTTTCAATGGAATGCTCTTAAGGTTGAGGATGACGTCGGTCACATCCTCGACCACTCCGGGAATCGTTGAAAATTCATGAAGGACTCCCTGGAGGCGAACGGCGGTGATGGCCGCGCCCGTTATTGAAGAAAGCAGGATTCGCCGCAGGGCATTCCCCACAGTGACTCCATAGCCTCTCTCGAAGGGCTGGGCCCAAAACCGTCCGTACCTACCAGTCAGGGTGTCGTAATCGCATTCGAGGTATTTTGGCCTTTGAAATCCTGTTTCTATCATGTGTCCTCCTCTCAAGGATGCTTCGATACTCGGGGGCTCCTTACTTGGAGTAGAGCTCAACGATATAATGCTCTTCCACGGGCATAGTGATATCCTGACGGGTGGGCAGAGCAGCAATCCTCCCCTTCAGATTATCCCAGTCCATTTCAATCCAGCCGGGAACCGTCTTGTTTCTGTTCCGTTCGACCAACTCCTTCATCTTCGCCGACTGAGCAGATCTAGGCCTGAACGTAATCACATCTCCTCCACTGACAAGAAAAGATGGGACCGTGACCTTCCTGTCGTTGACCAGAAAATGGGCGTGGCTGATGAGCTGACGGCCATGCCGTCTTGAACCAGCCAACCCCATCAGATAGACGACGTTATCCAGCCGCCTCTCCAGCATCGTCAGGAGATTCTCACCGGTGATCCCTTTCTTCATCTCGGCCCGCTTGAAAAAAAGCCTGAACTGGCGCTCGGTCATGCCGTAGTACCTCTTAAGCTTCTGTTTCTCGCGGAGCTGGATCCCGTAGCCCAGGATCCTCTTTCGCGCCCGGCCGTGCTGCCCGGGAGCGTAAGCCCGCCGCTCAACGGAGCATTTTTCCGAGAGACATTTATCTCCCTTCAAGAAAAGCTTGGTCCGTTCGACACGGCACTGTCGGCAAACAGCCTCTCCATATCTCGCCATCTTTTTCTCTCCTTCAGCGACTCAACGCTTCAAACTCTCCTTCTTCGAGGCACGCGGCAGCCGTTGTGGGGAATTGGCGTCACATCACGGATGGATTTAATTTCCAGCCCGCCAGTCTGAAGGGCCCGGATAGCCGATTCCCGCCCTGAACCTGGCCCCGAGATCCGGACATCCACATACTTAACACCCAGATCTCTGGCCTTGGTCGAGGCCTCTTTGGCTGCCAGCTGAGCGGCAAAAGGCGTCCCTTTTCGCGCGCCCTTGAAGCCGGCGGTTCCAGAGCTGGCCCAGCAAATCGTGTTGCCCTCGTGATCTGTAATAGTGATGATGGTGTTATTGAACGTGGCCTGGATGTGAGCCACGACAAACCCGACGTCTTTTCTTATCTTTTTTTTCTTTGTTTTTGCTTTGGCCATAGATTCTCTCTTTCTTTAGCTGATTTCTATGCCTTTATCCTCTTGATGGCATGGCCTCGCGGCCCCTTTCTGGTCCGCGCGTTGGTCCTTGTCCGCTGGCCTCGCACCGGCAGTTTTCGCTTATGGCGCTGGCCGCGGTAGCAGCCGATATCGATCAACCGTTTGATATTCAAGCTGACCTCTTTGCGCAGATCTCCCTCGATCTTTTCTCTTTTCTCGATGATCTGGCGGATCTTGTTGACTTCATCTTCCGTCAGATTCCTAACCTTCTTATTCTTGTCGATCTTGGCTTCCTGGAGAATCTGGTTGGACTTGGATCGGCCGATTCCGAATATGTAGGTCAGACCAATTTCAACCCTCTTTTCCGGGGGAAGAGTGATGCCTGCGATTCTTGCCATGGTACCCTCGTCTAGCCTTGTTTTTGTTTATGCCTCGGGTTAGTGCAGATAACCCTGAGGTTCCCTTTGCGCCGAATGATCTTGCAGTTCCGGCAAATCTTTTTGACCGATGCTCTCACTTTCATGGATCTTTCCTCTATTTAAAACGATAGGTGATTCGTCCTTTGGTCAGGTCATAGGGCGAAAGCTCGACCAAGACCTTGTCCCCGGGAAGAATTCGGATGAAGTGCTTGCGCATCTTCCCGGAAATGTGGGCCAGAATCCGGTGTTTATTCGCCAGCTCAACTCTGAACATGGCGTTGGGCAGGGTCTCGATCACGGTTCCCTCGGCCTCAAAAACGTCCTGCTTGGGCATATCCATTCACCCTTGAAGAATAGGCTGAACCTTTTCTTCTTCTCCTAAGCTCAGGATCTCGACACCCCGGGCCGTCAGTGCGACGGTGTGCTCATAATGGGCGGCCAGGCTTCTGTCTTTAGTGACCGCTGTCCAGCCGTCCTCGAGGATTTGTTCGTGCCAATCTCCTGCGGCGATCATCGGTTCAATAGCCAGGGTCAGTCCCTCCCGAAGCCTCGGTCCCTGGCCGGGCGGTCCGAAGTTCGGCACCTGAGGTTCCTCATGGAGAGAATGGCCGATGCCGTGCCCGACAAACGTGCGGATCACGGAAAATCCTTGAGACTCCACATAGCTTTGAATAGCCTGAGAGATATCGGAGAGGCGGCTGCCTACCTTCATCTTCCCAAGCCCCTGATAAAAGGCGGCTTCAGCTGCCGCCAGGAGCTTCCGAGCTTGGAGGCTGACTTCTCCCACGGGAACGGTTACCGCTGCATCTCCATAAAACCCCTCAGAGAAGACGCCGAAATCTAGGCTGAGGATGTCCCCCTCTTGGAGAACGCGTGAGGAGGGAATCCCGTGGATGATTTCTTCATTGACCGAAGTACAGAGAGAAGCCGGATAGCCGCGGTATTCTTTAAAAGCCGGCCGGGCTCCCAGCTCCCGCGCCCGTCCCTCGGCAAAATCATCCAACTCCTTGGTCCGGATACCCGGCTTGATCATGGCTCTCAACTCAGCCAGGATCTGGGCAACAATCCGGCTGCTTTTTTTCATCAACCTGATTTCTTCTTCGCTCTTATAAATAATCATCCTGACGCCTTGGCCTGTCCTCGCTCGGCCAGCTCCGCGTTGATAAGAAAGGCGATTTTTTGGAAAACGTCCTCGACAGAGCCCGAGCCGTCTACCTTCCGATAAACGCTTTTTCTCTGATAATAATCTCTTAGCTTTTCTGTCTGTTCTTTGTAAACCCTCAGCCTCTCACTAATAACGCCGGGCTTATCATCCTCCCTCTGGTAAAGGGGCCCGCCGCAGGCATCGCATTTCTCTGCGTGTCTTGGCCTGTGAAGGTTGAGGTTATAGATGGCCCCACAGCGCGAGCAAATCAGCCGGTTCTGCAGCCGCTCAACCAGAGCCGTGAGGTCCAGGCCGATTTCGATGACGACCTCCGGCCTCTTTCCGTCCATGGCTTCAAGGCTCCTGGCTTGGCCGATGGTCCGGGGAAATCCGTCCAGAAGATACCCCGGCCGGCAGTCGGGGCTGGCAATCCTTTGGCGGACGAGCTCCTCGACGATTTCATCGCTGACCAGCTTTCCCTGATTCATCAGGACCTCGGCTTTTTTCCCCAGAGGAGTCTGGTCTTGCACTGCCCGCCGGAGAAGGTCGCCCGTGGATATTTTTAGGAAGCCGTAGGCTTTCTCGATCAGATCGCCCTGGGTACCTTTGCCGCTTCCCGGAGGGCCAAAGAGTATGATCCTCATCCTCTTCTCCCGCGGATGCGGCTCCTTCGCATGAACCCGTCGTAGTGCCGCATCACTAGCTGCGCTTCAATCTGCTGGAGTGTATCCATGGCCACTCCGACGACGATCAGGATCGACGTCCCGCCAAAATAAAAATCGACGTTTAAACCCTGGGTGAACCACCGAGGCAGGTTGGCTTCAAGGAATTCGCCGACAAAGGGGAGCGTCTGAACCTTGATTCCTGTAATCAAGAATTCAGGCAGGATGGCAATGGCCGCCAGATAAATGGCTCCGATCAGTGTAATGCGCGAGAGAGTCGTATCGATAAAATCCGAGGTGTTTTTCCCTGGCCTGATACCTGGGATAAAACCGCCGTATTTTCTCAAATTGTCCGCTACGTCAACCGGGTTGAACACGATCGAGACGTAGAAATACGTGAAAAAGATGATGGCAGCGACATAAAAAAGATTATAAAGAGGCATGCCAATGTTAAATTGTTCCGCGATGGACCGGAGAAAGGGTATCTTGGACATCTGAGCGATGGTTTGCGGAATGGTAATGATCGAGGCGGCAAAGATGATCGGGATGACGCCCCCCGTGTTGACTCGCAACGGCAAATGAGTGCTCTGGCCACCGTAGACCCTCCGCCCCACAACCCTTTTGGCGTAGGAAACGGGGATGCGGCGCTGACCTCTTTCCACGAAGACGATGATGGCGATTACAGCCAGCATCAGGATGAGAAGGAAGATGAGACGGAGCGGGTCCATGTTTCCCGTCTTCAGACCAGAAAGAATGCTGAACAGGCCGCGAGGGAAATCCACGACAATCCCGGCAAAGATAATGAGCGAGATGCCGTTGCCGATTCCGCGCTCGGAAATCTGTTCTCCCAGCCACAGGATAAAAACCGTCCCCGTGGTCAGAGTCAGGACGGTCAGGAATTTGAAACCCCAGCCAGGGTTGGGAACGATGCGCGCACCTCCCGGGCTGCGCAAGTTTTCGAGGAAGAAGCTGATGCCCAGGGCCTGGATCAAGCAGATAAAAAGTGTTCCGTAGCGGGTGTACTGGGTGATTTTTTTCCGGCCGAGCTCACCCTCCTTGGAGAGCCTTTCGAGGTAAGGCCAGACAACCGTCAGAAGCTGAAGGATGATGGATGCACTAATATAGGGCATGATGCCGAGGGCGAAAATAGTCATCCGGGACATGTTCCTACCAGAAAAAAGATCGATGAACCCAAAAATTGTCCCCTTCTGGGCCTGCCAGAATTCAGCCAGGGCTTCGCTGCTGATGCCGGGGTTGGGAATCTGAGCCCCAATCCTGTACACAGCCAGAAGCAGCAGGGTGAAGATCACCCTTTTCCTGAGCTCGGGAATGCTGAAGATGTTCCTGATACTTTGTAGCATCTTAACTCCCGATGACGACGGCTTGGCCGCCGGCCTTCTCTATCTTCTGCCGGGCTGACTGAGAAAACTTGTGGGCGTATATCTTTTTGGAAGAGGTGATCTCGCCCCGTCCCAGGATTTTCACCGCTTCCGACTCCTTCTTGATGAGCCGGGCCTGGACGAGATCTTGGAGGCCCACCTCTGGAGATGAGACCTTATCCAGCTGGTCAAGGTTGATCTCCGTGTATTCTTTCCTGAAGATGTTGGTGAAGCCTCGCTTGGGCAGGCGGCGATGAATGGGCATCTGACCGCCCTCAAAACCCTTTTTCCGTGAGTAGCCCGCGATGGACTTCTGCCCCTTGTGCCCGCGGCCCGCTGTTTTTCCTCGGCCCGAGCCAGGGCCTCTGCCCTTCCGCCGATCCCTCTTTCGCGAGCCTGGCGCCGGTCGTAGATTGCTCAGGTTCATTTTGTCTCTCTCGTTTCCACCTTCACCAGATGAGAAATCTGGCCGATCATTCCCCAGATTTCCCGGCTATCCTGGCGGATAACCCGGGAATTGAGTTTTCTTAACCCTAGCCCACTGGCCACGGCGCGCTGGGCGGGAGAGCACCCGATCAGACTGCGGACCAGAGTAATTTCGAGTTCACGTTCAGGCTCTCGTTTGGCTGCTCCTACCTTTCTCACTGCCATATTCCTTCCTTCACCTTGCCTCTTTTCTCGGAAATCTCATCCGGGCTCTTGAGCTTTTTCAAAGCCTTTAGAGTGGCATTGGCCACGCTGAACGGATTGTTGCTGCGGATGGATTTGGTCAGGATGTCTTTAATCCCGGCTAGCTCCACAATCACTCGAACAGCTCCCCCGGCAATGACGCCTGTTCCCGGAGACGCCGGCCTGAGAATGACCGTGCCGGCACCGTCCTCTCCCCTGACCAAATGGGGGATTGTCGTTCCCGCCAGCGGCAACCGGACCAAATGTTTCTTGGCATTCTCCACCGCCTTGGCGATGGCTTGAGGGACCTCCCGGGCTTTTCCTTTTCCCACGCCAACCATCCCTTTCTCATTCCCCACAGCGGCCAGCGCTGAAAAGCTCAAGTTCTTGCCGCCCTTAACCACCTTGGTCACCCGGCGGATAGAAATGACCTGGTCTTTGAGTTCCAGCTCCTGTGTCTCTTCGCTCGTTGTCTGTCTCTCGTGATGCTCGTCCACAGTCTCTCCTCCTTAAAGAGCCATGCCGGCTGCGGTTAAAAAACCAGGCCTCCCTTTCTCAGCGCTTCGGCCAGCAATTTAACCCGACCGTGATAAGGATAGAGGCCTCTATCAAAGATGATTGTCTCGATCATTTTCTCCTTTAAACGCTTGGCCAAGATCTGTCCCAAGGCTTGGCAGGCATCTTTGTTCTTGGTATTCTTGTTTTTTTCTTTGAATCCCTTCTCCAAGGTACCAGCGGCTGCCAAAACAGTTCTTGTCTCGTCGTTAATTGCCTGAACATAGACATAGCGGTTACTCTTGAAAACAAAGACTCTCGGCCTGTCCGCTGTTCCACGCAGCTTGGAGCGAATTCGCTTGCGGACTCTCGCTTTGATTTTCTTCTTAAGATCCGACTTGTCTTTATGCACCGGCTACTCCCGCTTTTCGTTCTTTCTTGATCAACCTCTCGCCGACATAGCGGATGCCTTTGAGCTTATAAGGATCGGGCCTGCGATATCTCTTGATGTCCTCGGCCACCTGGCCGACCTTCTGTTTGTCGATGCCCTTGACCGTGATCAGGGTAGGTTTTTCCACGACTACCTGGATGCCGGGAGGGATCTTATAGAGAACGGGCTTGGAATATCCCAGGCTCAGCTCAAGAGTATCTTTGTCCAGTTTCGCCCGGTATCCGACGCCGACGATCTCGAGCTGTTTAGAAAATCCTGAGGTAAGCCCGGTAACGGCATTCTGGGCCAGGCTCCGGGCAAGCCCGTGAATGGTCCGGATCTCCCTGCTGTCATCGGCGCGCCTGAAAACGAGTTTCCTGTCCTCCAGTTCAGCCTGAATTCCGGGAAACAGGGGCGATTCTAGCTTCCCTTTGGCTGATTCAAATTCGATTTTATCCGGGCGGATGGCCACTTTCACGCCTTCCGGCACATCGATCGCTTTCCTTCCCACTCTCGACATCGTCAGGCTCTCCCTTTTCCAATGTTTACCAGATATGACACAGGATCTCTCCACCGACCCCCAGTTCCTCACTTTTTTTCCCGGTGATGATTCCCTTGGAGGTTGAGATGATGGCAATGCCTAGACCGTCCAGCACCTTGGGGATTGAATCTTTGGTGCAGAACAGGCGGCATCCCGGCCGGCTGATCCGGCGCAGGCCGGAGATGACGCTCTCCCCGTCCTCGGTGTATTTCAAGGCGACATTCAATATGCCCTGCTTGTTGTCGTCGACAACCTTGAAATTCCGGATGTACCCTTCATCCTTGAGAATCTTGGCGATTTCCACCTTAAGCTTAGAGGAAGGGACAGCGACATCCCTCTTCTTGACAGTCACCGCATTCCTGATCCTGGTTAGCATGTCCGCAATCGGGTCTGTTTGACTCATCGGCTTTATCCTTTCCTCAACTTCACCAGGACGATTTCGCCAGCCCCGGAATCTCGCCTTTCAAGGCCAGCTCGCGGAGACAGAGTCGACACATGTCAAACTTGCGATAGTAGCCCTTGGGCCGACCGCAGATCCGGCAGCGTCTTTTTTTGCGAACCGAGTATTTGGGTTCGCGCAAATATTTGGCCATCGACGATATTTTTGACACGTTATCCTTCCTTTATCTCTTCGCTCAGGCCTCTCGAAAAGGCATGCCTAATTTTTTCAACAGGGCAAAGGCCTCCTGGTCGGTTCGGGCTGACGTCACGATGGTGATGTTCATCCCCCGGGACCTCTCCACTTTGGTGTAATCGATCTCGGGAAAAACGAGCTGGTCTCGGAGGCCCAGGGTGCAGTTTCCCCGGCCGTCAAAGGCCTTGGGCGAAACACCCTTGAAATCTCTGACTCGCGGCAGGACAATGTTCACCAGGCGGTCGAAAAATTCATACATCCTGCGGCTGCGCACGGTCACGTAACAGGCAATGGGCTGGCCTTTACGCAGCTTAAAGGCAGAGATCGACTTCCGGGCCCGTCCGATGACCGGCCATTGACCGGTGATCTGACTCAGCTCTGTTTTCGCCGTGTCCAAAAGCTTGATGTTTTGAATGGCATCTCCGGCGCCGACGTTGAGGATGATCTTCTCCAGCCTGGGCACGGCCATCTTATTGGCGATTCCTAACTCTTTTTGGAGT
>Ga0172366_10002492_pt1 | contig 14430 bp, 11 predicted proteins | sample LakKivSesite69cm_FD_114533 | JGI IMG/M metagenome (GOLD analysis project Ga0172366, IMG submission 114533) | Sediment microbial communities from Lake Kivu, Rwanda - Sediment site 69cm | ecosystem: Environmental > Aquatic > Freshwater > Lake > Sediment | place: Rwanda: Western Province, Lake... | reverse complement strand
TTATTTTTAAAAAAACAGAGAATGATTCTTCTGGAAATCAAGATTCCGGAAGAAAGCCTAAAGCCAATCAGGGCGATGGAAGATGTTTTTTCTGGTCTCTGGCAGGGCTTTTACGACCCACCCAACTATTGGGAGGATTGGTGGGATGGAAAAGTAACTATGAGTATTCAATTTGAAACGGTTTCAATTGGCGGAGAAGTCCATTTTTATATTAGAATCCCTGATTATCGCCGGGACACCCTTGAATCCTGCATTTATTCCCAATATCCAGAAGCGGAAATTACTTTAGCCGAAGATTATACAAAAAATGTTCCCCAGGATATGCCCAATAAAGATTGGGATATGTGGGGCATCGATTATTATCTATTTAAACCTGATCCCTACCCAATTAAAACCTACAAAGACTTTGAAACAGAAACCGAAAAGGAAGAAGAAAAAAGAATTGATCCAATAGCCATGCTTTTGGAATGGTTGGCTAAAGTCAGACCAGGCGAACAATTTTGGCTTCAAATTCAGGCCACTCCCATTTCTGAGGAATACGCTGAATCATTTTGGAAAGAAGGGGAGGCCTTAAAAGAAAAATTATCTAAGAGGCCGGAAAAACCAAAACCAAAACCAGTGTTTCAGGAAGCAGCCGAAATCTTAATTACTGGAAAAGTGCCTGAAGAAGAGGAGCCAGAAAAATTTGAGTTAATAGCGCCAGAATTGAGATTGACTCCCGGAGAAAAGGAAATAATTACCGGAGTGGAGAGAAAACTTGCCAAACCTCCTTGGCTGGTTTCAATCAGGTGGATTTGGTTAGGTAAAAAGGAAATTTGGTTTAAAGGAAATTTGAGACAGGGCTTAGCTTTTTTGGGTCATTATGTGACTGAGCATTGCAATGCGCCCTTTCCAACAGGAAAAACAATTACCAAGGTTTACAGTCGGCCACCCTTTAATATCTTAGATGAAAGGAGGCTTTATTTGAGAAAAAGAAAACTATTCCGGCTCTATCGAGAAAGATTCCGACCTTTATTTCCCAGAACAGGCAATCGGAAAACTGGAACTTTTATCTTGAATACTGAGGAATTAGCTTCCGTTTATCATTTTCCATCTCGGACAGTGGCTCCCGCTCCAACCGTTCCCCGAGTTGAGGCTAAAAAGGGAGAGGCTCCGCCAGAACTACCCATTGAGTAAAAATTGAACAAATCGTTATCAGCGGCAATCAGCTATAATCAGCGGTTGTCAGCGATTAGCTTAGGTTTAACGCTGATTGATACCGATTTTTAGCTGATTTACGCTGATATAAAATCTTAGGTATGGCTGAAGAAATAACTTTTTTTGGTCTAACCACCTTCCGGAATCAAAGAAGGCGATTTGGTATTAAAACTGACGACCGGAGAAGACATATCTATCTTATTGGAAAAACTGGAATGGGGAAAACAGAAATGATGGTTAATATGGCCATTCAAGACATTCAACAAGGTCGGGGAATTGGTTTTATTGATCCCCATGGCGAGGCAGCTGAAAGATTGTTAGATTTTGTTCCTGCTAATCGAGTTAATGATGTTATCTATTTTAATCCAGCTGACTTAGATTATCCCATCGCCTTTAACGTGATGGAAAAAGTGGAGTCAGAACATCGGCATTTAGTAGCTGGTGGATTGATGTCGGTTTTTAAGAAAATCTGGCCAGATGTCTGGTCTGCCAGAATGGAATATATTTTAAATAATTCTATCTTGGCGCTTTTGGAGTATCCCGGCTCTACACTTTTGGGGGTAAATAGAATTTTGGCTGACTCTGACTATCGAAAAAAAGTGGTCGATAAAGTTACCGACCCGGTAATCAAATCTTTTTGGGTTAACGAATTCGCCAGATATACCCAGAGATACGAAGTCGAGGCGACCGCTGCCATCCAAAATAAAGTTGGCCAATTCATTTCCGCTTCCTTAATCCGAAATATTATCGGCCAGGTGGCATCGAAAATCAATATGAGAGAAGCGATGGATGGAGGAAAAATTTTAATTGCCAATATATCTAAAGGTAAAATCGGAGAAGATAATTCCCGACTTTTGGGAGCTCTTTTAATTACCAAATTGCAGTTAGCAGCGATGTCCAGGGTTGATACGCCAGAAGAAAAAAGGCGGGATTTTTATTTATATGTTGATGAATTCCAAAACTTCGCCACCAAGTCCTTTATTAATATTCTCTCCGAAGCCAGAAAATATAGGTTGTCTTTGGTCTTGGGGAATCAGTATATTGGTCAATTAGAAGAAATGACGCCGACTGGAAAGAGTTCCGAGGTCCGAGATGCCATTTTCGGCAACGTTGGGACAATAATTTGTTTCAGGATTGGAGCTGAGGATTCTGAATTCTTAGAAATGGAATTTTTACCAGAATTTGAAGCCAATGATTTAGTCAATCTGGGGAAATATAATATTTATATAAAACTGATGATTGATGGAATAGCCGGTCGTCCTTTTTCAGCTGAGACTCTTCCGCCTTTTCCAAAACCAGAAAAATCAAACCGGGAAAAAATTATTAAAGTTTCTCGAGAGAGATATGGCGTCCAAAGAAAAATTATTGAAGAGAAAATTTCAAAGTGGACAGGAGTTCTGAAATTACCAGAAGTAGCTCCTTCCGCGGGGCGCCCGCCCTCGGCGAGTCCAGTTTTATATGATGCTAAATGTGCCCTGTGTGGCAAGTGGACAAAAGTAATTTTTCCGCCCCAACCTGACCGACCGGTTTATTGTAAGCCTTGTTTAAAGAAGGTGGGAAAGGGAAGGGAGGCAGCGAAAGAAGAAGTCGCACCGCCAACGCCTACTATTTCTTTGGAGGAGGCAGCCAAAGCTGGGCCCATTTCCTTTTCTCCTTCAAAAAAGATAACCGAAGATAAACCGAAAAGAGAAAGAAAAGAAGTCAATGTAGCGGAATTAAAAAAAGTTTTGGAAGAATCTCTTAAAAAAATGAAAAAGTAATGCGGGCCTTAAAGGATTCCGAATTTAAAAATAAAAAGGTTTTGGTGAGGTGCGATTTTAATGTCCCTCTTTCTGAAAAGGGGGTTGTTTTAGATGATTACCGGATTAAACAAACCATCCCAACCATCGAATATTTAATTGGAAAAGGAGCGAAAGTAATTTTAATGAGTCATTTAGATGACCCGAAAGGAAAGATAGTTGAGAATTTAAGATTGGGGCCAATTCAAAATAAATTGGGGGAGTTGATAGCCCGTCCAATAACTAAAACCAAAGATTGTATCGGCAAAGAAATTGAAAATTTAGTCTTCAAAATGAAGCCAGGAGAGATAATCCTTTTGGAAAATTTGAGATTTCATAAGAAAGAGGAAGAAGGGGATTTAGGTTTTGCCAAGGAGCTTTCAAGATTTGGAGATATTTTTGTTAACGAGGCTTTTTCTTGCAGCCATCGAAATCATGCCTCGATTGCCGGTATCCCAAAATATTTACCCTCTGTCTCTGGTCTTTTATTAGAGAAAGAAATTGAGGTTTTATCTCGGGTTTTGGAAAAACCCCGGCGGCCTCTGGTGGCTATCATTGGCGGAATAAAAATTGAGACAAAAATTAAATTGATTGAACAATTTTTAGAAAAGGCCGACCATCTCCTTTTGGGTAGCAAACCGGCTGAAAGCATTTTGGCTGTTAAAGGGATTTTAATTGGCCGGCCTTTGCCGGAAAAAAAGATATTAGAAAAAATTGAAAAAATTAATTTAGTTAATCCCAGACTTCACTTACCAATTGATGGTCAAATCGCCCTCCCATCCTTGGAAGAAAAATATCTTAGAGTGGCGGCAATAGGAACATTGAGAAAAGAGGAAGAGGTCTTTGATGTCGGACCAGAAACAATAAAGGTTTTTGTTAAAATCATTAAGCCAGCTAAAATGATTATTTGGTCGGGTCCCCTGGGAATGTTTGAAAAAGAGCCTTTTGATAAAGGAACCAGGGAAATAGCTGAGGAAATTGCCAAAAACTACACTGCCTTTAAAATTGCCGGAGGAGGCGATACTATTTCAGCAATAAATAAATTCGGTTTAAGAGATAAATTCGACCATGTCTCCACCGGCGGCGGGGCAATGCTTGAGTTTTTAGCTGGTGAAAAATTACCAGGCTTAGAGGTCCTGAGGTATGGAGATTAAGAATCTTAAAAAAGCAGCCCAGCGGATTTTAAAAGCAATAAAAAACAAAGAAAAAATCATTCTTTATGGAGATGCCGATTTGGATGGGGTAGCTTCGGTGATTATTTTGAAAGAGACAATTAAAAATTTAAATGGCGAAATCGCCAACATTTATTTTCCTGACCGAGAAATAGAAGGTTATGGGATATCGGAAACTGGCTTAAATCATCTAAAAAACCTTACCCCGGCATTATTGGTTGCTTTAGACTGCGGGATTAGCAATTTCAAAGAGGTGAAAATGGCTAAAAACCTGGGTTTTGAAGTGCTTATTATTGACCATCATGAGGTTTTGGATAAGTTACCTCAAGCCAAAATTATTGTTGACCCAAAACAAAAAGGAGATAAATATCCTTTTAAAGAGCTGGCTACCGCCGGTATTATTTTTAAATTTTCTAGTCTTCTTTTAAAAAATAAAATGACTGAAAGCCTAAAACAAAATTTTTTAGAATTGGTAGCCCTGGCCACCATCGCCGATATGATGCCCAGAGAAGGGGATAACCAGATTTTTATTGAAGAAGGCCTAAAATTATTAGAAGATTCCTGGCGACCAGGAATCAAGGCTTTTTTGTCCCCCCACCAGTACTGGTGGGGGGTAAATTTGAACCAAAAAGTTTCCAAAATTATTTCTATTTTAAACATTAGGGATGTTGTCCCCCACCAAGGTCCCGGTGGGGAGCCGGTCAGTTTCAGGTTGTTAACCAGCCCCGACTCAGAAGAATCAAAAAAGATTATTAGTAGATTAATAGAAAAAAGCGAAATAAGGAAACAAAAAATAGAAGAAATTACTCAAGAAATTAAAGAAAGGATTCAGAAAGGAGATAGCCCGATTATTTTTGAAGGAGATTCTAACTGGGAGTTTACTTTAATCAGCCCGGTAGCTTCAATTATCTGTCAGAAGTATCAAAAACCAACTTTTATTTACAAAATTCTTAAAGACGAATCACAGGGAACGGTGAGGGTCCCCAAAGGCGTAGATAGCGTGGCTTTAATGAAAAAATGCTCAAAATATCCCATCACTTATGGTGGTCATCCTTTAGCTTCTGGCTTTCGGATAAAAAACGAGAATTTAGAGAAATTCAAAAATTGTTTAATGGAAAATTTATGAAGAAAATTATTATTTATACCGACGGTGGCTCCCGAGGAAATCCGGGCCCATCAGCGATGGGGACTGTTTTTTGTAATGAAAAAGGCGAAGTTTTCAAAAAATATTCTGAGTATTTAGGAGAAAATTTTACCAATAATGAAGCTGAATATCGGGCAGTAATTTTCGCCTTAAAAAAATTTAAACAAGTTTTTGGCAAAAAATTAGCCAAAAATACGGAAATCGAAATTAGAGCAGATTCGGAACTTTTAATTAGACAACTTACAGGTTTATATAAAATTTTAGAACCTCAAATTCAATCCTTATTTATCGAGATATGGAATTTAAGATTAGATTTTAAAAAAATTAAATTCAAATTAATTTCTCGTCAAAAAAATCAGGAAGCTGACAGGCTGGTTAATGAGGCTTTAGATAGTCAAACAAAGACTCAACCCTTACTTTAAAACAAAAAGTCCTAGTAAGTCTATAAGCCGAATTCTGTCCAACTGCTCCGCAGTTGGATACGAATCTATACGAATCTGGCTCACTTCGTTCGCTAATCAATACGAATAAATATTCGTACAAATTCGCGAGGCGCGAAGCGCCAAAATTCGTGATTATTCGTAGCCAGCTGCGAAGCAGCTGGTAGTGATTATCTATCTAGCCCTTCGATTACTCTCAGGGTCAAGCGAACTACTTTTCACCCGATGAGATAATGATTCATCTCGTTGGGCTTTGTTCTTGCTTCCAGTAAGGATTTAGCCGTATCACATCCAATGTTTCCATTGGAATTATCCCGAAGGATATCTTTCAGCTTTCGCCTCAAGACGTCTCTTTTCGCACCTCTAACCTCACGGTCGACGGCTGTTAGCCGCTACTTTTTTATCGAGCATATAACGAAGTTATGTGCTCGAGGAAGTTCGGACTTTCCTCCCCGTGAGATAATTTCATATCTCATGGGGCAATCACCCGACTTACTAGGACAATTGTATCTTAGCAAATCCAAATTCTTTGTCAACCTCTATTTAAGAATCATCTTTAATAATGCCATCCGGATATAAAGTCCGTTTTCGGCTTGTCTGAAATAAGCGGCTCGGCGGTCTTTATCTACTTCAAGAGTAATCTCATTAACCCGGGGCAAAGGATGCATAATAATGGCGCTCCTTTTCATTTTATCAGTCACTTCCTGATTGACAATATAAAATCCCCCTTCTCTGTCATATCTTTGAACAAGTTTTATCCTGTCAACGTCTAATTTGGGGCGTTCCGATTGGATTCGTGTTTGGTAAATTACGTCAACCTTAGGAGCAACTTCCCTTAAATCATTAGTTTCGGTAAATTGAACTTTGCGTTTTCTTAGGTAAGCTTTTATGTCATCTTTTATCCTAAGCACCTCTGGTGCCACAAAATAGATTTTGATATTGGAAAACTTGCCGAGTAAGTATGATAAAGAGCGCGCTGTTCTTCCCCGGGCCAGGTCTCCAACCATAGCAATTGATATATTATCAATTCTGCCCAGTTCTTTTTTGATGGTATAAATATCCAATAAAGCCTGGGTGGGATGTTGCCCGTCGCCATCTCCAGCATTGATTATCGGCACTGAAGAAACTTTAGCTGCTCTTTTCGCCCCGCCTTCTTCGTCATATCGCAAAACAATAACATTGGGCCGATAACCATTAAGAATTCTGATGGTATCTTCTAAAGTTTCGCCTTTGGCGGCAGAAGAAAACTGCCTAGCATTTTCGGTTGAGAAAACCACTTTTCCACCCAACATTTCCATTGCCATCTCAAAAGAGGCTCGAGTTCTGGTACTCGGTTCGTAAAAAAGAGTAATCATTCTTTTTTCAGAAAGCGCCTTAGAACCTCCTTTTTTGGCGACCCTTTCCATTTTTTTAGCCAAAGGGAAAAACTCTTTTTCTAAAAAATTGCGATTAAACTGTTGAGCTTCAATAATGTGGTGTAGTTTCATTTCTATCTTTCTTTTACCTAAAATTAGCAAAATTTTTAATAATTGTAAAACAAGAATAAAAATACTAAAATAGAACAATGTTTAAACGCTTTTTTAATTTTCAAACTAAGAGTATTGGGGCAGCGGCTGGAATTTTAGCCATTTCTTCTATGATTAGCCGGCTTTTGGGATTAGTTCGGGACAGGCTTTTAGCTAGCACTTTCGGAGCCAGTTCTAACCTCGATGTTTATTTTGCCGCTTTCCGTATCCCTGATTTTATTTATAATGTCTTAATTGCTGGTGGCATTATCGTTGCCTTTCTGCCTTTATTTTCGGAGTTTTTTTTGAAAAATAAAAAAGAAACTTGGGAATTTGTAAATAATGTTTTGAATGTATTTTTGTTCTCCCTGATTTTAATTTGCCTTATAGCCGCTATTTTAACTCCGATTTTAGTAAAAATAATTACCCCCGGCTTTAATTCTCAACAACTTTCTCTAACCATCCTTTTAACCCGAATTCTCTTTTTCAGCCCGATTCTCCTCGGACTATCTTCTATTTTCTCAGGGGTTTTGCAGTATTTTAATAAGTTTTTAGTCTATAGTTTATCGCCAATTTTCTACAATCTCGGAATAATTTTGGGAATTATTTTTTTGGCTCCCTCCTCAGGAATTTTGGGAGTCACTCTGGGAGTAATCTTTGGTGCTTTTTTGCATTTTACTATCCAAATTCCCTCGGCAGTTAGCGCTGGTTTTTCCTATAAACCGATTTTTAACCTGAAAGACTCAAAAATCAGACGAGTTTTTTATTTAATGGTTCCGAGAACTCTAGGCGTGGCCGCTCCCCAAATTAATCTTATGGTGGTGACCGCTATTGCTTCTTCTCTCCCGGTTGGAGCTCTTTCTATTTTTACTTTTGCAAATAATCTTCAGCAGTTCCCTTTGGGTTTAATTGGTATTCCCCTGGCAGTGGCTATTTTCCCCTTTTTTTCTCGGGCTTGGGCAGCCCAAAGAAAAGAAGAATTTATTGAAAAGTTTTTCTCAACTTTCCGTGAAATTCTTTTTCTTATAATTCCTCTGAGTTTTTTAATTTTCATCTTTAGAAATCAAATTATAGAAATTATTTTAAGAACAGGTAGGTTTAGTGAGATGGCAGCTAAAATGGCTTCTGCCTCCTTAGGGTTATTCACTCTGGGCATTTTTGCTACCTGTCTTATTCCTTTGCTTCTTCGGGCTTTTTTTGCCATCCAAGATACTAAAACTCCAACCATTATCGCCATAATTGCGATGATTTTAAATATCATTTTATGTTTTGGATTTGTCTGGATTCTAAGTTTTCCCAATTTTTTCCAAATCTCTATGGCAAGATTTTTTTCTCTTCAAGAAATTAACAATATTGCTGTTCTTGGCCTGCCTTTAGCCTTTTCAATCGATAGCATCCTTCAGTTTGCTCTACTGCTGTTTTTTCTATTTCGAAAAATAAAAATTTAGAATTTATTATGAAAAATATTCGGAATTTTTGTATTATTTCTCATATTGACCACGGAAAATCGACTCTGGCTGATAGGTTTTTGGAGTTGACAAACACCGTGCCTAAAGAGAAAATGCGGCCTCAGTATTTAGATGCCATGGATTTAGAACAGGAGAGAGGCATTACCATTAAAATGCACCCGGTCAGGATGGAATACACCTTAAATCTTAAATCTTACATCTTAAATCTAATAGACACCCCGGGCCATGTGGATTTTAATTATGAAGTTTCTCGCTCTTTGGCGGCGGTGGAGGGCGCTATTTTGTTGGTTGATGCTACCAAAGGAATTCAGGCCCAGACCATTGGTAACTTGGAATTAGCCAGACAGCAGAATTTAGTGATTATTCCGGTAATTAATAAGATTGATTTAGCCCAAGCCAGAGTTGAGGAAACAGAAAAAGAAATTGCCGATTTATTGAAAATTAGTCCCACAACCATTATAAAAATTTCTGCCAAAGAAGGGACTAATGTTGAACAGGTTTTGGAGGCAGTGATTAAAAAAATCCCGCCCCCTTCAGTAAAGAAGCCCATTAATGTAACAAGGCAGGACCTCGTCACACTGCGGGCGTTGATTTTTGATTCTAAATATGACCCCTATCAAGGTGTTTTGGCTTTTGTCAGGATTTTTGAAGGAGGGGTGAAAAGCGAAGATAAAATTTATTTACTCCAGGCGGGAGCCGAAGGGGAAGCCAAGGAGGTCGGCGTTTTCAAGCCAAAACTCTCTCCGGTAGCCGAATTAAGTTCAGGAGAAATAGGTTATATAGCTACCGGAATAAAAGAAGCGGGGAAAGTGAGAACAGGAGAAACCATTACGAAAATTTCCAATTCTCAGTTTCCAATTTCCAATGTTGAACCCTTGCCCGGCTACCTGGAGCCCCAGCCAAAAGTATTTTTGAGCATTTATCCGGAAGATTCTAATGATTTTGAGATATTAAAATCTGGCCTGGAGAAATTAAAACTTACTGACGCTTCTTTATTTTTCAAACCTGAGTTAAAAGAAGGCCTGGGTAGAGGATTTCAATGCGGATTTTTAGGGTTATTGCATGCCGAAATTGTCTCAGAAAGATTAAAAAGAGAATTTGGTTTGAATATCGTTTTGTCTACGCCTTCGGTAATTTATAAAATAGTTATTCCCGACGGCAAGGAGAAATTTATTTATACTTCTGCCGATTGGCCGGAGTCAGGACAAATTTCTGCTAGCCAAGAGCTCTGGGTAAGACTTCAAGTTTTAACTCCGCTAAATTATTTAGGCCAGGTTTCGGAACTAATGGAGAATATGGAATCCCAATACCAGAAGACAGATTATCTGGGCCCCGAAAAAGTAGAATTAGTTTACGAGATGCCTTTAAGAGAAATCATTACCAAGAATTTTTACGATAAATTGAAGTCAACCACCCAGGGTTTTGCCTCAATGAACTATCAGGTTTCGGATTGGAGGCCGGCCGAACTGGTAAAATTAGATATTTTAATTCTGGGCAGGGAAGAAGAGGTTTTTTCCCGAATTATCCCCGAAAAAGAGGCCCTTCGGGGAGGGAAGCAGATTGTGGAGAAATTAAAAGAGACCTTGCCTCCTCAGTTGTTTTCCGTGCCTTTACAGGCTGCGGTTGGCGGAAAAATCATTGCCCGAGAAACTATCAAAGCGAAAAGAAGGGACGTGACAAGACCTCTTTATGGCGGAGATTACACCCGGAAAAGAAAATTATTGGAAAAACAAAAGAGAGGGAAGCGAGAATTAAAAGAAAAAGGGAGGGTTCGAATTCCTCCAAAAGTATTTTTCGAGATGTTTAAGGCTTCCTAATTCTGTGCTAAAATAAAGGGGCTAACAAAAAGCCAACCATACTCAAAATAACCAGAGAGATTAAAATAATCCAGATTATTCTAAAAATTGTTTTCGGTTTGAAGCGCGGCATTAATTCATAATAACAAAGATGAAAAAAATTAAAAAGGACTCTCGAGAGAATATATTTTTTTCAGTCTTAATTTTGTTATTGTTTTTTTTGGTCACCGGCTTTCTAATCTATTCTAATGTAAAGATAAGCCAAAAGAGAACTGAATTATTAACCAAAATTGAAAATTTGAAGAAAGAAATCCAGGTTCTGGAGAAAAAAAATGAGGAATTACGAACTGGAATTGAGAAAACCGAAAGTGAAGATTATCAGGAAAAGATACTTTCTGAGCAGGGATATATTAGAAAAGGGGCCCAGCAAGTGGTGGTTTTGCCCCCGAAAGAAGGAGAGAAGGAGAAAACTTCCGAGCAAAAAAATTTATGGCAAAGGTTATTGGAAAAGATTGGCCTTTAGCGGGCGATGAGAACTCCGTTCTCATCTTTACCTTCGTCCCCACGGAGGCTCAGCGCGGGATTAGTTGAGCGGCCCAACGTTACCTTCCCAAGGTAAAAAGACGGGTTCGACCCCCGTATCCCGCTTTTTATGCCGATGTAGCTTAGTGGCAAAGCAGTGGTTTCGTAAACCACCGACGGCAGTTCAATTCTGCCCATCGGCTCTTTATTTTTCTGAGAGATGTGGTAAGATAATTTAAAATGGCAGACCCGAATAGCAAACCTGAAGATTTACAAATTAAAATCCGCCAGCTGGCGGACCGTCTTTGACGTTGCTAAGAAACGCCGGAAAATAAAAGAATTAGAAAGCGAGGAGCAGAATCCCGGCCTCTGGAAGAATAAGGAAAAAGCGGTAAAAGTTACCAAAGAGTTATCAAAGCTCCGGCAAGAAATTTCTGAGTTTGAAACAATCAAAACCGAGGGAGACTTGAGGAAAATTGAGTTGCGAGCTTTTCTTTCCGGAGAACACGATAGGGGAAATGCCATTTTGTCAATTTTTGCGGGAGCCGGTGGCCAGGACGCTCAGGATTGGGCAACCATGTTACTGAGAATGTACGAAAGATATTGCGGCTGGAAAGGATGGCAAACTAAAATTTTACACCAGTCCTTCGGTGAAGGCGGAGGACCGGAAGGAAGAATCGGCACAAAATCGGCAACCCTGGAAATCAAAGGAAATTTTGCTTACGGCTTTTTGAAAAAAGAAACTGGAGTTCACAGATTGGTCAGAATTTCTCCCTTTTCCCCCAAAAAGTTAAGACATACTTCCTTTGCCTTAGTTGAGGTTTTGCCAGTTATTGAAACTTCTGAAAAAATTGAGATTGACCCCAAGGATTTAAAAATTGAATTTTATCGGGCTTCCGGTCCCGGCGGCCAATATGTCAATAAAAGAGAAACCTCGGTCAGGATTACTCATTTGCCAACCGGAATTGTTGCTTCCTGCCAATCGGAGAGATTACAGGGCGATAATCGAAAGAGAGCAATGGAGATACTCCTTTCTAAAATCTACCGGCTAAAGGAGGAAGAAAAAAAGAAAGAAATTTCAAAATTAAAAGGGAAAAAAATTTCCATTGAGTGGGGAAATCAAATCAGAAGCTATGTTTTGCATCCTTATAAAATGGCTAAAGATTTAAGAACAGGTATCGAGACTTCTGATATTGATGGAGTTTTAGACGGAAATTTAGAAAAGTTTATAGAAGCCGAAATTAAAACGCCTTAAATTGTTCGTATATTCATAGGGTATGATAAAATTTGAGAAAGTCACCAAAATTTATTCCAACAATTCAAAAGGTGGGCATCAAACCGTCGCCTTAGAGGATATTTCTTTTGAAGTGAGGGAAAAAGATTTTGTCTCAATTGCCGGAAGATCAGGCGCCGGGAAAACCACCTTGCTGAGATTAATTTTGGCTGAAGAAAGACCAACCCAGGGTAAAATTTTTTTTGATGGAGAAGATGTTGCCAAGATAAAATCAGGGGCGTTGCCAGAATTCAGGCGGAAAATTGGCGCTGTTTTCCAGGATTATAAATTGCTTCCCTCAAAAACCGCCTATGAAAATATTGCCTATGCCTTAGAGGTGACTGGTGCCTCTGAAGAAGAAATTGCCAGGGATGTACCGAAAGTTTTGGAAATCGTTGGCTTAACTGAAAGGGCTAACAATTTTCCGGCTGAACTTTCAGGAGGAGAAAAACAAAGAGCGGCCATTGCCCGGGCCCTCATCTCTCGACCGGAAGTGATTTTAGCTGATGAGCCGACCGGTAACTTAGACCCTTATCACACCTTAGACATTATTCGTTTATTATTAAAAATTAACGAATTGGGCACAACCGTTGTTTTGGCTACCCATAATAAAGAGATAATTAATTCTTTAGGGAAAAGAGTGATTACTTTAGAAAAAGGAAAATTAATCAGGGATGAAGAAAAAGGCAGATTTATTTTATAATTATGTTTATTAATCTACGCAGAATTATTAAATTTGGTTGGCAGAATCTTTTTCGAGATGGAGGATTGGCGGCTGCCACCGTTTTCATTTTAGTTCTGGCCATTAGTTTAGCCACTTCACTGTTTCTTCTCAAAGATATCGGTCAATTTTTAATTACCTCTTTGCAAGAAAAAGCCGATATTTCGGTTTACTTTAAAGCCCGGGCGCTTGAAGACGATATTTTAAATGTCCGCCAAGAACTTTCCAAGATTCCTGAAATAAAGGAAATAAAATATGTTTCAAAAGAAGAAGCCCTTTCCAGTTTTGTTGAAAAACACAAAGGCAGCCCGATTTTAATAGAGTCCCTGGAAGAGGTTGGTGGAAATCCCTTTTTAGCCTCCCTCAACATCAAGGCCTTTCAGCCCGAGCAATATCAGAAAGTCACCAATTTTTTAGACAACACCCTCTATAAAGATTTAATTGAAAAAGTTGATTATTACCAGAGAAAACCAGTTATTGAGAGAATCTTTTCTTTAACTTCGATAATAAACCGGTCTGGAATTTTACTTTCCCTTATTCTGGCTATTTTAGCAATTCTGGTCACCTTCAATACCATCAGATTGGCAATTTATAATTCCGGAGAAGAGATTAAAATCCAGAGATTGGTCGGCGCTTCCAACTGGTTTATTCGCGGCCCCTTTTTGGTTCAGGGAGCAATTTCGGGAATTTTTGCCACCTTAATCTGTCTTTTAATTTTTACCCTGATTTCTTGGCAGCTCAGCCCAAGAATTGAATTTTTCTTTCCCGGCCTGAACCTCTTCCAATTCTTTATCAGCAATTTCTGGACCGTGGTTTTAATTCAATTAGTCGCTGGAGTTGGATTGGGCATTGTCTCCAGTGCCATTGCCACCAGAAAATACCTTAGAATTTAATTTTCAATTTTTAAACATCGGATTGCCGGGTCGTCTAATGGTAGGACCGCAGACTCTGGATCTGCGTATGAACGTTCGAATCGTTCCCCGGCAGCCTTTCGGCAAGCTCAGTGCAAGCCAACAAAAATCGCCAATCCGCCTTTTGGCGGAGGCGGTTTTTTTGGTAGAATTAAGAAATAAAACAATGAAAGAAAAAATCATTTGGCACAGCATTTCCAAAGAAGAAACAATCAAATTACTGCAATCAGATTCCGTTTTTGGTTTAGAAGAAAATGAGGTCAAATCTCGGCAAGAAAGATACGGCAAAAATTTAATTCCAGAAAAAAAGAAAACCCCAGAAATTTTTCTATTTATAAAGCAATTTAAGAACCCCTTAATTTATCTTATTTTCTTAGCGGCAATTTTTTCTCTATTCTTGAGAAAGTTTTTTGACGCTGTTTTTATTTTAGCCGTGATTTTAGTTACAGGAACAACCGCTTATTTTCAAGAAAGAAAAACCTCAAAAATTTTAGAGGAATTG
>Ga0172366_10002491_pt1 | contig 14439 bp, 6 predicted proteins | sample LakKivSesite69cm_FD_114533 | JGI IMG/M metagenome (GOLD analysis project Ga0172366, IMG submission 114533) | Sediment microbial communities from Lake Kivu, Rwanda - Sediment site 69cm | ecosystem: Environmental > Aquatic > Freshwater > Lake > Sediment | place: Rwanda: Western Province, Lake Kivu... | reverse complement strand
ATGAATCCAGCCTGGCGGCAAGGCCCTGGCTCTCGTCATAATCGCTCAGCGGCTCCTCGAAATAGGGCACCCTGCCATACAGCTGGACCAGTTTAAAGTATGTCCATGCCCTTACCAGCTTCATCTCAGCGATATAAGAGTTTAACTCAAGGGTGGAAATATTCTCATCCTGCTCCTTTGCCCGGGGTATTTTATACAATACTTCGTTGCAATTCACTATTACCTTGAAAAACGGGGAGGGATCCGCATAAACATTGAACTCATCCACGGCATGCTCATCCAGCTGGCGCAGGTCGTTGCCAGCATTCTCCGTCACAGTAAGCAAATCCCCCTGTAATTCACCCAGGATGATCAGTCGCTGCGACACATCCTGCAACAGGGCATATACGCCCAGGACAGCCGAGCGCGCAGAAAATTCATCCACGAAAGCCTTGTCTTCCGGCAACAGGGTATTATTGGGCAGGTCAAGCATCTTTTCACAGGAATTTACCAGTAAAAAGACGCTCAGTATGCTGCATGCCATTAATATTGTACCTCTCCCCTTCATAAATAACCATTGTATATTTTCATAATCCGATCTTTAATCCGATAACCATGGAGCGGGGCTGGGGAATTTTCCCATAATCGATGCCCTGCCCGATAATTCCGTCAGCATAGCTGAATTCAGGATCATATCCCAGGTATTTTGACAAGGTAATCAGGTTTATTCCTGAAATATATATGTTCAGGTCATTGATGAAAGCCAGTTTGCGGGGATAGGTGTAAGAAAGGGTGATGCTTTTCAATCTCAGGAAGGATCCGTCCTCTATCCACCGGCTCGAGAACCTGTTATTACCCAGTGGATCACCAAACTCCGCCCTCGGGACATCAGTAAGCTGGCCATCCGTAATCCACCTTTTGTAAACGGCAATGGATTGGTTTTCAATTCCACTCATTGCTTCCGTCTGGGATCTGAGGTAATTAAAGACATCAGGTCCGTGTATATAATATACAAGAAAACTCAATGAGAAACCTTTAAAAGAGAAGGTGTTAGAAAGTCCTATCGTGTAATCAGGATGCGGATCTCCGATAATTGTTTTATCCAGTTCATCTATCCTCCCGTTATCATCCATATCAATAAAATGTATATCTCCGGCATTGAACCTTCGTCCTGCCTTATCAACCAGGTTTGCCTGGTCTGCCTCAGCCTGGGTGCTGAATACACCCAGTGACCTGTAACCATAAAATAAACCCATAGGATAGCCAACCTTTGAGATCTTCTCCCCTCCGAGGAAGGAATTGATTACCTGGTCATTTTCAAGTGCAAGAATCTTGTTTTTATATTTTGAAAAATCAGCATTGATTTCCCATTTAAAGGTTCTGTTGATTAATCTGCCATAAACCCTGTACTCAGAACCAATGTTGCTGCAGGATCCACTGTTGGTTACATATTTGTTAAAACCATAGTAGGAAGGAAGTGTTGCAGGGATAATCATATCCTCTGTGATCGACTTAAACCAGTCTGCATTAAATATAAGCCTTTCGTTGAATAATGCCAGATCAAGGCCAATATTACTCTGTTTCACAGCTTCCCATTTAAGTCCCGGATTGTATAAACCATTAAGTGTAAATCCGGTTACTGAATAATAAGGTACGGTTGTATAATAGAGCCTGGTATAGTAGTTAATAAAATCGTCACTGCCTGTAAGGCCATAAGATACCCTGACTTTTAATTCGTCAAGAAACTTAATATCAGGAATAAAAGATTCGGATGATATCCGCCATGCGAGCCCGACAGAGGGTAGCACCGCAAAAGGATAACCTGCCATCATAATGCCATCCTGTATTTCTGAACCGAACTTTGAGGACGCATCGAGAGAGATATTACCTGTCAGGATATAGCGATCCAATAAAATATAATTTGCTGACAGGTAATAATTCAGCCAGCTCCATCTTTCCTGGTTTCCCCCAACGGATTTTTCATCAGCTTTACCCGAATTCAGGTCCTTGAATTCGTCAGTGGCTGAATTCTGGGCCGCTCCATAATCCTGTGAGAGTCCATCCAGCATATATCGTGCACCGGCATCAACGCTAAGATCATGTATGTAGTGAAAGCGGTTGACATAGCTAAGTCTGGCTTCACCCAGCAATGAATAAAACTGATTCACCTTGACCTTCATGGATCTTTCCGCTGATCCATCGCCCTGTGGGGCAATACCCCAGGAGGGTATGAATATTTTTTCGTTGGATTTAAGCCTGTCCAGACCAAACTGCATCCTGGCAGATAATTTTTCCGATATTTTAATATTCAGATAAGATACACCCAGGAATTTTGATGTGGCATCTGATGCTTCAACCTTATTGACAATGACAGCAGGATTACTGAGACCAAAATCTGCGACATCATCATAAACAGGTAATGAGAGCCCCTCCTGGTCTTTTTTGTAAACTGTCAACAGTGGAGATTGTATCAGACTTGCATAAATTGGATTTGTCTGAGGTGTGACACCCGTTTCCATAAGGTTATATTTGCCGTTCGTATAACCCAGATTAAATCCGATATCTATCTTTGAAGATACCTGGACAACTGAATTAAACCGGAAGTTAAACCTGTTATAGGAAGCATTCCTGATTATTGATTCATTGGTAAGATATCCTCCGGAGAGTGAGTATCGTGCACGGGTATCTCCTCCCCTGACAGTAAGGTGTGCATCATAGAGGCTTCCGGTTTGAAAGACCTCATCCTGCCAGTTTGTATTGTTATTATATCTTGATGCATATAAATATTCAGGATCATATACCAGGAACGGATATTTATTGAATATCTGGGTGCTGCTCATTCCCGAGTTATACAATTGTTCCATCACATAGGAACTATAGTGAGCTGCATCCATGACAGGGATTTGCTTTGGTGATGTTGCGATCCCACCGGATACAGAAACATCAAGTGTTGTCTTTCCTCCACGGGCAGGAATGGTATTAATAAGCAATACTCCGTTTGAACCCTTGACGCCGTATAGCCCGCACGTCACAGCATCTTTTAATAATACAATACTTGATATGTCCCTTTTATCTATCTCAACCAGGGGGTTATGGTGAAAACCATGTATTATGGGATCCCCGAAACCTTCCGACCGTATGATCATCCCATCAACAACAACCAGTGGAATTGAAGAGGAAAAGAGATCCGTATAGCCTCTGACATGCATAAAGGCTCCTTCACCCGGCATACCTGAACGGTTTATTACCTGCAATCCTCCTATCTTTCCCTGAAGATCCTGACAGAATGATGATTCAGGTAACCTGCCAAATTCCGTAACGGTGGCCGGATCTGCAGCTCCTGAGATATTCCTCTGGGGAATATCTCTGAAGGACAGGCTGGTTTTATCGCTTACTGAAATATCATTCTCACCGAGTAACCACACGTCAATATTTTCCCTGCCATTGACAAATATTACCTTTTCTTTATATCCCGGATAGGAGATATTGATCTGTTCAAATTTATCCGGTAAGGTGATTTCAAATGCTCCTTCCGTGGTTGTACTTACAGGATCAATGGAAGTATTTGCTGCCCTGATATTTATTTCCGCAAGAGGCAAACCGGTTTGTGCAGAAAACACCCGGCCCCTGACAGTAAAACCATTCCCCTGTCCATATGAAATCAGGCTGTGCAGCGTGAACAGAAGCAAGAAAACCTGTATCATGCAATATTTCCTGTCAGGGAACATAAATCTCATCAGGAGTAAGTTTAATATAATCAACATAGATAGAATTGAGCCCGATCATGGGTAATTCATTAACAATGACAAATCTTATGGTCTTTGTGCCAAATGAATCAAAGGTATAAGTACCGGAAACGACCGGTTTCCATGCCGGCTTGGTCCAGTTATTTACAGGATCACCCACATTAACGAACAAACCTGTTTTTTCATCCTTGACAAAAACCTGATAATGAGAAGGTCCTTGCTTCGGACCTGTCCAGGTGATCCAGTATGTCGTTTTGAGAACCATGTCAACTGTGAACTCAAGATAATCTCCCACAAACTGGCATCCATACATGACATATGAACCATTTGTAGCCCTTGAATCACTAAGCTCTTCAATGGGGTAGATAGTATTCGACACCCTCCTGTTTTTTTTCTCATTACACTCGATGACAACAGGCACCAGAAAAAAGTTCCTGGGAATGGTCATTTCATCGAGTAAATGGACTATACCGTTGCTCATTTCCAGATTTGCCTCCTCTGCCTTCAGAATCGATTTTGGAAGAACTTTACCGGTAACAGACACAATGGTATCGGGTAATCGATTAAAGGTGTATGCATCATTCATGAAGCTGCCGCTAAAAGTAATGAAAAGCAGTTGCTTGTAGGTCTCATTATCCATCTGGCTAATGTCACCAAAATATCCGGATAAGGCATCCAGGGCTTGGCGAACATGTTTATCTGAAGGAATAAACGCCGTATAAGCTTCAGTCTCATTGTTCAACCCGGCGATGTTATCCAGAAAGTAGTTCTCCGTTCTCCAGACTGTGTCATAAATAGGATCCCCATAATCATTAACACCTATCCGTTCACTTTTCTCATAATCTATATACCTGGTATCCATTGAATTAAGAAAATCCTGAAGGATGCTGTAGGAGGTATCAAGGTTCATGATATATTCATAGATATTGGGTTTAGGTATCAGCAACCTGTCAATTTCATGAACCACTCCGTTCCGGCAATATTCATCCACATTGGCCATATTGAGGTTAGATTCAAATATACGGTACTGGTTATCCCCTGTTTTTCTCATATTCAGATACTTACCTATAAATGTCATAAGGTCAAGGCTGTCAAAATCTCTGGAATACAGGTTTTTATATATAATATGGAAACCCAGAATTTTTTTCCATTCATCCCGGGAATAGGCGGGGAGTCCATCAAATGCAGCATTGGTTGGCACAAAGACAGTGAAATACTGGTTTTTAGACAGCAGATCCTCGAATCCGTTTTCAATAAGTGCATTGTAAAAACTGCTGTAGTTCTCATTATTGCCTATAAGGGTAAGGAGATCATCATTACTGCGGTCAGGGGGATTGTTATAATATTCGTCCCACTCGTTGTTCAGGATGCAGGAGTTGCAGATGCACACGATGGTCAGTGCGATCATGATTAAAACGAATCCCCGGATAATCTTTTTACTTATTCTTTTCATCTCGGTTACTCTGTGACTGGAACAAGTACCATATAATCAAAAACACCATAACCATCGCTAAGTGATATAAATTTAATCGTATGTGAATCGGTCTCAGTCAGCCATATTCTTGCTATCCATTGGCTTGTGTTATAATTGTAGAGCCATTCAACGCCTGGCCATCTCTTTTGATGCACAAAACTGAACGCGTCACCCAGCAGGTCTCCATCCCAGAAAGCCTGCGCCCACCCGCAATTTTCGTGATAGCTTGCCCAGTACAGATATAAGTCGTATGTGCCACGGAGAATCGGGGGCACTTTAAATTCAACCACCCATCCCATCCTTGTTGCGGTAGTCTGAATATTTGTCTCACCGTCTCCCAGGATCGAATACCTGAAGTACAACCCTGTGTTTTCGGTTGATATGCCAGGGATATCCTGCAGATCCTTTTCTGTATAGGTCTGACCTATGCTTAAGCCCTGGTAATCAGTGAAATCAATAACTGTATAAACAGGTGATGGTTCACCGGGTTCCAGGATCCTGTCTATGCTATGAAAAACTCCGTTCTTTGCCTGACGGTTGGATTCTTCTTCAATCACAGTCACACACTTTTCAACAGGTTCACCGTTTACCAGCTCCATATGCCTGTTAAGGTAAATTTCATCCTCCAGCTGCACATTGATAAGTTTATTCTCAGCGAGTGTAGGATAATTGAATGAATCGATTGCGTTCAGGTAATAAAGACCCGGGATGATATGATATGCCATAAACTGATAAAATCCGTCATTTTTTCCGGAAGGATCATCAGTGTTTGAATATTTTGCCACAAGATCTTCTGCACTGGTTATCTCCTTCTGGTTGTAGACCTCATCTGATTCAGCAAACAATGTGAATCTGGTTCTGATGAATATGTCCTCATTAAGGTCGATCCTAATAACATCCAGGGTATCTGACAGCCCGCTTAATTCAAGGGCATCGACGAATATACTGTAATCCCCGGATTCCTTTAGCCGTTCAAGTATGGAGCCGACAAGCGGATCAAGTACCTTATTTATTTTATGGACAACCCCGTTTTCAACCAGTATATCCCTTTCCGTGATCATCGCATCATTCACATGGATGGTTTCAAGGCCGCCTTGCGAAAATGAGATAACCAGGTAATCTCCGGAATAGGTAGTATCGGCGATGACCCCGTCCCTGAAATAGGAGCTTTCCATTTCGACATCGATCAGATGGTATCTGACAAGTGTTGTCAGGTAGGTGCTGTCGAATTCCTCAACTGATGCTTTTCCGGAACGGGTACAGAAAACCTCAAATGCATCGTTGTCAGGGGCAAAAAAAGTATAATGCCCATATGCATTCAAAGTGCTCCTGAGACCTGTGATATCCAGTATCCTGAGCAGAGAGGAATACTCGTCCGCATGTTTTTCAAGGTAAGCTCCTATCGACAATTCGTCATCTGTATAGAATACCTCCGTCGATTCTTCCTGCCTGCAACCGCTCAACAGGAAAATCGCCACTGCCAGAAGCAGGACAAAAACAGCACTTATGCAGGTAATTGTTCTTCTCATCTACGCTACTGGTTGATATAGTATGGATTCTGTACCAGTTTATCGTTCTGGTCGATCTCATCCTGGTGGATGGGAAGGTACCAGCTGTTGGTATTTGAATATTTGCTCCGGATAATTTCGGCTTCCTCATAGGATTTATTTTCCGAAAGTATTTCTATAAACCTGTTCATCCTTTCGAAGTTATTCCTTCTGCCTATCCTTATCAGGTCAAACCAACGCTTGCCTTCCCCGCAAAATTCCTTTGCCCTTTCCCCGAGTATGATATCCTCAAGCATATTCTTATCGTTTATTCCTGAAATATTCTCCACCTGGGCTCTTGTCTTTATCATGTTTATCAGATCAACTGCCTGTGCATATTCGCCGATCTGGATAAGTGCTTCCGCTTTCATCAGAAGTATGTCCGGATAACGGTAGATGATCCAGTGTGCATCACTCTCCTTATTCCCCACCCTGAAGCCTGTTGCAGTAGCTCCTGTAACTGTACTGGGTGTTCCCTCTGTACCCACATATTTCCATAGAATATAGGTGGTCTCAAACACATACCATCCCCCTCCTGAAAAGGTAAGATATGTCCTGTTTCCTGCTCTTCTGTCACCCGGAACTTTTTCGAATTCCTGCACAAAGTATGGTGATACCCTGAATTCATCATTGCCATCAGGATATGTTCCGCCCATGGTTGGGGCCAACATTCTGTACAACAAATTGGTCTGGTTTAAATCCCTGTCGAACTGTATCTCGAAGATGCTCTCGTTGGAATTTCCCGGGAAGAAATTCATGAACCAGTCCTCGCCATCGATCAATCCGTACAGGTTACTATTTATCACCTGGTCGCATGCACTGATACAGGCCTGGTATTTTTCAAAATACAGGTAAATGTCAGCCATTAAAGCATAAGCAGCGGATTTGGTAGCCCTGCCTTTGTCGTATTCGGTTTTTTCATAAGAAGTGGGTAAACTCTGCACGGCTATCTTAAGGTCATCAATGATCTGAAGGAACACTTCCTGTTCAGAACTTACAGCGGGGTAATAATCCTGGGCATCGTTTTCTGATGCTTCCAGTACCAGGGGAACATCCCTGTATATCCTGACAAGGTAGAAATAGCAAAGGGATCTGAGGAACAGTGCTTCGGCCTCGAATGCCTTACTCTCGTTTTCACTGAAGGTCTGGTCACGTTCCACGACAATCGGGGAAAATTTCAGGACAGTGTTGGCAAAATTAATGATCCTGTATAACTGATTCCACCGGTTCAGCTCATTCTCGGGGTAGATGAATCCGTCCATGATCTTTTTGTCATCAGTACTGATATTCTGTCCTGCAACGATCAGATCTGCCCTGAGCTCACCATACTTAAATAATTTTTCCACACACCCCTGCAGTTCCTTATATGTTCCTGCTACAACAGCCTGGACATCATCGCCTGATCGCCAGAACTCTTCCCTTGTAAGTTCACTTTCAGGTTCCAGTTGAAGCCATTCCGAGCATGCTCCAAGCAGGGCAAGTAAGAACAGGAGGAACATATTTTTAAACCATTTATCCATCAGCTGTGACTTTTTCAGAATTTCACATCCACACTAAAAATATAGCTCATAGGTGGCGGGGTATCTGCCTCATCTTTACCTATAAAAAATGGATCAGTACTTATCAGCGGGACTTCCGGATCGACACCGGTATATCCGGTCCATGTATAAAGGTTATAAACCATAAAATTAAATTTAAGGTCTTTTAACCTAATCTTTTCGGCAAGAGCTTTCAGGCTATAACTGATAGTTGCACTCTTAAATCTGACAAAAGAGCCATCTTCCACGAAACGGTTCGATCCAAGCCAGTTATACCCCTGGTTATACAATGCCCTGGGAATATTTGTAATATCTCCCTGCCTTCTCCACCGGTTCAGTACAGAAACACTCTGATTATACCTGTAATACATATTTTCATTATACATCTTTGTCATGTTGACGATATCCTGTCCCAGCCGATAATGGAAAAAGAGTGTAAGAGTAAGATTTTTCCAGCTCAGCTTAGAACCAAATCCACCAATAAATTTTGGATTTGAATCTCCAAGCTTGACAATGTCCAGCTCATTTATGAGGCCGTCATGATTAATATCGTCATAAATAGCATCTCCTCCCCTGAAGCGGTACCCATCTGCATTTTCATATCTCATGTACAGGGGTTTGCCGCTCATGTCATAAATAATTCTTCCATTTTCATCGTATGCGACAGCATCAGCATCGGTAGGATAAACACCTATGTAACGGAATCCGTAAAAGGACCCGATCGGATGGCCGACCTGCGCCCTGCGCGCATATTGACCATTTCCGGCTTCAGAGCCAAATTCAAAATCGAAATTTTCAGGTATGCTTGTAATCCTGTTTTCGTTATGGGCAATATTGAAGTTAATATTGAAAGTAAGATTTTCCCGTTTTATGGCATCTGTCGCCAGCATTAGTTCCCAGCCTTTGTTATCCATCGATCCCCAGTTTCTTGTGATATTTGCAAAACCTGATGATGCCGGAAGTTTCAGGTTTTCCCATATAAGATCTTTGCTTTTTTGATTATAAATATCAAAATGAAGTTCCAGGTAATTTTTTAGAGCAGAAAGATCAATACCATAATTAATCTGCGAATTTTTTTCCCATCTGAAATGATCGAGCTGTAGGTTTGTAGGAACAACAACAGGCAGATCAATATATTCTATGCCGGTGCTGTACAGGTTAAAATATCCATAACTGCTGCTGGGTTGATTACCATTCACTCCGTAACTGTATCTTAATTTCAGGTCATTAATGAACTGGAGCTTCTTCATAAATGACTCAGAGGAGATTCGATAAGCAACGGATATGGATGGGAAGGTTCCCCATCTGGAATCATATCCGAACCTGGAAGAACCTTCCCTCCGTATGTTGAATTGAACCAGGTACCTGTCGAGAAGGCTGTAATGTACAAAACCAAGAAACGCAGCCATGCGGTTTGCACTGTACCCGTCACCGATCCAGTATACCGGAGCATTCTGGGCATAGTTTATCACATAGGAAGAAGGAAGGTTTGAAGTACTTCCGTAATACCAGCCATTCTTTTTATCAGACAAGGTAAAGGCTATCATGGAGGTCAGCTTATGCTTATTGCCCTTGGTATAAGTATAAACCAGCTGGGATTGGCTTTCCAGCACTGAACTCCTGTAATCCATCCCGGAAGCCTGGTTAACAAATGTCGATGTCCAATGCAATCCTGTAACCATCTGAGGGAGAAACCTTTCTTCCAGTTGATTATCCATATCATAAGCGACAAAACTTTGAAAAACAAGATTATCCAGGATGTCATATTTAAGCTGAAGTTTAGTCCTGAGCCTGTGCTGTTTAGTGTTCCAGGTAGATTCGTTGGCCATTGCCAGAGGATTATACCACCGGGAGCCTGACCCCTGAAAATTATCTCCTGGAGAGAAATAATTATCCGAGAGGTTTCCTTCAGGATCATAATCATAAATGCTCATATTGGGGGCCTTTATATAAGCAAGCTGCCTGAGGTTTCTGGCGTCACTGTAATGTTCAAAACTTTCCTGGTAGCTCAGGTCATTATCTGAATAGATATAGGAAAGATCACCTGAAAACATTAGCTTCCTGGAAACATGATAGTCGAGGTTAAAACGGGAAGTAAGCCTGGAATATGCTGTTCCTTTGGTTGTTCCAGTCTGGTCAAGGTAGCCAAGAGAAAACCTGTAAAGGGCACTTTCACCTCCTCCCATCATGGAAAAATTATGGTCATGGGCAATGCCTGTCTGTGTGATCTGTTTCAGCCAGTTAGTATTCCGGGAGTAATTATAATACTCTTCCCATTCCTTATCATATGCCAGTTCTTCAGGTATTTCCGTCGAGCCTGAGTTCAGTATTCCTTCCAGCATCAGCATGGAGTAAGAATCACCATCAAGCAGTGGTATGGATTTAGGCTGTTGCTGTATGCTCAGTTTATACAGGTATTCGAAGGATGTTTTACCCATCGCCCCTCTCTTGGTTTCGATAAGCAAAACCCCGTTTGCTCCACGGGAGCCCCATACTGCGGTAGCTGCTGCATCTTTCAGAACCTGGATGGTCAGGATATCTTCTGGTGCAATGTTGAGTATGCCGCTGAACTGCTCCTGTGTAACAGCAGAAAAATCAAAGTCATCGTCGAGCTCAATCTCAAAAGGAACGCCATCAACTACTATCAGTGGCTGGTTTGACCCGCTGATTGATGCCGTACCCCTGATCCTGATGGACATGCCTGCCCCGGGATCGCCTGAAGCCATGGTAATGTCCACATTGCTTGCATGACCCTGCAACAATTCACCGACATTAGACACCTGTATTTCCTCCAGTTCCTTCATATTAACTGTCGAGACAGCGCTGGTAAGGTCTCTTTCAGTGACCGGGATAAATCCCCCCACTTTCTTGCCTTCACCGGTAATAACCACTTCATCAAGCAGCTGTGTTTCTTCTTTTAGCTTGACATCAAAGAAGGTTTGTCCGGAAACTGAAAATTCCTCAGACTTGTAACCTATATAAGAGATTCTTATTTTAGTCTCGGGAGAGGTCAGCCGCAAAGTGAAATTCCCGTTTATATCTGTAACGGTGCCATTCAGGGTCCGGTTCAGATCATTTATTTCAATGACTGTTACCCCGATCAGAGACTGTCCTGTTGCTTCTTCCACTACCTTGCCCTTTATGACCGTTGGTGCCTGAGATAAAACGAACGGCACAACAAGCATTAAAAAGAGGACAACAGTAAGGATCTTTCTGGTCATAATTCTGCAATTATTTGAACAAAAGGATCGAGTCAATCTGGTGGATCACCCCGTTTTCTGCCATTTGATTGGCTGATACGACATTTCTTATATTCCCCAGGTTATCTTTAATTTTAAGGTCACCCTTATTATTAATAATTTCTATTTTATTAAACAGGTAACCGGTTTCCTCATCTATCCTGGTTGTGTTGAATTCCCCGGATTTTTCCCCATCATCAAAGATCACACCTTCAACAAAATGATACCGGAGGAATTGCTGAAGCGAATCAGCATCTGAGGGAACAGTCCCGTTTGCAATCCCTTCTGTCAGGGCTTGATTCGTAGGGAAAAAACATGTGTAGTAAGTCCCCACAGAAATATTATTAAGGCTCAGTGGCTGCTGGTTCTCATCCAGCAGGATCAGGCCTGACTCCATGCACAGTTGATAGAATTTTGAATACTGTGGAAAGATGTTCTGGTTTGTCAGCATATCAAAAATGGAGAATCGCGGCGAGACGAGCATTCTGTCAATTTTATAAAGTACCCCCTTATCGCTCACCATCTCAGCGTCGCTCATACGGGCCTGGGTCAGGTCACCCCCGGCATATATGCCATTGGTCCCCACGCCAATGTATGTATGCTGGGCAGATTCAATAAAACTGCCTTCCTCGAAATCACTTTCAGATAATTCTCCGAAAACCACATGCGTTTTGACCATATCAGAAGCCTGTCTCCGGTCGAGTGGCGCCAGAGGATTTGATTTTGAATATATTCCCCAGCCTCCCAGTCCATTCCTGAACATATAACCTGATGCATCAATGGCTTTATTCGTCGGTGCAAAAAGTGTGAATTTAAGACCTTCTTCATTCAGCAGCTGGTCAGCCAGGTAAAAAGTCAGCATATCGCAGAACCACTCATATTCACTATTGCCTAAGATCGGTTGCGCTACCGATTCATATATTTTAGGAAGAAAAAATTTTTTTATCCCGCAGAACGGGCCATTACTGGCCATCTGGGAATAATAGACATCTCCCTCTGATATATTGCAGTCTACCATTGAAGGCACAAGATCCCATTCCCAGTCTTCCGTCAGGGTGCTGAATTTTGAGGGCCAGTAATTGGTGCCAATATAATGCCGGATATACCAGTTTATCCAGTATTCTCCAATCTGGTATATGGATGAATATCCTGTGGTATAATTAACAAAGAATTGCTGCAAAGCATCATTTGTGGGAGCAAAAAGAGTCAGTATATTCTGGCGTCCATTATACCCGACATTTTCACCAGCAGGAGAACTACCTGACGGGAACAGGTTATTCATCCTCAGAAACAGTGAATCCAGTATACCGTCTTCATTAACATCTCCCTCATTATCCTGTGCTGTCGTGTAACTGCTGCTGTACTGATAATAGGTATTCTTTTCCAGTAACTCCCTGAATACACTGAATTCAGGCTTTTCCGTAAGGATATCATGATGATTGCCGGGAGGGATAAGGACTTTATTGATCTTATGAATCCACCCGTTCTGTGCCGGCACATCCGCTTCCACTATTTCGGCCCTGTCAACATTGAACCCTCCAAAAGCAGAGCCCGGATACAGGAAGGAATAATTAGACCCGGCATCCAGATCCAGCTCGGAAAATAATTCACTTGAATATACAGGTATGAATTTGGATTCGTGATAAACTGTATACCGGGCACCCAGTGTGTCAAACTCGATAGTCTTGGGTGGAGTGTATTTGGTGACCTGCTTAAAATTCAAGGTAGAGTAATCAATGTTCACATCCTGAACACCCAACCCATATAAAAGCATGAATTTAGAATAAGCCCAGAAAACTATATGATAGTAAACAATTCCTTTCAGCTCCTCTTCAGGTATCTCTTCCAGTGAGGAATAACCCGTTTCAGCGAAAAACTCCTGGAACGCCTGATCATCAGGTGCAAAAACGGTAAAATTGCCGGTCTTGCCCAGTACGTCATCATAATCTGCCAGTTCTACAGCTTTAATGAACTGGGTATAATGCCCATCCTCATCAAGAACTTCCAGAATTGTCCCGATCAGATTCTCCGGCACCTTGTAGTATTCGTCAAATTTCTTCTCGCAACCCGAAAGTAAGAACAGGACAGGCAGTAATAATTTCAATAACCCGGTAAATTTCAAAATCCGCATAAAATTACTTCGATAGGTTTATAAAAGTGAACGGATGTGAACCTGCACAGATCAGATTAATTATACTGTATTCTAAATAGTTACTTCTAAGTTAAAAATTCTTGCAACGTAAGTGATTGCTGCGAATTAAATGTAAAAAACACACTTATTTTTCAAACGAAAATTAATGTTTTTTTTGAATATAATCAACCTCCTGTATAGTGTTATTTAGCCTGACTGCTTATTTATATACATTCTAAATAAAAAATGATTCACAGGAACCTGAATCGTGAGTTGTGAGAAGGAAGAAAAAGTCCAAAGTTCAAAGTTTACCCTGTGGAATATTGCTTCGCAGTCCAGCCTCCGGCGGGAATTCCAAAGGGTGAAAGGTTCAAGGTTCAAAGTTCAAGGTCCAAAGTTCAGGATTTAAGAAGTGGGGGGATAGAGAGAAGAAGTTCCGGGTTCCTGATTGCTGGTTCATAACAGGACTTGGATTTTCTTCCATGAATCCCTGAAGCATGATTCTTGAACCTGGAACCAGGAACCCCGCCCGAACGTGCCGTTCGGTACGGGCGGGCAGGAACCTGGAACTCCCTTCTTCCGACTCACTACTCACTGTTCATTCCTCACTTCTCTGTGCTGACCGGATACGATACATATTTTTGCCGATCTCACGTGACTTGGCAATTATTTCTTTCTGTGGCACATCTCCCACCGTAAGAAAGCCTGCCTGGTAATTCTCTCCGTCCCCGCGGCCGGTCACTGCCTGGTCAGCCAGCTGGAACCAGTGGGTTCCCACCAGGTAT
>Ga0172366_10002486_pt1 | contig 14451 bp, 12 predicted proteins | sample LakKivSesite69cm_FD_114533 | JGI IMG/M metagenome (GOLD analysis project Ga0172366, IMG submission 114533) | Sediment microbial communities from Lake Kivu, Rwanda - Sediment site 69cm | ecosystem: Environmental > Aquatic > Freshwater > Lake > Sediment | place: Rwanda: Western Province, Lake... | reverse complement strand
CGCCTGTTCCACCAATGATTCCGATCTCTGCTCGCATAGGCATTTACTAAAATATTTCGATTTATAAGAATAGCGGGGAAGAAAGTTGGGCCAGCGAGGCTATTGCAATTATTGTGAATGGAGCTATCACGGTGAGTATGAAGCCGCTTGAGAACGCTACGATCAGTACGTCAGAACCGCAATAACGCACAAGTATTGGCAACGTTGTGTCCATGGTTGTGGCCCCGCCTGAAGCGATCGGAGCATATTTGTCAATTTTAACCATCAAAGAAACAGTGACTATAGTCAACAGCTCCCTCAGGAAGTTCAAAACAAACCCCAAGGCACCCCATTCTGCCCCAAAAATTTGCCCCATCAAAGGTCCTGTTAACGTGTACCAGCCATAACCAGCGCTTGCAGCCATCGAAGCAAACACGTCAAGTCTAAGAATTAATCCACCAACCAATCCGCCTAGAATACTGCCTAAGGCAACCGCAATAGGAACAACAAGGATTTTGGGCCCCGTTCGCTTCATCTTACTTGTCGCTTCTTTGTCCATCCCGAAAACAAGTCCCATCACAAACAATAGCAGAATAAGGGAAGCATTGAACAGATAATCAGAGACCCAACTGTTGGCAACCAAGCTTCCAAAATTATTGTTCAAATAACCAGCAATAACTCCTATTGCAAGTGCGGTTAATATGTACTTGATCATTCCATTCGGACCCTTCTTCTAGCCAGCTTCACGAAAAACACGCTGAATATTATGGCTAAAACCGACATTACAAGTGCGGTTAATCCAATCCTAGGCATCGAATTCAACAATTCACTGTTTGATCCAATGCTGAAACCGAGGGAAAAGATCAAAACAACTATGGCTATAAGTGAGACTTTATCAAGACTCACACGCCTTTTCTCACGTAAAAAATAGCCCAACAATATGCCTGTGATCAATGGAATTATCAGGGTTAATGCTGAAAGGTTAAGCATTATTTGATACCGTCCGTTGGTTACAAGCTGTATTTTTGATTCTAGATTTAATCTTTCTCACTGAAGGAAAGATGGAAGAAATTGGCAGATACGCAATATCTAATTTCATGCTTCTTCGTAGAATTCTTCTGGTCTCGGCGGTGTTGGAGCCAGCCCTCTGCGTTCGCGGATCTTCTCTATTATTTCGGCCTGCATTTGTTCTGGAACTGGAGCCCATCTGCTGAATTGTGTGGCCCAGAACGCTCTGCCCTGAGTTGACGATCGCAGTTCTTCAGCTAAACCAAATGATTCGGCGACCGGCATTTCCGCCTTGACAATTATCATGTCTTCCTCATTGATCATGTCCAAGATTTTGCCGCGGCGTTTTTGCACGATAGCGATGACGTTGCTTACGAATTCGTTCGGCACCTTGCATTCGAAACTGATTAATGGTTCCAAAAGTTTCGGGTCGCTCAGCAGGAAAGAGCACCAGATTGGACGCCAAGTCATAGGCAATATCTGTGCTGGACCCCGGTGTACTGGGTCTTCGTGAACCGAGACATCTTCCAAGTTCACTTTCAATCCGTATGCAGGTTCTTTTGCCAAAACTGAGGTGAACACTGCCTCGCGGAAACCTGACTTTATGTGGTCCATTATTTCTTCAACATATTGCCTGCCCTTTATTCTGTTTAGAAGGATGTTGTTGCCTTCAATGGCTACGACGTTGCGTGCGTCATCGGTTGACCAACCGAATCCTTTGAGAATCTTCTGCCTTTCATCTCGTGTTTGCATTTCACTGATCTTACCCGCCTTGATCGCTTCTATCACCTCTTCTGGCAGCTTTTCCATGGTCACCCAGAGCTTGTTGTGCTTGTTAGGGCTTTTACCCATGATCGCTGGGCCTTTGTAGTCGTGGCTGATTGTTTCACGGTAAATCACAATCGGTTCGCTGATTTTTACTTTCAAACCTGCTTCCTGCATTCGATAGGCTGTGATTTCTAAGTGTAGCTCACCCATGCCACTTAGCAGGTATTCTCCGCTCTCCTTGTTTATGACAAAGTGCAGGTTTGGATCTTCAGTCGTCAACTTGCGCATGACTTTGTCGAACAGTGGCAAATCCTTGACATCGGCAGGCTCAACGGCCACCGTTACTACAGGGTCTGAAACATACTTCAACCCTTCAAACGACTGCGTTTCCGAGCCTTCTTCTGCTACGGTCTCGCCTACATGGATTGACGGCAAACCGGAAAGTGCGGCTATGTTTCCAGCGGGGACTTTGTCGATTATCACCCTGTCTGCAGCCATGCTCATGTAAACCTGCTGGATGGTGCCTTTCTGCCTGCTGGTCATAAGTTGGACAACTTTCCCTTTTTCTACCGTACCACTGAAAACACGTCCGATAGCGACAACTCCACTGTGAGTGTCAACCTCAATTGTTGAAACGCACATCAGAAGCGGTCCGTTCGGGTCAACCTTCGCCATTGCTTTGCCCACATCACTGTTTGGGTCACCCGGCCAGATCTGGCTTTGTCTGTAGGGTTGCGCCTGTAACGGGTTGGGCAAATGTTCAACAAACATATCCAGTATCGGTTCACACACTGGCGCTTTCTTACTTAACGCGTCAACCTTTCTATTAACCTCTTCATATTCTCCTGTATACGCGTCGATAATGTCGGCAAAAGTCACACCTTTAGCCCTCATATGGGGCAAGTTTAATCCCCACTTATGCAGGGCTGAACCAAAAGCCACAACTCCATCTTCAACTTTGACCTGCCAATCCTTCTTATGCTCTGGCGGCGCATACTTTTCTATAAGATTATTCACTCTCGCAATAATTTTCGCAAATCTGCGTTGTATGTCTTCCGACGTGAGTTTTATCTCTTTTATGAGTCTGTCAACCTTGTTTATGAAGAGAATCGGCCTAACCCTTTCACGCAGTGCTTGCATCAAAACCGTTTCAGTCTGAGTCATCGGCCCCTCCACTGCGTCCACAACCACTAGGGCACCGTCCACGGCGCGAAGACTTCTCGTCACTGCTCCGCTGAAGTCTATGTGTCCTGGAGTGTCAATGAGGTTTATGAGGTACTCCTTTCCCTTCAAAGTGTGAGCTAGGCTTATGTTTGAAGCAAAAACGGTCATCTGCCTCTTCTGTTCAAGTTCCCAAGAGTCGAGGACGAGCTGCTGTCCAGCCCTCTGTTCGCTTATTATCCCAGCCGCTGCCAGAAGGCTGTCTGAAAGTGTCGTTTTCCCATGATCAACATGGGCTATGATACTTGTGTTCCTGATCATCTCTGGATAATTCATTAGTCTCTGAATTTCTTCGACCTGTCTATAGCGTACCATAATCAAACCTTCTCTGCCCTAGTCATACAATCTCGAACGCATTTATCGCCAGTAAAGGGTTTTGCCTTCATTTTCCGAGACATTCTGGTTTTCACTGCTTAAAGATAAGCTACATGCATGTAAAAAACGCAACCTATTAACTTTTTGCCGATTGTTTTAGTGATGTTTGTGGATAGTCTAAGCACTGTTATAATCACGCGTTCTCTTAAAGTGGCATACGTTTCGTACGTGGGCGTGCGGATAATTAACACAGAGGTTAACAGTTAACCAGAAAGTTAAATATTCGATGGACCTGGAAAGTAAACTGACAAGTTAAATGTTTACTGAAAAGAACATCAAGTTAGGGCTTTTTTAACCTATGTTGTATAAAAAATAGTTATAGGGGAGAATGAGTGGTCAAAGTGGAAGATTGTGGAAAATAACTTTTCCCACTTTTCTCCTTTCTCCCTTCACCCATTCTCCCCTACGATAGAATGCATTTCATAAAAATATATGTTGTGGAGAAATCTTCTATATCAAATGCAGGGCTTGCAACAGCTTGCATCTGAGTGACAAGAGATTAACTAAGCTGACTGCCGACCTTTTCCAAGACTAGGTAGGCTTGTTTTGGTTCTTTCACTATGAAATAAGCCTGAAAAGAAGCAGAAATAACTATGTACTATTAATTTTCGAGAACGAGAAGAGGTTGAAGGATGACTGATAGGCAATTGAATTGCAAGTAGCTTGTGATTCTTCCTTGAAACATCGATGCGTCATTCCATGGATAATATTAACTTGTCTGCAGTTTCCTTGTCTACGTAGAAGCCTTTTCTAGACAATCTGCCTATGCCTAGAAGCATGAAAATATGATTGAGCGGTATTGGCTTGGTGGCTTCGTGTAGGTTTTTGAATCTAACGAAAGAAACTCTTTGACTTTCCCCAACAAATTCTTCATACTCTTCTCTTGACCTCAAGACGGACTCAGCACCATATTCTTCCCATAATTCTCCAGCCTCGCCGACTTTTCGCTCAATGAGCTCTGCGTAGCCTGCCATCTCACCGACAGGTTTGGTCACGTAAAACAGTATTTGGGATGCATCTTTAGGCGGGGCGGCTCCTCTTCGCACGTACGAATGAACCTTTCTTCCCTGATGGTGTTGACCGCGAAATTCATTCCACCATTTTTCTTGAATCATCATGATGAAGGCCTGTTTTCCACCCATTGGATCACCTACACAACAACCATCATTATCCGCTTCCAGATTTAACATTTATTGAACTAGAAGTGCATTAACAGTTCCGATTAGTTTAAATGGGGGCTCTTGCCATTGTAAGCAGCAAAATATTGGGAATCAGTAGAAAACTGAATTGCCCTTGAGAAGCATACTTTGCACAGATGGTTCAGATGTGTATCCTGCAGAAAGCCTTAATGCAAACAAACATTTCGTATATCGCCATTTTCTTAGCAGAGGGCATGAATCAGAAAAGTTTCCCTAGAGGATTCTGACTTCTGAGTCATTCTTAGTTTTAGGCCGAGGGATTTCATTGAGGGATGCCGCGAGTCTGCATGTCAGAGAAGTTTTTGATTTTTTGAAAACTTCACGTGAAGGGTTGACAAGCGAAGAGGCTGACAAGCGGCTCGTCAAGTATGGTGCTAACACGTTGCTCGAGAAGAAACGTGTCCCCATAGTCTACAGGTTTCTTACACACCTTAAAGATCTGTTCAGCGTACTGTTGCTGTTTGCAAGTTCGCTTGCTGCATTTAGTGGCATGTGGGAACTGAGTTCCATAATCTTGACCGTGGTTTTGGTCAACACGGTTTTCGGTCTTTTCCAAGAATGGCGAGCGGAAAAAGCGATGGAGACGTTGAAAAGCTGGATGCCTGAATACGCCAAAGTTGTTCGAGACGGGGAACTTAAGAAGGTGTTGGTGAAAAATCTGGTTCCCGGCGACGTTATAGTTTTAGAAGAGGGTGACCGTGTTCCAGCGGATGCACGGTTAATTGAAGCCTTCGATTTATGGACAAACAACGTCCCCTTAACTGGCGAATCTGAACCGCAGCCACGAACGACCAAGTCGGTCAAGATCGTGGATACGACGTATCTCGACGCGCCAAACCTTGTTTTCATGAGCACAAGCGTTGCCAAGGGACGAGGGAAGGCAGCTGTAATCAAGACAGGCATGAACACAAAGTTCGGACAAATCGCAGGTCTAACACAAGAAATACACGAAGAGCCAAGTCCCCTACAGAAAGAGATTGCTTACGCTGCAAAATACGACTTCATCTTGGCCATAACTGTTGGAATCATCTTTTTCCTCACCAGCCTGATCTGGCTTCATGTACCCACGTATAGCAGCATCCTATTCATGATAGGCGTAATGGTAGCATGCGTCCCTGAAGGCTTACAGGTCACGGTGTCAAGTGCCCTAGCAATAAACGTGCTAAAAATGTTGAAAGAGAATGTTCTTGTCAAGCGTCTGTCCGCCGTTCAAACACTTGGCAGCGTGACCGTCATATGCACTGACAAAACTGGAACAATCACGAAAGGCGAAATGACCGTTAAAAAGATATGGGTTCAAAACAAGGTCATTGAAGTTTCAGGCGTCGGGTACAGTCCAAGCGGCGATTTTATCTACAATGGCAAAGTTTTGGGAAAGGAGGAATCCGGCACAGTTGAAAAATTGCTTGAAATCTCAGCCCTCTGCAACAGCGCCAAAGTTGAACCGCCCTCAGACAGAAACAAGTCTTGGAGCATCGTTGGAGACCCGACTGACGGAGCACTGCTTGCCACAGCATTGAAATACGGATTAAACGTGCAAAGCATGCTTGCCCAAAAACCCATCTTCCACATTATGCCTTTTGACTCAAAAAGAAAGAGAATGACAACCGTTCACAAGTACAATCACATAATCTGTGCATACACGAAAGGCGCGCCCAGAAGCATTCTCTCCATATGCAACAGAATAGTTGTCGAAGATAGAATAGAGAACTTGACCAAAGAGTACATGAACTCTGTCGAAGTAAAAATCCGCGAATTCGCAAACGAAGGACTCCGTGTCATAGCAGTAGCCTACACAGAGCTACCGTCAAACGGGAATTCTAAGGCTAGGAACATTGAAAAGGACATGATTCTTGTGGGCCTTGCCGCCATGAAAGATCCGCCCCGCCCAGAGGTTAAAGAAGCAGTAAAATTGGCAAAGCAAGCAGGCATAAAGATCCTTATAATAACTGGAGATTACGGTCCGACAGCACAAGCTATAGCTGAAGAAGTCGGCATCGTAGAACCAGAGAAATGCCGCATAATTCGCGGTGTCGACTTGGAAACAATGAATGACCAACAGATTGCAGAAGAAGCGAAAAAAGAAAATGTCATTTTTGCACGCGTCTCACCCGAACAGAAGCTTCGAATTGTGGCAGCTCTCAAACACTACAGCAACATTGTAGCCGTTACAGGAGATGGAGCCAATGACGCTCCATCATTGAAAGAGGCAGACATAGGCATAGCAATGGGTGCTTCAGGAACGGATGTTGCGAGAGAAGCGGCTGACATGGTTCTGCTCGATGACAGTTTTGCGTCTATTGTTAAAGCCGTGGAATCTGGGCGTGCAATTTATGAGAATCTAAGGAAATTTGTCGTGTACGTTTTCTCGCATAACTGGGCGGAACTGATTCCTTATGTGCTCTACGCGTTGTTAGGCATACCTCTTCCACTCCTTGTTGTCCAAGTCCTAGCGATCGACCTAGGCATAGATGTAATTCCATCATTAGCATTAAGCCGTGAACCGCCTGAAATGGGCATCATGCAGGAACAGCCGCGAAGCGTCAAAGAACGATTGTTTAACGCAAAAGTTTTTCTCCGTTCCTTTTACATTGGCGCTATAATCGCTGCTGGCGCCATGGTTGGTTGCCTGATGGCTTGGTCCGCTGGAGGTTGGCATCTAGGCTTGCCCTTATCTCCGGACAGCCCCGTCTATGTTAAAGGTACGACTATGACATTTGCGGGGATAGTCATAGCTCAGGTGGGTAACGTTCTCGCGTGCAGAACAAGCAAGGTATCTCTTTTCAAAACAAGTTTTAAGAGCAACAAATGGATCTGGCTCGGCATAGCTGCTCAGATATCCATAATATCTGCCATAACCTATGTTCCGCTAATGCAAAGATTTTTTGGCACAACTGCTTTAGGGCTGTTTGACTGGGCATTTCTACTGCTTCTTGGTGTGATAGTAATTTTTGCCGAAGAAATTAGGAAATGGTTTGCAAGAAAACTGTCAAAGTGAAGTTGTAGTCTGCAGATATGCGTTTACATCAAGTTTTTATGAACAGTTCTCTAAGTTATCGGTGATGTCAGGTAGAGAATTTTTTATAGAACGGTATGAGAAACTGGGCTGGAAATACGAGCATGTTGAGCCTAGGCAAGCAATTAGAATCAACTCTATAAACACTAGAAAACCAGCAGATGTTGTAAAAAGGCTGCAGTCACTAGGAATTGAGCTTGGAAGGGTTCCCTTCCTTGAAAATGGCTATTGGATATGTAAATCAGAATTCTCCGTCGGAGCAACATCAGAATACCTATTAGGCCTATACTCAATTCAAGAGGCAGCGGCTCAAATCCCGGCTACATTGTTCACAGAATTAAAAGACAAAACAGTACTAGATGCATGTGCTGCTCCTGGCGGAAAAACCATTCAATTAGCAGATCTAATGCGAAACACGGGTGCAATAATCGGTTTAGACGTCAAAAAACAAAGGCTAACGGCTCTGTCAAACCAGCTGGAAAGATGCCACGTAAAAAATGCAATAGCCTACCTTTTGGACGCAAGGAAGGCGTCGCGATTGAACACACGTTTTGACTGCATACTCTTAGACTTGCCATGTTCAGGCAACTTTGCCACAGACGAAGACTGGTTCAAAAGAAGAACAATTAAGGATGTGGAAAGAAATGCAATGCTCCAGAGGGAAATATTAGCGGAAACGAGTAAAGTCCTGAAGGATAATGGGGAAATAGTCTATTCAACGTGTTCTGTAGAACCAGAGGAAAATGAGTTGAACATCGACTGGGCGGTAAAAAACCTAAACCTCCAAGTGGAAGAAGTTAACTGTTACGGGCAGAAGGCATTAACGAACGTTTTCGGCAAACATTTAGACAGTTCGATAGAAAAGGGTAGAAGAATCTGGCCTGGTCAGACTCAAGGTTTCTTTGTGTGCAAACTCAAGCGACGTGAATGTGCATGATTAAGGCGATAGACGATTTCGTAAGTCGACTTGATGCAAGCGTTAGCCTAGACCAGAATTTAATAGTGAAAAAGCAGAACAGATTTTTCCTCCTTGACGAGAATCTGAGGAAATTGATATCAAAAGACTTCTTCTACGCAGGCATTTACCTTGGAAAAACTAAGAATAGGAAGTTCTTCCCAAGTTTCAGCCTGTTAGGAATGATCGCGCAGGGGAAGGCGAACAAGGTAATTGTTCACAAGAAAACAGCTTGGCTGTTTATCTGTGGAAGAGACATATTCAAACAGGGAATAATTAAAGTCATGGGTTCAGAGAGAAAAGGCGATTACACATTGGTTCTAAATATTCATGGTGAATGTTTGGGCTTTGGCAGGATTTTGTGCGATTTGGGCATAAGAAGAAAAGGCGTTGCAGTAAAGAACATTTCCGATATAGGCGACTTCCTTAGAAGGGAGAAATAGACAGACTCATGCTTTTAGATTCATTATTAAGCCAGTTGAAGATGCGGGTTTTGAAAAAGCATCTCGACCAAGAGTACCTGATTTGAGAATAGCGATGTTCGCTCAGAAAACTTGAATTATTGATGGGTGGTTATTCTTCGCCTTCCACAGCTTTTACAATCTTCTCCATTTTCACTGTCGTTTGCTCTCTTTTGGCCAAATTTCTGATTACGACTGCCCTGTCTTTCAGCTCTCTTTCTCCTACAATTATTGCAAAGTTCATCTTTCTTCTATCCGCATCTTCTAACGCTTTGGTCATTTTCCGTCCCATGACCTCCACTTCAACCGGTATGCCGGCGTCTCTCAGCATCTGTGATATCTTCAACGCTTCGGCTCTCAACTCCTCTTTAGTCGGAATGACCATAACGGTTTTTCCTCCATCGATTTTTGGCATTGGCGTCTGCACCTGTGCTGCAAGCATTATTCGGTCTATTCCGTGAGCAACTCCCACGGCAGGTGTTGGATCGCCGCCAAATAGCTCGATAAGCCGATCATATCTTCCGCCGCCGCCTAATGCTATGTCCACGTCTGGCACATATACTTCAAAAATCATTCCTGTATAATACTCAAGTCCTCTTGCGAAGCCAGCGTCGACAGTAATGTCAATCTTGCATCCACTTTCCGAGACGAGCTCTAGAATTTCATGGAGATTTCCTGCAGCTTCAACCGACTTTTCGTAGCCCTTAACCAAGCCTCTTGTTCTATCTATAACTTCAAAAATATTGCTCCCTTTGAGATCAACCAATTCCTGAAGAATCGTCATGCACTTCTCTGAGGCACCTGCTTCTTCAACCATTCTAAAAGCATCATCATACTGCTTCTTGTCCATTAATTGCATAACCGCGTTTTGCACTTTGTCCTGCAATTTTTCTTGATTGAACATTCCTCTCAAAACTCCAACATGTCCAACCTTGAGAGCAAATTTTCTCAGCCCAGCTTCTCGCATCAGGCTGTTTGTTAACATCAAGATTTCAGTATCTGCCTCCGGCTTGCTTGAGCCCATCAACTCATAGTTTGACTGCCAAAACTCTCTGTAGCGTCCTCGCTGCGGCTCATCATATCGGTAAATGCTGCCAACAGAAAAGAGCCTAAATGGTCTAGGTTCATTCCTCAAGGTTGTGGCGATGAGCCTCGCTACAGAGGCTGTAAACTCAGGTCTTAAGGCAACATCTCTGCCGCCTAGATCTTTGAAGACAAACATCCGAGACCTGACTTCTTCTCCGGCTTTCGCTGACAAAAGCTCGTATGATTCAACAACTGGCGTTATGATTTCTTTATATCCGTAGAGTTCAGCCACTCTTCTAGCTTGGGCTTCGACAAATCTCAACATTTTTGCTTCTTCAGGCAGAAAATCTCTCATCCCGCGAACTGTTTTGAACTCAGACATCTCCGGATTTCTCCATCACTATTTCAGGCTTAATTCTGAAATGGAATAGTAAACTATTTCCCCTCTGCGGTTCATAACCGCCAAAACTAGCTCCTTCTTAAGACTCAAACTCTGCGTCAACGCGTTGGTTAGATCTTCAACCGAAATCGGCTTTCCCTCTTGAACACTTACAATTAGATATTTGGCGGTATCTTTGCTGTAATCTCCGCGGTCATAAACTCGAAAGTCAACGCCTGAGCCGAAACCTTCTCGTACAACGTACCCACGACTTCTCAAATCGCGGTATGCAAGGTATCGTGCCCAAGCATTTTCATCCGCGACCTCGTAGCGCTGGAGCAATTCCTGAAAATCCACTTTTCTGCCTTTTTCTTTTTCAATTTCCAACATTCCTTTGTCAAGAAGGTAGAGAGCCTCATAAAAGGCTAGCAAAAGCCGATTTTTTCCACCCACACCATATCCTCTGGAAGAAAGTTCATCCACAAACTGCTTCTCAGAAATTTCGACGCCTTTTTCATCAAGGCGACCCGTAATCTTGAGTTCCGAAGCGCTTGGCTGTTTCTCTTTGCTATTGCCCATCTAAACCCTCCGCTAGCATAAAACCATGTTTTCACTTATAGCGGTTGGCTTCAAACTTGCTGAAATCCCTTTTCCGTAAGATGCCATCTTCACAAATTATTGCTGACACATAGTTGAGCGGAGTTATGTCAAAGGCCGGATTCAGAACATCCACTCCTTCGGCAGCAATTCTCTGTGAGCCTATATGGGTGACTTCTTCGGGTTTCCGTTCCTCAATGACAACTTCTGCAGACGTGTGGGCCAAGTCAAATGTGGATTTCGGCGCTGCAACGTAGAAGGGAATTTTGTGTTCTTTGGCCAAAACGGCAACCGTGAAAGTGCCAATTTTGTTGATAATAGCGTCTCTGACTATTCGGTCTGCCCCAACTATGACTTTGTTGACCATCCGCTTGTACATGACATAGCCCACCATGTCATCTGTGATCAAAGTGACTGGTATGCCATCTCGTTTGAGTTCGTAAGTGGTTAACCTTGCTCCCTGCAATAGCGGGCGAGTCTCATCAGCAATAACCTTTATGCGCTTGCCTTGTTCCCAAGCAGCTCTTACAACGCCTAAAGCGGTGCCATAATCAACAGTGGCTAAAGCACCAGCATTGCAGTGCGTCAGAATAACATCTCCATCGCGGATAAGCCCAGCACCGTGCTTACCAATCAGGCGATTTGCCGCCGCATCTTCATCAGCAACTTTCCTTGCCTCTTCAACCACAAAGGCAGCCAAATCTTTGGCATCTCCAGAAACAGCTTTCATCTTATCCAAAACTCTGTCTAAAGCCCAAAAAAGATTAACAGCGGTTGGTCGTGTTCCCCTTATGGTTTCTGCAGCCTTTCTTAATTCATCTTCCAATTCCTTTCTGCTTCTCGCTCTTGAATTGTAGGCTGTCAAAGCTAAGGCGAATGCCGCGGCAGCTCCTAGAAGTGGTGCACCTCTTATCTTCATCGTTCTTATAGCGTCAGCCACATCATCGCAAGTTTTCATGCTGATATTCACTGTTTGATTCGGCAGCTTCGTCTGATCAATAGTCACAACCGTGCCATCACGCCATTCTATCGTTCGCATGGATTGAGCCTCGTAAAACGTTTATGCACTGAGCGTATAAGATTTGTTAGCAAGTGAAAAAGGTTATGAAAAAAGAAAACCTTAAAACGCTTGTTGAAAGTCTAGGGCAGAAATACTCTGAAATTTTAGGCATAAATCTTTCAGACGGAAGAGATGAGGAAGTCTTCAAATGGTTTCTAGCATCAGTGCTGTTTGGCGCGCCCATAACAGAATCAGCAGTGATCAAAACGTACGGGTGTTTCCAGAAATATGGTGTTCTGACGCCAAAGAAAATCCTCAAAACAGGATGGGATGGGCTGGTCAAAATCTTGGACGAGGGCAGCTATACGCGTTATGATTTTAAGACTGCAGACAAGCTCTTGGCAGTTATGGAAAGCCTAATGGAGAAATACAACGGAAGCCTCAGCCTTATTCACAGCGAAGCCTCTGATGCGCGTGACCTGGAATACAGATTAAAGAGCTTAGGAAAAGGCATTGGCGAAGTGACCGTAAGCATCTTTTTAAGAGAACTACGGGGCATTTGGGAAAAAGCTGACCCGAGCCCAACTAACCTTGAAATTCTCGCAGCTAAAGAACTTGGAATCATAAAGAAAGATGCGACAGCTGAAAATGCCTTAAAGCAGTTGAAGGTTTTCTGGGCTAAAAATAAAGTTACTAGAAGAGATTTTGTTAATTTCGAAACTGCTTTGCTGAGGTTGGGTAAAGATTTCTGTAGAAAAGGAAAATGCGCTAATTGTCTAGTTAGTAACGGGTGCTTGAGTCGTAGGGTGCCTTTACATAGGTAATTACTTCCACTGGACATTCGCCTGAAAGTTTCAGAACCCTTTTCCACTCATCTCCAACGGCTATAAGCGAGAAAAGACCTGACATCTCTGCTTTTGCTTTTCGAACCAAATTGACCAAAGCGGCCTGTGTTTCTCCAGTTTTGATCATGTCATCTACAACTAAAACGCTATCTCGTTTTTTGATTGCGTCTTTGGGAATGTAAAGTGTCATAGTTACTCCCGAGCCTCTGAGCACGTAAGTTTCTTCCAGAAAAGCTTTTACTCCAACTTCTTTGTTTCGTTTTGCGACTGCGAGGTTGACTCCAAGGGCGTTTGCAACCATCGTCGCCAACGGAATTCCATCGGCGGCGGCTGACAATACTTTTGTCACACGTTTTCCAGCAAAATTTGCTAGCGCATGATTCGCTGCTTGTTGCAGAATGTTAAAGTCGCCCACAATCTCGGTGTTATCAAAATATCCGTCTTCATCAAACTTGATTCTACTACGGAGTTCAGTCTCTAAACCGACAAGTTTCGACAAGACTTTCCAGAGTTGCTTTGCCCTTGCGGTGTTGGGCAACACATGTCCTTTTGCGTATCTGCTCAAAACGGTTACGGGCAAGCCTGTTTTGGAGGCCAGCTCGCGATACGTAATGTTTCTCTTATACTTCGCGGTTCTAAGCAATTCGATTGTCATTAACCGCAGTTTTAAATCCTCCGCATGGGTACTCATAATAATCCCTTATACATCGATAAATCAAACTTCAACGTGATTACCAGTTATTATTGCACTACTATTATATATTTTACTGGTTAGAAACCGTTCAGTTCCTCAGGCACTAATCAACATAATTTTAGATCTGATTTTCCTTCCACCAAGTCTCAGCAAATTCTATTTCAGCCGAAGATTGCGCAAGCTATCTTGCATCTGCTGGCACTGGAAAAATTGCGGGAGCCAGATTCAACAAATGTGACTACTTTGTACTTGCAAAACGGAATTGTAGTAGATCTTCTTGGTCTGAGACTACGGTGGGGGAGCCCAAGTAGCGGACGTTTGACCAAAGTTTTTCGCCACGACCCCTATGTCTAGGATGTTGACTACTCTATTATTGTCGATGTCTGCTCTGAAGTTCCATCGTGGATCTATTGGTGGTACGTACTCGGAATCGAAGGCTTTAGCTACTGTTGCTATGTCGATTATGTTGACCTTGCCGTCATAATTAATGTCTACTGGGAGGTCGCTTGATGTGGGCTGTGTTGAGTTGTCCAAGAGGGCTTGCGGAACGTAGTACCACTTCCATATGGTATATCCATATATTCCCGGATAAGATGGGTTATAATACCAGCCTACGATCCAGTCTCTTTCGAAATGACGTTGTAAGGATTGGACAATCATCATACTTGGCAAATCTTCGACCGCCAAAACTTGAATGTCGTGGTAGATGATCGCTCTTCTAGCTGGATCAGGTTCTCTCAGGGCCGTATCGATGAGTGTGTCCATGTTTGGGTTTGAGTAAAGCTGCCACGCTGCAAACATGCCATTGCTGTGGTAGAATTCGTGAGCAACTTCATGAGGATCTGGGCATGAGGAAAGCCAGCCGAGCACCGAAATTGGGAGTTGACGGTGCCTACTTGCTAGCAAGAATTCTGCCCATGGGACAGAT
>Ga0172366_10002485_pt1 | contig 14456 bp, 11 predicted proteins | sample LakKivSesite69cm_FD_114533 | JGI IMG/M metagenome (GOLD analysis project Ga0172366, IMG submission 114533) | Sediment microbial communities from Lake Kivu, Rwanda - Sediment site 69cm | ecosystem: Environmental > Aquatic > Freshwater > Lake > Sediment | place: Rwanda: Western Province, Lake... | reverse complement strand
TCCGGGGTGAGGGGGTCTTTCGCAGCATTTACTTGTTTCCAATGGCCATCTCCCTCATTGTCACGGGAGTCGTGTGGCGTTGGTTGCTCAACCCTGGCACTCCAGAAGGAGGTAGCACGGGAGTTAACCTGCTGCTTGAGAGCATCGGGCTAGGATTTCTGAAATGGGGCTGGTTCACCGATCCCACGGTGCTGTATATCCGACCTGAGTCAGGTATCGGACAACTGTTGCATCGGGTGGGGTTAGGCATGTTCACGAGCCCCAACTTTGGCATGTCGGTGGCCATGGTCTCGGTGGTGCTCGCCGCCACCTGGCAGATGTCCGGCTATACCATGGCTCTGTATCTGGCTGGCCTGCGCAGCATCCCGGACGAGCTGCGCGAGGCCGCGCGAGTGGACGGAGCGTCCGAGCTACAAATCCTCCGCCATATCATCGTGCCGCTTCTGAAACCGATCACTCTTAGTGCGGTTATTATCCTTGGGCATATCTCGCTCAAAATCTACGACCTCGTCGTAGCTATGACTGGGCCGGGCATTGGCTTTTCGACTGACGTGCCAGCCTACTTCATGTGGGAGACAACCTTCGAGGGCAATCGTTTCGCGCGGGGAGCCTCGATAGCCACGATTTTACTGGTGATGGTGGCCATTCTCATCGTCCCTTACCTGGTGTCTAGCACCCGCAGAGAGGCCCAGATATGAACGCTCAAATGGCTGAACCACGCAAGGGTGTGAGCCCAAGGCTGCACTGGTCACGTGTCCTGATCTACATCGTTTTGACCATCTTTGCTGTGCTTTATCTGATGCCGGTCTACGTTCTGTTGATCACTGGCATGAAGAGCTTTGCCGAAGTGAGCCTCTCGCGCATGTGGGCCCTGCCATCCGGGTTGCATTTCCATAGTTTCGTCAAAGCCTGGACTGGAGGTATTGCGGCGGAGGGGTTTGGCGAGCTAGCCAGGTTTGGTGGATTAGGGAAGAACTTCATTAACAGCGTATATCTGGCAGTGCCAGCTACGCTCATTTCAGCCATGATTGGTTCCATCAACGGCTATGTGCTGGCCAAGTGGAGATTCCGCGGCTCCGAAGTGCTTTTCCCGTTGCTGCTATTTGGGATGTTCATCCCTTATCAGAGCATTCTTATTCCGTTGATGCAGACGTTAAACCGAATGGGGCTTTATGGCTCCATCCCTGGCCTGATCTTCGTTCACGTGGTATATGGCATCCCCATTACTACCCTTATCTTCCGCAACTACTATGCATCCGTGCCAACGGAACTGGTCGAGGCGGCCCGGATTGACGGGGCCAACATTTTCGGCATCTATCGGCATGTTCTCTTCCCATTGTCAGCGCCTGGCTTCGTGGTAGTGCTGATCTGGCAATTCACCTCCATCTGGAATGACTTTCTGTTCGCGGTCACGGTGATTGGCAACCCTGAGGTCCAACCTATTACCGTGGCGTTGAATAACCTGGCTGGTAGCCTTATCGTCGAATGGAACGTGCAGATGGCTGGAGCATTGCTGGCGGCACTGCCTACTCTGCTGGTATATATTTTCTTGGGGCGGTACTTCATGAGCGGCCTTATGGCTGGTTCTCTGAAAGGGTGAACAGCCCCCTATATGCCTGCTCTATATATTACATCGCAAGAGATTCTCCCCATATTACTGGATATGTATCTCTGAACTTCGCTCTACCTTCGCCCTGTACTGAGTCGTCTGGTACTGGTTCCTTTCCTTCAAATCTTGTTTGCGACTGTCTGTTTCCCCTATCGCCATGGCAGGCATCTCTGACATCGTGTCGGGTTTTGAGAGTGCCATCGCATTGACCATAAGGGGTTTGTCATTTTATAACTCGCTGTGATAGAATTGAGCCTGTTAATATACCTGGAAGGACCATCTGGGTCTGCTCGTAGGAATCTGAGGAGATGGAGCATCGCTTCATAAACCGCCTTGTTTTCATGGGCACCCCACGTTTTGGCCAGCTTATCCTGGAGGCTCTGCTCGGTCACTACGAGATTGCGGCGGTAGTTACCCAGCCAGACCGCGAAGCTGGCCGAGGCCGGCGCATAGCCATTTCCCCTGTGAAGGCCCTGGCGCTGGGCCATGACCTGCCCGTGCTTCAGCCACAAAAACTGCGACAGCCAGAAGTTATCCAGCAGTTGCTTGCTCTGGCTCCGGCGGTGATCGTGGTGGCTGCATTTGGGCAGATTCTGCCTGTCTCGATCCTGTCACTGCCGAAGCATGACTGCATCAACGTGCACGCCTCTTTGCTACCTCGTCACCGTGGTGCAGCTCCCATCCCAGCGGCAATCCTGGCTGGAGATGAGCAAACCGGCGTGACCATTATGCTTATGGATGAAGGACTGGACACTGGCCCTATCCTGAGTCAAGCAACGGTAGATATCGCCCCTGAAGACACTACGGCCTCGCTGACGGAGAAATTAGGCCGTCTTGGTGGACAACTTCTGCTGAATACTTTACCTTGCTGGCTGGCAGGAGAAATCACTCCTAAAGGACAAGATGAAAGCCAAGCCACGTATGCAAGACTGTTACGCAGAGAGGATGGGCGCATCAATTGGACAGAGCCCGCAGTCCAGATCGCGCGGCGTTGCCGCGCGTTTCATCCCTGGCCAGGAGCTTTCACTTTGTGGGGCGATAGGGAGCTTAAGGTGCTGCGCGCACGACCCTTGTCTGCGAACACATCTGGCGAGTTGACAGGCAAAGTAGTGCGCGTTAACTCCGAGATAGCAGTGGTGACAGGTAGTGGCCTGCTAATCTTGGAAGAACTACAACTGGCGGGTAAGCGGCCGCTATCCGCTGAGGAATTTGTCCATGGCCAGCGGAAATTCGTGGGCTCACTCCTGTACTAGAGCGACTAACAACCACTTGAATAGATGAATAGAAAGGGGAGGAACACTACAACGTTATGCAAGAAGTTACACTGGTTGTTCGGCACAAAGTAGGCTTGCATGCCCGACCAGCCGCTATGTTCGTCAGCACAGCGAAACAATTCAAGTCTGACATTCTCGTGGGCAAGGGAGACATGGAGGTCAACGCTAAGAGCATTCTCTCTATACTCACGCTTGCAGTAAACGAGGGCACTGTTATCACGGTCAAAGCAAATGGCGAGGATGAAGAGAAAGCGGTGAAGGCCCTTCAGGAATTAGTAGAAACCAATTTCGGCGAACCCCTCTGAGAAGTCTCACTACCAACAGGGAGCGAAGTTGCACCTTTGTTTGTTCTCAATTTGGGTCGGGAACCCTATGAACGTGCCTGGGAGCTACAGCATCGTCTAGTCAAAGCTCGGCAAGAAGGACGTCTGGATGATGTCCTAATACTGCTGGAGCATGAGCCCGTGATCACCCTGGGCCGCCTTGCCAATGCCAGCCATATCCTGGCGTCTGCGGATGAGCTACGAAAGGCAGGCATCACTGTCCACAGGGTTGAACGCGGAGGCGATGTTACTTATCATGGCCCAGGGCAATTAGTGGGCTACCCCGTCCTGTCTCTGGAAAAACACCATCTGGGTGTTTCCGATTACATGCACGCATTAGAAGACGTGCTTATCCGCACGCTATGTGATTTCGGTGTGCCCGCCCATAGGCGGGCTGGCATCATTGGCGTGTGGGTAGGAGAAGCCAAGATCGCGGCACTAGGAGCACGCGTGGAGCGAGGAGTGACCTATCATGGCTTTGCGCTGAATGTCGCCCCCAATCTGGAGCACTTTGCACTAATTGTGCCTTGTGGACTAGCTGGTACGCGGGTCACTTCCATGCAGCGCGAATTAGGAAAGCCAGTCGAGATGCAACTGGTCCGTGAACGTGTGACATGGAATTTTGGCCGGGTCTTTGCAGTCCCCTTGGAAGAGACCACCATCGCGCAACTGGCGCTGTAGATTTACCACAGCAAAATACTCCAAAGTGATGTTGGTTTGCATAAAGTCACAAGTATGCTACAATACATCGTACGTTTGACATGAAGGAGCATCCTTAATGCAACGGCAGGAAGTCATCGCCTACTGTGTCAAATGCCGTGAGAAAAGGGCTATGCAGGGTGCGGAGCCCGTATATACTACTGCGGGAAACCCAGCGACGCAGGGAAAGTGCCCAGTCTGTGGTACCACCATGTTCAGGATGGGTTTGACAGACGCCCATGCTTCCATACCTAAGCCTGACCGTCAATCGCCCACGCATCTCTCAGCAAACGGACGCTCACGCGTACAAAAAGTACAGCATCAAGCTGATGGTAAGCTCGTCATCGTTGAATCTCCAGCCAAAGCGCGGACTGTTGGCAAATTCCTCGACAAGGACTACAAGGTCGAGGCTTCGGTAGGACATGTGCGCGATCTCCTGCGCTCCAAGTTGAGCGTGGATGTGGAAAATGACTTTGCGCCTATTTATCGTGTGCCAAAGGAGAAGCGCGAAATCGTCCAGCGTTTGAAAAAAGCGGTGAGCCAGGCTGGAGAGGTCTACCTTGCCACTGACCCTGACCGCGAAGGGGAAGCCATCGCCTGGCACCTGATAGCCGCAGCCACCATCCCCCCCGAGATGACACACAGGGTTGTTTTCCATGAGATCACTGCGGCTGCTGTCAATGAGGCCTTTGCACACCCGCGTGGCCTCAACATGGACCTGGTTAATGCACAGCAGGCGAGGCGTATTCTGGACCGCTTGGTTGGCTACAAGATCAGCCCGCTGCTGTGGCGGAAGGTACGCAGCCGCTTATCGGCTGGCCGGGTACAATCCGTAGCGGTACGCCTGATCGTGGAGCGTGAACGGGAGATACAGGCGTTTGTGCCGGTCGAGTATTGGTCCATCGCTGCCGAACTGGCCAAGCAGGACACCCGAGCGCTTATCCCGCGCCCAAGTTTCATCGCCAAACTGCTCAAGATTGGGGACAAAGCAGTTGACCTGAAAGACGAGCCGGCGACTCAGGCCGTTGTGGATGATCTGGAAGGCGCAGGCTATATCGTGGCCAACGTGCGCAAGTTCAAAAAGCAGCGCAAGCCGCCTGCTCCCTTTATCACCAGTACCATGCAACAGGAAGCCTTTCGACAACTGGGCTTCACGGCCAAGCGCACTATGGCGGTGGCACAGGCGCTCTATGAGGGCGTGGATCTCGGTGGAAGCGAGCGAGTTGGGCTAATTACGTACATGCGTACAGACTCAACCAGTATCGCTGCAGTGGCGCTGGCTGAAGTGCGGGCCTATATCAAAGAGAAATTTGGGGTTAACTTTTTGCCTGCCAAGCCCCCAGTGCACAAGACGCGAGCAGTGAAAGCGCAGGAGGCGCATGAGTGCATTCGCCCAACCTCAGTCCGGCGTGAACCCGATGCCATCCAGAAGTACCTGGACAAGGACCAGTACCGCCTCTATCAACTCATTTGGAAGCGCTTTGTCGCCAGTCAGATGAATCCCGCTATCTTCGACGTGACCGCTGTAGATATTAAGGCTGGCCGCCTGAAACCAGAGATGACAGTGCCCACGGGGGATGCCCTCAAGCCATTCCTTGAGGCGTTACTCTACCTGTTTCGTGTCACCGGATCAACAGTTGCCTTCCCTGGCTTCCTGTTAGTCTACGAGGAGGCGAAAGATGAAGGGGTCCTAGAAGAAGATGCTGGTGTTCTGCCGCCCCTGGGAATTGGCGAAGTCCTGGACCTGTTACGCTTGATTCCAGAGCAACACTTCACTCAACCGCCACCACGCTACACAGAGGCTTCCCTGGTGCACGAACTGGAAAAGCACGGCATTGGCCGACCAAGCACTTATGCACCCATCCTGTCCACGATCCAGGCACGTGGCTACGTGGACCGGGCAAACAAGCATCTGGTACCGACTGAGCTGGGTTTCCTGGTCAGTGATCTCCTGGTCAAGCACTTTCCAGACATTGTAGATCTACCATTCACAGCCCATATGGAGGATGACCTCGACAAAATCGCCGCAGGTGAGCGCAATTGGGTCACTGTGCTGCGCGAATTTTACACCCCCTTCGAGCGCACGCTACAAATGGCCGAACGCAACATAAAGAAAGTGGAAATTCCGCTCGAAGAGACCGGGTTGATTTGTGAAAAGTGCGGCAGCCCCATGGTGGTCAAGATGGGTCGCTTTGGCAAGTTCATTGCTTGCAGTAACTATCCCCAGTGCCGCAACACCAAACCCTATGTGGTTAAGACCGGGGCCAGGTGCCCAGACTGTGGTGGGGAATTGCTAGAAAGAAGGACACGCAACAAGCGCATCTTTTATGGCTGCGCCAACTATCCTAGCTGCAAGTTCATGATCTGGCAACGGCCCCTACCTCAGCCTTGCAAAGCATGTGGTGGTTTGCTGACCGAGGCTAGCAAGAACAAGGTTAAATGCACGCGATGCCAGCAGGTATTCGAAAGAGAGGAAGAACCTGAAAAGAGAGCTTGAGCGCTTCTTGACTTATCTCGTCGCAGAGAAGAATGCCTCGCCCTACACCATTGACAGATATCGCCACGAGATTGGAGAGTGCCTGGCATTTCTAGAAGAACAAGGAGTTCACGTCTGGGCAGACGTGGACCGCCTGGTATTGCGGCGTTATTTAGCCTGGCTGAACGGGCAAGGTTATGTCAGAGCCAGCATAGCCCGGCGACTGTCCGAACTGCGCTCATTTGGTCATTTTCTGGTACGAGAAGGAGTTGTGGGCATCAATCCTTTTAGCGCAGTATCTTCACCCAAGGTGCCCAAACATCTGCCCACATCCCTTTCCATAGCAGAGACCGTTGCTTTGCTCAGCGCTCCCGACGCCACCACTCCGCAGGGCTTGCGCGACCGGGCTATTCTTGAAGTCCTCTACAGCGGTGGTTTGCGTGTTAGCGAGTTGGTGGGGCTAGATCTTAATAGCATTGAGTGGCAAAGAAACGAGCTACGGGTGTGGGGCAAGGGAGCGAAGGAACGCATTGGGCTCTTGGGCCGGCCGGCCATGGCTGCCCTACATGTATACCTTGAGCAAGGCCGACCTCCTCTGCTACAGGGCAGAACGAGCAACGCCCTCTTCTTGAACCGCTCTGGCAGCAGACTCACTACACGCAGCGTGATGAACATACTGAAGAAGTACAGTCGGCTGATTGGACTGGAAAAGCGGGCCACGCCGCACACACTGCGGCACACCTTCGCTACCCATCTCCTAGATGGCGGCGCTGACTTGCGATCTGTTCAGGAATTGCTTGGCCATGCGCGTCTGGCCACGACCCAGATATATACTTATGTCAGCCAGAGCCGTGCTCGCGAAGTATACCTACATTCCCATCCCTTGGCCAGGGCTGCTCACAATGACACCAACCGCACAAGCAATTGAAACGAGCGCACGTTTGAGGGACTCTAGTCTCTGAGGAGGGATAAGCATGCAACTGGCGAAATTACGGCGGTCTCTCGAAACGGAAGGGCTGGATGCCATCCTGATCACGAGACCGGAGAACGAACGATACCTGAGCGGCTTCACGGGTGGGGAAGGTGCATTGCTAATCACCCAGCAAGAGGCATTGTTGCTCACTGATTTTCGCTACTTTGAGCAGGTAGCAGAAGAGGCCCCCGATTTCGAGCTGGTGAAAGTAGAAGACAAGATGCCCCAGGTGCTTAAGCGTCTCCTCGAAGAACGGGAAGTGAAGACGCTGGGATTCGAGAGCACGCATGTGCCATTCGCCCAATACCAGGAATGGAAAAAAGCAACCAGAGGCCTCAAATGGATACCGACTAAAGAAATCGTGGAAACCTTCCGCATGGTCAAAGATGAAGAGGAACTAGCAAAGATAAGGAAGGCCATTGCTATAGCTGACATGGCCTGCGACTACATTCGCAACTTCATCGAGCCAGGCATGACTGAAAAGCAAATCGCCTGGGAACTCGAATCGTATATGCGCAGGCACGGCGCTGAGGGCCTCGCCTTCAACTGTATTGTAGCTTCTGGACCGAATAGCGCCAAGCCTCATGCTGTCCCACAGGATCGGCAAATCGAGGCAGGGGAGCCGATTGTGTTAGACATGGGTGCCAGGGTTGATGGCTACAACTCCGACTTAACCCGCACGATATGCCTTGGAGAACCAGGCCAGAAGCTACAAGAGATATATAACATCGTCCTGCGTGCTCAACTGGCGGCCGAGAAACAGGCAAGACCCAGAATGAAGGGGCAAGAAGTTGACGCCGTTGCGCGGAATATCATTGTTGAAGCTGGCTACAAGGAGTACTTTGGACACGGTCTTGGGCACGGTGTGGGCCTTGCTGTACATGAGGGACCTGCAGTCAATTTGACATCTACAGTTACTTTAGAACCAGGCATGGTGTGCACTATAGAACCAGGCATCTATCTAACGGGTTGGGGTGGGATACGGATTGAAGATATAGTGTTGTTCAAAGAAGACGGGGCCCAAGTTCTGAGCAAGGCCCGTAAAGAACTACGCGCGCGGTAGTTCCAAAGAATCCATCACCAGGCACTTGTGTTTCTTGTCAAGTTGTGCTAAAATAACAACGGAGGTGCAACATGGCCGAGAATGATATTACCGCTTGGATCCGGGAAAAGGTAACCGTAGAAGTTGTAATAGCTTTTGTCTTGGGTGTCGTTCTGGGCCTCATCGTGCTCGGTTGGTGGCTGTGGCCAGTGCAATGGATAAATGCCGATCCGGCCGATCTGAAAGAAAGCTACAAAGAAAGCTACCTTCAGATGGTCGCCGACTCTTATGCCTTGACTGGCAACGCTGAAGTGGCTCGTGCCCGCCTGGAAGTACTCAAGGCGCCAGGGGAGAAAGACGCTAATTTATCCGCCATGCTAGATGCCCTAATCAAGGCTCAAATTAAAGCGGGCAAAGCAGATGATGCTATGCGTCTGCAAGGGCTGTCGTCAGCCATGATCTTGCCGTCACCTCCGACGCCACAGCCCACGTTAGCGCCTACCAAGCCCGCTGTGACCAAGGGAAGCCAGTTGCTGCGTGTGGTCGGCATCGCGTTTTTTCTGCTGCTCCTAGGTGCGGGAGTAGTGCTTCTCCTGATACAATTACAAAGGCGGGAGCCTCTGCGCCGCAGACGTCCGCCGCTTGCAGAACAGCCCTTCGCTAAAGCACCACAGATGGAAGGAGAGGTGATTGCGCCTCCCCCTTCCGAGGGCACTCTTGGACACTTTGAGACTACCTACAACCTTGGCGATGAGGGCTATGACGTTTCTTATAGCGTTGAGTCATCCACAGGCGAGTTCCTCGGCGAGTGTGGCATAAGTGCGCTGGAGAATGTGGGCATCGGCGAACCAGAAAAAGTTACCGCTTTCGAGGTATGGCTGTTCGATAAGGACGATGTCCGTACGGAGACAAAAGTACTGATGAGCGAGCGTGCCTTTGGAGACGAAGCGCTGCGTGAAAAACTGGCCAACAAGGGTGCATTGATACAAGCAGAGGAAGGCCAGATCGTGACGTGTGAAACCGCAAACCTGCGCCTGGATGCCCGGATCACTGAACTTGAGTACGAAAGCAGCTCGAATTCTGGCGTCTTTGCCAAGTTGACTACCAAGCTGGAGGTCTTGCGGAGAGAAGCAACTGCCTAGCTTCTAACTCCACAAAACTTCTAGCCATAGGGACGCAGGAGACATCACCTCCTGCGTCCTTATCTTATCCTCGAGTGGCAGGATCGAACAGCGCACGATATTCTTGGATAGCGAAGCGGTCCGTCATGCCTGCTATATAGTCGCAAATCACGCGCTCGGGCTTCTCATTGGCGAATCTGGCCTGGACCTGCAAGGGAAGCTGACGGGGTTCGTTTAAATAAGCTTCGAAAAGTTGGCGAATGAGACGTTGTGCTTTCACCTGCATGCGGATAACGCGATGGTGACGATAGAGGCGCTCAAGCAAAAAATCCTTCAGATCGCGGTTTTTGCTCTGCATTTCCGGGGAAAAGCCTACTAGGTTCTGAGGTGCATGGCGTACATCTTCTGGTGACCGGATACACAGCTCGCTCAACTTACTATCTACGGTCTGGATAACATCTGTTACTTCCAGGTTGATCAGATAACGTATGACCTGGCGGCGCGCCATTTCCGTGAAGTCACGCCCCTGTATGCCGAGTACATGCAGGGACTCCTTCCACAGTCTTACATCTTGCAGATCGTCCACCTGGATCAACTCCGAGCGCAAGCCGTCGTCCAGATCATGAGTTGTGTAAGCGATCTCGTCCGCCGCATTGACGAGCTGACTCTCAAGTGTCGCCCGCTTATCCGGCTCATACCCCACCGCCTCGGGAACGTCGTATTCAGTTGTGTGCTTGACGATCCCCTCGCGCACTTCCCAGGTCAGGTTCAACCCAGGAAAGTCTGGGTAACGCTGCTCAAGCTTCTCCACAATGCGCACACTTTGATAGTTGTGGTTGAACCCGCCATGCTCTTTCATGAGCTCATTCAGGGCAACCTCACCGGAATGACCAAAAGGCGTGTGTCCCAAGTCATGAGCAAGAGAAATAGCTTCTGTTAGGTCTTCGTTGAGCCCAAGCGCACGGGCCATAATGCGCCCAATTTGCGCCATTTCGATGCTGTGGGTTAGTCGAGTGCGGTAGTAATCGCCTTCGTAGTTGACGAAGACTTGCGTCTTGTACTCGAGACGTCGGAAAGCCGTAGTATGGATGACACGATCACGGTCGCGTTGAAATGCCGTGCGGTAGGGGTGCTCAGGCTCAGCATAAACCCGCCCCCGCGATTCACGGCTTTTCACGGCATACGGAGCAAGGTGTTGTATCTCAAGTTCTTCGAGGTCCTCACGTGTGAACAGGCCCACAGTCATGCCCCCTTGATATGCACTGGAAAAGTAGTCTGACGCAAATTAGCCACAACCGACATAATTGTATTATGGAACGCCCTGATTGTCCAATATCAAAATAGCAAACGAGCAGGCGTATAGTGCACGCAGCACTCATGAGGATGTGGGACAGTTCTTTGGTCGGAGTGCTCGTTGCGCCTGGCGACCAGATTGCCAGGGCAACGGGGGGCAATCTATAGGCGCATGTATATCTGAAGTGCTATTGAGAGGCCGGTTCCATAGGAAGTGGCTCAGCTACGGGCAACGTGAAGGTGAAACAGGAGCCGTGCCCTTCCTCGCTTTTGACACTGATTTCTCCACCGTGGGCTTCTACCAATCCCTTGACAATATACAGACCCAGTCCAGTGCCAACGGTATGCTGTATCTCAACTCGTTCGATGCGACTAAAGGGATCAAAGATATGAGGCAACTGATCGGCGGGGATGCCGATTCCGTTGTCGCTCACACTGATCTCTACCATGTTGCCAGACTGGCTCATTCCCGCGGTAATGGTGATGAAACCCATATCCAGAGTGTATTTGACCGCGTTGCTTAGTAGATTGATCAGTATCTGCTCCACTCTCTGAGGATCGGCACAGACATCTGGTATTTTCGGTGAGACATCTACGTTGATCGAGATACGCCTCCCATCTGCCATTGGTTTTACTACGGCCAGAGCCTGAGCCACGGCGGGCAGTAACCCCATGGTCTGCGGTACGATGGTCAACCTCCCATCCTCAAGACGCGTCACGTCAAGGATGTTGTTGACCAAGTCCACAAGCCGTTGGCTGTTGTCCCTGATAGCACGCAACATGTGCTCCTGATCAGAAGACAAAGGATGGCTTACTAAGAGCAGATCAGTGTACCCGAGGATAGCGGTTAGCGGGCTGCGCATCTCGTGATGGACCACGGAGAAAAACCTGGTCCTCAGTTGATCAGGTTGTTGAAGTTCCTTATTGGGCTTCTTGAAGTCATTAGTCCGTTCCGTGATAATCTCTCCCAAATGAACTTGGTGAGGTTTGGTTTGCCTTACGTACAATCTAAAGGCATAGATAGTCAGAATCATTGGCAGAATAACGCCGCCCACCCAGACGAGGCCAGCGATTTGATACCCCAAAGCCAGCCCACCGCCGCCTACAACCATCACAAGGAGGTTTATCGGTAAAGCCCACGAGAGATTTCGTTTCCAGGTCTGAGACACCGGCACCTGGGTTCGAAGTGAAACTGCCTTAACTACCACCACAGCTTTCGCCAGTTCAGTAGATGCTGCTGCCAACAACATGGGCAGCAGGTTGGAGAGCAATCTGACCTTACCTATTTGGCCGCCACATAAACTGTATATGTTTCCAGCAAAGATAACCGCCAGGCCCAGAGACGCCATATTGAAAAATGCTTGTTGCAAGATAGGAATACCAGGAAGCCGGCCTTGACGTCTGCGGGCCATATCTATCACTAGCGTGGCCACAAGCCCGCCCACAATGGCTACGATAGCCGCAGGCAGGGGACCAAACAGGAGCAGGGCAGCAAAGTAAACAGCAGGTGATGTAGTGAAGACTATTTGAGACCGAAGGACCTCGGTGGTTGTCAACTCAGTAAGGACGACCAGGCCGATGAAAAGAAGAACTTCGAGCAAGGATAGAGGTGTGCTGCTCAAGGACCAGATCAGAAGTACAACGCCTAGCGCTGAGACGCAGGCCATGTAAACCCGCAAAGGATTAAGCATTTGCGTGTGGCCATCAGCGGGCTTGCGTTCTAGCTGCGCGTTCATCGAGATGTCCCTCTTTCTGCTGGCGAGGCACCTCCTAGCCGAAGAGAATCCCACCTGATGGCCAGCGCGATCAGTACCATGAGTGGAGACAACACTAAGAGTAGAATTACTGCACAGACAATGACATTTCCTGACATGGGGTAAAGGGAAAACCGAGGCCCGGCGAACAAGGCTCTACACATGGTTTCAATGATGATCTTGGATCACGAGTGCATCGGTTTTGCCTTCATCACCCCCATGTCCAAGGGACTGTATCTCTGACAGAAATATGATAGCATGGGCACATGAACAGGTGATGAAAAGAGGTGTTGAGGGCTATGACAGTTTTTTAATCTAATACTAACGAATTCCACACGGATAAACTTACGAAGATGATCCAGCAGAATTTGTCTGCTCGCAGTCATCGTGAAGGTCTAGTCCACCCAAGGCAAAATCCATGGGACTACAACTCCGAGAGACAGGTATATACGAACCCCAGCCAGCAACGGGTTGCAAATCGTTACAGGCCAGTGTATACTTATGACCATGCCAATGAAGACGCTTGGCAGTCCTTAACCCAGGGGGCGGATTCAGCCTATTCCTTGGTGAAGCGAACTTTGCCGAGAAAGGAGTCTAATGTTGCGCTTTGGAATCGAGCAGATGCAGCCATCGTTACTGATACAACATGCCCGCACGATGATGGCTACCTCCAAACATCTTGATGTAGCTTCGCTCGATGTTGATGTGGCAGCTCAGGTAACCCAACTGGCTGACCTGGGTTTCAACCTCATCGAACTGAACCCTGACCTGACTATCTTCTTTCCACGTTGCTACAACCTGGCAGCCATGGAACGCTTGTGTAGACTCAAAGAGCAGCGCCAACTCAACTACACTGTGCACTTGCCACTCTGGTCACTTGAACCGTCCACACCTATGCAAATGGTACGTGAGGGTTCAGTGGACACTCTGGTAGACGCCGTACTACGGCTTGCGCCGTTGGAGCCCGAGGTCTATGTGTTGCATGCCACCGGTGCGCTGGCAGCCGAGTTCTCGCACATGAAAGCACTGGAGACCATGCGTCCTCTGGTAATGAACCTCTTCGCTGTACAAGCGCGCCGGAGCATAGAACAACTTTTGGAGCGCACTGGCCTGCGTTCACGCCTCCTGGCTGTCGAGACCGTCGAGTTCCCTTACGATCTGACACTAGGACTTGCTGAGGCCTTCGATCTGTCCATGTGTCTGGACACCGGGCATGTACTAGCTGGCTACACCACTGGCATCTCATTGCTCGCAGCCCTGGAGAGGACACTGCCGCGCCTGGCAGAAGTACATCTGCACGATGGTTACCGGCGAGAACTGCCAGATGGGACAGTACACGTCGCTGACCATCTACTATTGGGTGCAGGGGATCTGCCGCTAGAACCGTTTCTCCACCAACTGAGCATGGCCGGGTTCTCTGGGCCGATCATTTTTGAGTTGACCATTGAAGAAGCCAGGGCTTCGTTAGAGGTCATACACAAGCTACGCCCTGATTTAGTATAAGTAAGCAAAATAGGACACTTAGCCAATCGGACAGGGCACTGCTACTATTTTAGCCTGGTATAATGCGCGTGCCAGTTTCACCAAGCAATGCCCGCTCGATATTTTCGGGATTGGTGATCATGGCTTCTTTTCCACCACGTTCCAGAAACCAGATGCTAGCCTGAATCTTGGGACCCATGCTGCCTTTGGCAAAATGCCCTTCAGCCATGTACTTCTTGGCCTCGCCAAGGGTCATTCTGTCCACCCAGAGCTGGTTGGGCTTGCTATAGTTTAGCGCTACTTTCTCTACCGCAGTGGAGATAAGCAGAAGGTCTGCATTGATGCTGGTGGCCAGGAGGCTGCTAGCATAGTCCTTGTCAATGACCGCTTCTGAGCCTACCAGGTTGCCT
>Ga0172366_10002484_pt1 | contig 14457 bp, 15 predicted proteins | sample LakKivSesite69cm_FD_114533 | JGI IMG/M metagenome (GOLD analysis project Ga0172366, IMG submission 114533) | Sediment microbial communities from Lake Kivu, Rwanda - Sediment site 69cm | ecosystem: Environmental > Aquatic > Freshwater > Lake > Sediment | place: Rwanda: Western Province, Lake... | reverse complement strand
CCCCAGCTACAGCATCGAAAACTACTACACCTCCGTCCAGTACTCTAAGGCAGCGCTCTACCTCAGCAGTAAAGTCCACATGTCCTGGAGTATCAATAATGTTGATGCGATGATTCTGCCAATAACAGGTGGTAGCCGCCGCCACAATAGTAACACCGCGCTCTTTTTCCTGCTCCATCCAATCCATCACGGCTGTTCCTTCGTCCACTGCGCCAATCTTGTAGGTACGGCCAGTATAATATAGTATCCTCTCAGTGAGAGTGGTCTTACCAGCATCAATATGAGCGATAATAGCCATATTCCGTATTCGGTTTAATGGGAAACTTCTGGGCATATCTCTATCCTTTGCCTTAAGCCCGATAGCCACCGGTTTTTTGGCAATAACATTAGAACTAATAATGTTTAACCTCTCACCATTTGAAGTGGGCAAAAGCTCTATTAGCCTCGGCCATTCTATGGGTATCCTCGCGCCTCTTAATAGTTGCCCCCTGCCCTTTTGAAGCGCCACTAAGCTCAGCCGCCAGCTTCTCCGCCATGGATTTATCTGTTCCGGCTCTAGCTGAATTTACTAGCCAACGCATAGCTAGAGAAAGGCCTCGGTCAGGCCTAACCTCCACTGGTACTTGGTAGGTAGCCCCACCGATGCGGCGCGGTTTGACCTCAAGCAGAGGGGTGACATTCTTTACTGCCTGTTCCAAAACACTAACCGGGGGCTTTGTTTCTTGCTGCTCTAGAGCCTCGAGAGCAGCATAAACAATCTTCTCCGCTGTGCTTTTCTTGCCACATCTCATTACCTTATTAATCAACCTGGCTACAATCACACTGTGGTACTTAGCATCAGGAGATATCTCTCTTTTTATAGTTTGGGCTCGCCTTGGCATTTTACCCCTAACCTATTCACTCTCAACCGGGCCCTTGGTCTTTTTGGCCCCGTATTTACTACGACCTTGACGACGGTTGGCTACGCCAGTAGTATCCAGAGTCCCGCGGATAATATGATAACGGACACCGGGTAAATCCTTCACTCGCCCTCCGCGAATCAGGACTACAGAGTGTTCCTGCAACTCGTGCCCTTCTCCAGGGATATAAGCTGTTACCTCCATCCTATTGGTCAGCCGCACCCTAGCTATTTTACGCAGCGCTGAATTAGGCTTCTTGGGAGTGGTAGTCTTAACCTGAACACAAACCCCCCGCTTCTGCGGAGAGCTTTTCCCCCGCAGCGACTTATTCCTCAAAGCATTATAAATGAGCCCCAATGCCGGTGTTTTGTCCTTCTTGAAAATCTTCTTCCGGCCTTTACGAACAAGTTGATTAACGGTAGGCAATCGTCTCCTCCTTTTGTCCCACACAATTTTAATGGATGAGACTTTAGCTCATCCATTAAAAACTATAACTATAAATTGAAGGCCGAAAACTTCAATTAATCAGCTATAGATAAACTCCTACACACTAATCTTAAAGTCTACCACAACCAAAACTCAACTGTCAACAACCTAAATTGAATCATATAAAAAGTAACCGCAGATGTCAAGGAGACCGGGAAAATCTAATCAAGTCCTAGAAATATTGGTTGCATTAAGCTATAATAAACACTAAAGATAATAAGTGGAATGCCATCTTCAGCGTTGGGTAAGAACTTGGACTTAGAAAAATTAAAGTCTTCTGTTACCGGTAAAATAGATGCTCAGCGCCATCAACTTGGCGAACTGAGTCTAAAAATACACTCCAACCCTGAGCTTGGCTTTCAAGAGGTCAAGGCAGCTGCCTGGTTAACCCAGTATCTTGAAGAAAATAGTTTCTCTATAGAACGGGGTATCTGTGAGCTGCCGACCGCTTTCAAGGCAAGCTACGGACGAGGAAAACCTGCTGTTGCTATTCTGGCTGAGTATGATGCCCTACCTGGTCTTGGTCACGCCTGTGGTCATAATTTAATAGCTACCTGTGCCGTTGGTGCTGCTGTCGCTTCTAAGCTAGCCATTGACCAGTTCGGCGGCAGTATACTGGTTATTGGCACGCCGGCTGAGGAGATAGAAGGGGGCAAAGCGATAATGGCTGATAGGGGTGTCTTTAATAATGTGGACATAGCTATGATGATGCACCCAGGGGTGTGTAACACCGCTACTACTCAAGCTCTTGCCAGCCAGCCTCTAGAGATTGAATTTTTTGGTAAGGCAGCTCATGCTGCCGCACGACCCGAGGCAGGCATCAATGCTCTGGAGGCAATGCTAAACTCCTTCGCCGCTATTAATTCACTAAGGCAGCACATTAAGTCTACCGCCCGTATTCACGGCATAATTACTGATGGCGGGCAGGCCGCTAATATTGTCCCAGCCCATAGTGCGGGAAGCTTTCTGGTGCGGGCTCAAGATGATACCTATCTTGAGGAATTGAAGGGGAAGGTCCTAAATTGCTTTATTGGAGCTGCCACCGCTAGCGGCGCACGACTGGAATATAGGTGGGGGAAAGTACGCTACGCTCCCATGCGTAATAACCTCATCCTAGCCCGGCTGTTCCGGCAAAACATGCAATCCTTGGGGCGCAGGATGCGACTCTCCAACCCTAGTAGTGCCTTTGGTAGTACTGATATGGGTAATGTCAGTCAGCTGGTACCCAGCATCCACCCTATCGTAGCCATAGCCCCAAAAGATGTGCTGAGTCATTCTCCCCAGTTTGCTGAGGCAGCTGCCTCGGAGTCTGGTTTGTGTGGCCTCGTTGATGCCGCCAAGGCTCTAGCCATGACTGTTGCTGACCTAGTAGCCAGTTCTAATGTGGTTAGCCAGGTCAAAAAGGAGTTTCGGCAGCAAAAATGATTAGGATAGGTATCCCCCGAGCCCTGCTCTACTACCAATATTACCCTATGTGGCAGGTCTTTTTTGAGGAACTGGGGGCGGAGGTGGTGGTTTCACCCCCCACCACTCAGGCCATATTATCGGAGGGCTCATCCCGGGTGGTAGCTGAAACCTGCTTGCCAGCCAAGGTCTTCTTAGGGCATGTTCTTTCTCTAGTAGATAAGTGCGACTATATTTTTATCCCCGCCATCCGTAGTGTGAAAAGCAGGGCTTATAATTGTTCCAAACTTCTGGGTTTACCTGATATGACCAGAGCTGTTATCCCCGAATCGCCGCCTATCTTGGATATAGATATTGATGTTAATAAAGGGAAGCACGTGCTGTATCGGGCTATTTATAAGCTAGGACGGCGTTTTACCTGGAATCCGTTTAAGGTCAGGCGAGCCAGTATAGCTGCCGGGCAAGCCCATTTGGATTATCGGCGGTTAATGTGTAGTCATGGCTTGACACCACCACAGGCAATAGAAAGGATATCAGGCAGACCTGAAGTGAAGCCAGGAACTCATTCCGACTGTCCGATGCCAACTCGAGCTACCATTGCTATCATTGGGCATCCCTATCTCATATATGATGAACACATAAATTACCGCCTTATCTACCGGCTTAAGCAAGCTCAGAATAGAGTGTTAACCCCGGAGATGCTCACTGCTGAGGAGGTTGAATCGGCTACAGCCAAATTGTTAGGTAGAGCCTATTGGACATATGAAGAAGAGGTAGTTGGTGCTGGGGAACACTACTTGGAAAACGGGGCTGATGGTGTTATTGGCATAATGACTTTTGGTTGCGGTCCTGATTCACTGATGATGGATATAGTGCAGCGGCGAGCCCGGACCATGAGCACTCCCTTCATGGGGCTTACCCTGGATGAACATACGGCTGAGGCCGGTATAGTTACCCGGCTTGAAGCCTTCCTTGACATGATATATAGAAAGAAAAAGAGGCGGGTGGCAGTATGCGTATAGGAATGCCCCATATGGGCAATACGTATATACCCTTTAAAGCCTTATTTAAAAGGCTTAATGTTGACTTTGTGCTACCCCCAGTTAATAACCAGCGTACCCTATCCTTGGGTGTCAGGTATTCTCCTGTGGGATTGTGCATTCCGTTTAAACTGACTCTGGGCAACCTGATTGAGGCAGCTGAGATGGGAGCAGATACTCTACTTATGGCTGGAGGCTATGGAATCTGTCGCTTAGGCAACTATGCTCAGACCCAGGAACAGATTCTTCACGACCTAGGGTATAAAGTTGAAGTGGTTCAGGTAAACGTGTCAGAGCAAAAACTATCTGGCCTGCTCAAAATGATTAAACGGCTGTCCAACAATGCTTCTTGGGCTAGAATTATTTCTGCCTTTCGCATCGGTCTGACCAAGCTAAATGCTTTAGATAGGATAGAGAGAGCGGTTCAGAAAATTCGAGCGGTAGAGCTAGTAAAGGGGACAGCCAATAAGCTATATGCCAAAGCCGTTAAAGCTATTGATGAGGCCGATGATTATAGCACTTTGAAGAAGGTACAGCGAGATTATATCAATCAGCTTAATCAAGTGCCCAAGAACCCTCAGGCTCAACCACTGATAGTGGGCATCACCGGGGAGTTTTATGTATTATTGGAGCCCTTCTCTAATTTAGATGTGGAGAGCGAGCTGGGCAAGCTGGGGGTAGAAGTAAGACGAAGACTCTTTGTCTCAGAGTGGACTAAATTCAGCTTGTTTCTCAACTCCCTGGGTATAAGTGAGACCGCCAGAATTCATAAGGCAGCTCTACCCTACCTCAAGCGGGATGTTGGTGGCGACGGCTGGGAATCAGTAGGGGAAAAAGTGCTCCACGCTAAAGAATATGATGGTTTCATTCATCTCGCTCCCTTCACCTGTATGCCGGAGATAGTAGCTCAGAATATCATGTCGTCAACCAAGGAGAATATCCCGGTGCTAACCATCCTTTGTGACGAGCAAGTAACCAAAACGGGTATGCTAACCAGATTAGAAGCTTTTGTTGACCTGTTGGAACGAAAGCGACGAGCCGGCAATAATAATCGGCACTGAATAGTGGCATAAGGAGACTTTGTGAAGATTTATCTAGGCATCGATGTTGGCTCGGTAACTACCAAGTTTGCCGGGCTGGATGAAAATGACGAGCTTGTTACTCACCTCTACCTGCCGACACAGGGTAAACCCATTGAAATGACGCAGGTGGGGCTGAAACAAATCAAACAGCAATTGCCTGAGGGCGTTGATATTGGTGGTGTGGCTACCACTGGGAGCGCTCGCTATCTGGCTGGAGTTATCGTTGGGGCTGATTTAGTCAAGAATGAGATTACCAGCCATGCGGTGGCTGCTCTCCGATATACTCCTCAGGTACAGACCATTATTGAAATTGGAGGGCAGGATAGTAAGATTATCATCATCAGGGATGGGATAGTAACTGACTTCGGTATGAACACGGTGTGTGCTGCTGGCACCGGTAGCTTTCTTGACCACCAGGCAGCACGCCTCAATATGAGCATTGAGGAATTCAGCCGGCGGGCACTAGATAGTAATGCACCGGTGCGTATTGCCGGGCGATGCACCGTTTTCGCTGAATCAGATATGATACACAAACAACAAATGGGGCATCGGACTGAGGATATTGTCTATGGTCTGTGCCAAGCGCTGGTTCGTAATTACCTGAACAATGTTGGTCTGGGCAAGGATATTAAACCCCCAGTAGTATTTCAGGGTGGGGTTGCCTTTAACCGGGGTATAGTGAAAGCGCTCCAAGAGGAGCTTGACGCTGAAATCATTGTGCCGCCTCACCATGAGGTCATGGGGGCGATAGGGGCTGCTTTGCTGGCGCACGAAGAGGTGGCGAATAATAACAATGGCAGCAAGTTTAAAGGGTTCGGTGTAAGTGAAGTAAAATATCATACCTCCTCATTTAAGTGCGAAGCCTGTCCTAACCTGTGTGAGGTAGCTCAGCTTTCTCTTAATGGTCAGGTTCTTGCCCGATGGGGGGGACGCTGTGACCTGTGGGAAAGAAGCCCAAGCAGCTAAAAAATCACAAGCGAGGAAGTAAATGTTTATTGCCGTTGATGCTATAGGCGGAGAGTATGCTCCTCATGAGGTAGTCAAGGGGGCGGTGAAAGCAGCTCAAGAGTATAAGGTGGAAGTTGCTCTGGTGGGCAAGAGGGACATACTTTATGTGCTGGCCAGTCGCTATCTGGGGAAGCTAGGTATGACTATTATTGATGCCAGCCAGGCTATTGGGTTTGATGAGTCACCTATGGAGTCAATCCGCAGTAAACCAAACTCCTCAATAATGGTGGGCATTAATCTGGTAAGAGACGGCAGGGCTTCGGCTTTTGTTTCTGCCGGGAATAGCGGTGCCGTATTTGCTGCGGCGCTATTAAGCCTGGGCAAGATAGAGGGCGTTTCCCGTCCGGCTATAGGTTGCTTTATCAATATTACCCCAGCCACCCCGGTCTTTCTCATCGATGCCGGAGCTAATGTTGATTGCCGGCCAGAACACCTGGCTTGGTTTGCTCAACTAGGCAATCTCTATGTCAGCCAAATTCTTGATATCAGTTCACCGCGTATAGGCTTGCTCAATAATGGCGAAGAGGAAAACAAAGGGAACAAGCTGATGAAAGAAAGTCATAAGCTCCTCAGAAGTTCTACTCTGAACTTCATTGGCAACATAGAAGGCCAGGATATCCTGAAGGGAGCGGCGGAGGTTATTGTTACTGATGGCTTCACCGGCAATATAGTGCTCAAGACCATTGAAGGGGTGAGTGATAGCTGGTTAAATTCGCTTGATCAAGCCGGGCAGGTCTTCGCCAAAGCCTATGGTCTGCCATTACGAGCCTTGCATCGTGACATCGGCATGGACTCTTGGGCGCAGAGATTGGACTATAGAGAGTATGGCGGGGCATGTCTCTTGGGGGTAGATGGCAATGTCATCATGGCTCATGGACGTAGCCAGTCTAAAGCGATTAAAAATGCCATTGGTTTAGCCAAACAGACGGTAGACCGAGGCATCTGCCAGAAGATTAAAGAGGGGAAATATGAGCCAGTCGACCTCCATGAATAACAGTAGATTTAACCAAATCGGGTTATACATCGATGCCGAGCTGGAATTGAATCATGACTGAAAAATATGATGTGGTTATTATCGGTGGCGGCCCTGCTGGCCTCACCGCCGGGCTATACGCTTCAAGAGCCAGGCTCAACAGCCTGCTTATAGAAAAGGGGTTGGTCGGTGGTCAGGTAGCCAATGCCGAGCGAGTGGAGAACTACCCCGGTTTCCCGGAAGGCATTAGCGGCCTTGAACTGGGGCAGTTAATGCACCAGCAGGCAACAAAGTTTGGACTGAAAGTTTTGCTTGCTGAGGCTACTGGCATTGAGCTTCAAGAGGGGCAGAAGGTGATAAGAACCACTGAAGGCGACTTTATCGCTAAGGCAGTGATTATCGCTGGTGGCTCGGAACGGCAAAAACTGGGTGTACCTGGAGAAGAGGAATTTACGGGTAAAGGGGTATCTTACTGTGCTACCTGTGACGCTGCCTTTTTCCGGGAACAGCCAGTGGCGGTGGTTGGTGGTGGCGATGCCGCTATTACCGAAGCCCTTCATCTGGCTAAGTTTGCCTCAAGGGTCACCGTAATACACCGCCGCGGCCAGCTTCGCGCCAGTCGTATCCTACAGGAGGAAGCCTTTTCTCAACCCAAAATAGAATTTCGGTGGAATTCCGTAGTTGAGAAGATTGAGGGTGGTGACTCGGTTAAAAGAGTCAGGCTCCGTGAGGTAAAGACCGGGGAAGAATCTGCCCTAGAGGTAGCTGGAATCTTTGTATCCGTCGGGCTTAAACCTAACACTGACTATCTTAAAGGTATTTTACCATTAGATGCTACTGGTCTCATCATTACCAATGAGAGGATGGAAACTAAGATACCTGGCATTTTTGCTGCTGGTGATATACGCTACAATTCGGCAAGACAAGCAATAACCGCTGCCGGGGATGGAGCTACCGCCGCTATCCACGCGGGAAAGTTCATCTCTAAATAGGCTGCCCAGTTTATTAAAGTTATACCACCCCTTTCCACTCTGGAAGAGATAAAAATCTCTAAAATTAGTCTTTTATTTCACCACCCGGGTGAAGTATAATTATAAAAAGGGAGAAAATCATGAAGGTCATTTTCCTACAAGACGTGCCCAATGTAGCTAGAGCCGGTGAGATAAAAGAGGTAACTAGTGGCTACGGCCGGAACTTTCTCATACCCCAAAAGCTGGCTGTGCTCGCTAGCTCTCCAGCTATTAGTCTGGTAGCGGCACAGCGCAAAATAGATGCCCGCAATCAGCAGCAAACAGAGGCGGAGCTTAGTGAGATGGCTAGCCAGCTGGAAGGGAGGGAGGTCTTTCTCAAAGCTCGGGCCGGAGCCAAAGACCGCCTGTATGGCTCAATCACCAATGCTGATATTGCCACCGAGCTAGAGAGCACCACTGGATTCGTTATTGACAAAAAAAAGATAGAGTTAGCCAAGCCGATTAATCAACTCGGCAGCTATGAGGTAACCATAAAACTGGCTAAGGATGTAATGCCCAAAATAAAGGTAACAGTTACAGAAAAGGAGACGGGTTAGAGTGTATGGTGAAAAATTGCCACCACACGATATTGATGCTGAGGCAGCAGTAAATGGTTCGCTGCTGATAGATGGCACAGCAATCTATAAAATTGCTACTTTTCTCAACCAGCAAGACTTTTATAGTGAACAAAATCAATTGGTATACGGGGCCTGTCTATCGCTTTACCAGCGTAACGAGGCGATAAACCAAATCACGGTAGCTCAGGAGTTAGACCGACAGGGAAAGCTGGAGGCATGTGGTGGTGCTGCCTATTTAAGTCACTTGGTCTCCATAGTCCCGACCTCACTTGATGTTGAGAACTATGCTCAAATTGTCTATCGCTTATCGTTAATGCGTCACTTAATTTCAGCCGCTGGTCAAATTGCAGCTATTGGTTATGAGGCTGACCCAGATGTTGATGCCAGCCTGAGTAGAGCAGAGGATATCCTGTTCAGACTGCGTCATGGGCAGAGCCCTCGAGACTTTGTCCATGTCCGGCAGGTACTGGATAAGTATTTTGAGACCGCTCCTGGACCTACCACTGAGGCAGAAGGTTATCGGGGCCCTATTCCTCAGACGCTGTCAGGCTTCACTGGTCTGGATGAATTTCTGGGTGGCTTCCAGCCCTCTGACCTGATTATTATTGCCGGTAGACCCAGCCTGGGTAAAACCAGCCTCGCCCTTAGTATTGCCCGAAATGCGGCGGTGGAGCAGAGAGCTTGCGTGGCTCTGTTCAGCTTGGAGATGGCACGAGAGCCATTGGTGCTGCGTCTACTATCAAATGAGTCAGAGGTCAATTCAAGGCGGGTTCGTCTTGGGGTTCACCTTGATGAAGAAGAGGAAAAACGGATTATGGAAGCTACTGGCATCCTTTCTGAAGCCCCCATTTACATTGATGACTCCCCTCAACTTCGGGTGGTAGAGATGCGGAGCAAAGCCCGCCGACTCCATTACGAGCGCGGCGTCAGCCTCGTTATTGTTGATTACCTACAATTGATGGAGGGGGAGGGCAGAAGAGAAAACAGGGTTCAGGAGATTAGCTATATCTCTCGTTCCCTTAAGGCATTAGCTCGTGAGCTTAATGTACCGGTGATAGCCATATCACAGCTCAGCCGGGCCCCAGAGTGGCGAGCGTCACATGTACCCCAGCTCTCCGACTTGCGTGAAAGCGGCAGCATTGAGCAGGATGCCGATATTGTTATGTTTATCTATCGAGACGAAGTCTACTATACCAAAGAGGAGTGGCAAGACCAGCACCCGGATAAAGACTACCCAAGAGAGATTGCCGATATTATAATTGCTAAACATCGTAATGGACCTACTGGTCAAATAAAATTGCGCTTCAGGCATAATCTGGCTAAATTCGAAAATCTTACTAACATTGAAGAGCCAAGTTTATTATGAAGCGTTTAAACTTCAGTTCCAATCCTGATAAATAAGTTTGAGGATATCAAGCTAAATAAGAGTAAATCTATTATGGAGCAATTTAGAGGTTTTCCCGCCAAGATGCAGTTCACTCCTTTACCTAATCTTTTCTTCAGTAACTTGCTGCCCCAAATCAGCGATATTGTTGAGCTAAAGACAATCCTCTATGTTTTGTGGGCACTTTACCACAAACGGGGCTACCCCCGTTTCATCACCTATGGAGAACTCTTGGGTAATACCAGTCTGATGAGTAGCCTCAGAGAGATAGGAAAGTCACCCAGCGAAGCACTGCGCCAAGCCCTGGAAAAGGCTACCAAACGGGGGGCCATCCTTCATATAGTATTAGATAAAGATAAAGTGCCAGAGGACATTTACCTTCTCAATACTAAGTTTGATAGAGAGGTGATGGCTAAAATTCAGAGTGGGGAGCTTGTCTTGAGTGGTTTGAGAGCCGGGGGACAGGCTGACATTGAGACCGAGGAGCTACCTGATATCTTCACCTTGTATGAACAGAATATGGGTATGTTAACCCCGATGATTGCCGAAGAGTTGCGTGAGGCTGAGAAGTTATATCCTGAAGCCTGGATTAGGCAGGCTATCAAAGAGGCAGTTAACCAAAATAAACGTAAATGGAGCTATGTTTCAGCCATTTTAGAGCGCTGGTCAGCAGAAGGTAAGAGCGATGGAACATATCAGCGAGATATTAAAAAAGGCCAGGACAAGTATATCAAACAAAAATATGGACACATGGTCCGCCGCTGAGGAAGTCGAGGGAGCTTCACCAGCCTCAGGCTGTCCTATTTGTAAAGGGGCAGGATTTGTTCATCCCCCCCTGCCTTCGGGTAAGCCCGATTTCAGCCGGGTTGTTGCCTGCCGCTGTACCCAACAGGGATTAGACAAGGGACGCCAAACCCACTTGCTGCGTTATAGTAATCTCGGCTCATTAACTCGATTCACCTTTGATAATCTGCTCCCCCAGGGGAGAAGCGGTAATCCCATAAGCCAGGAACAGTTCCAGCGTGTTTATGAGGCAGCTAAGGCATTTGCCACGGAACCCAAAGGTTGGCTAATTCTAGTCGGCCCTAGTGGCTGTGGTAAGACTCACCTGGCGGCAGCTATCGCTAACGAGCGTGTTAATCAGGGTCAGCCTGCCCTTTTTATCTCTACTCCTGACCTGCTGGACCGTCTGCGGGCTACATTTAACACTGATAGCGAGGTGCCCTATGATGAGTTCTTTGACCAGGTGCGCAATGCCCCGCTACTGGTTTTAGACGATTTAGGCGCTCAAACCGGCACCCCTTGGGCAAAAGAAAAATTGGACCAGCTACTAAATTACCGCTTTAACAGCGAACTACCCACCGTGATTGTGTCTATCATCCCCCTTGACCAGCATGCCGACCGAATACACACTCGCTTAACCGACCCTAAATTGTGTCATATATATGCGGTCGAGGAAAAGCCAGCCTTATTAGAATATACCTGGGGGCCGGAGTTTGAACTGCAAAAAGGCATGACCTTTGATAAATTTGATTGGAGGCGAGTTAATCTACTACCAGAGCAGCGCCAGAACTTGGAGCAGGCATTTCGTCTCGCCCTTGACTTTGCCAAATCACCTGAAGACTGGATAGTGTTGCAGGGTGACACCGGCTGTGGCAAGACCCACTTGGCCGCTGCCATCGCCAACTATCGTTATCAAGCTAACCAACCCGCTTTATTTATAGTAGTACCTGAGTTTCTTGACCACCTGCGTTCCACTTTCAGCCCGGAGAGCAAGGTTTCCTATGACCAGCTTTTTGAAAGGGTGAAAACAGCCCCCCTGCTTATCCTAGATGACTTCGGTGAACAGTCAACCACACCTTGGGCACAGGAGAAACTTTACCAAATGATAAACCACCGTTATAATGCTAAGTTGCCTACAGTAATAACCACTCGCCTGTCTCTGGACGAAATTGACAGCCCCATAGGGTCTCGTTTCATCGACCACAAATTCAGTATGGTATTTACCATCACTGCTCCTGACTACCGCGCTGATACCCGGTCTGGCCAAAAGAAAGCGCCCCGCACTGGCCGGAAAGGACGCTGGAGCTAAAGAACTCCAGCTAAAGCTTGCATAGCCAGAGATTTTTTAGTAAAATAAGCCAGTTTCTATATAGAAGGAAGCCTTAGAAATGACCAATCTTCCTGTCCTAGTGCTGAATCAGAACTACGAGCCGCTTAATATATGTCGAGCCCGGCGAGCAGTGGTATTACTCTATCGGGGTAAGGCTGAGATGTTAGAGAACGGCTCAGGATTTATCCACTCGACCAATTTTACCTTTCCCTTGCCTTCAGTAATCCGAATAATTTATATGATTAAGCGTCCCCGGCCCGAGAGAAAGCTAACTCGTCTTGAGATTTTCAGCCGTGATAAATACACCTGTCAGTATTGCGGAAAAGAAACTCGGCAACTCACCTTAGACCATGTCATCCCACGATATAAGGGTGGTGAACACACGTGGGAAAATGTGGTTAGCGCTTGTATCCCCTGTAATCGTCGTAAGGCAGGCAAAACCCCTGAGCAGGCCGGGATGAGATTAATTCGCCGTCCTTCTCCACCACACGGTAATATCCCCTTTTATATCCCCTACCACTACCTACAAACCCAGAATGAGTGGCAAAAATATCTCCCCAGCGAAAACTAACTAGCGGTCTATAATAGTGACCTCACTGAGAGGTAGTTCCACCCTTGCCTCACTCTCCAGTTCAACTATTATCGTCTCCTTCAGAGGATTGCTGCCGACTACGTTAGCTATCCCCATAGGTGTAGTTACTCGTTGCCCCTCCCTGGGTAGTTTCTCCTTCATAACTCGGTATAGCTCACCCTCATAGCTCAAACAGCATAGCAAGCGACCACAAATACCTGAAATCCTCATCGGGTTAAGGGATAAACCCTGCTCCTTTGCCATTCTGATAGAAACGGGGCTAAACTCACTCAAGTAACTCATACAGCATAGCGGACGACCGCACCGGCCAAAGCCACCCATCAGCTTGCTTTCATCCCTAGCACCTACCTGCCGTAGCTCCACCCTTAGTTTGAAACGCTTACTTAATTCCCGAACCAGCTCACGGAAATCAACCCTCTCCGCTGCGCTAAAGAAAAAGGTAAGGCGACTACCATCAAGGTTGTATTCAGCAGATAGTAGTTTCATCGGTAGGTGTAGTTCAGTAATCAGCTTACCACACTCGGCTAGGGCCTCTCTTTCCTTGTCCTTAAATTCCTGGGAGCGCTTAATATCATCAGGTTCCGCTTTGCGCACCACTGGCTTTAACTGCCTACCCACTTCACTGTCTGATACCTGTTCGGGAGGAGTGACTACCTGTCCCAGCTCAAGCCCGCGTGCTGTCTTGACTACTACGTAATCATCTATCTTAAGGTCAAGACCTGCCGGGTCAAAGTAGTATACTTTGCCCGCTTTTTTGAAACGTACTCCAATAATCTCAGCCATGCTTTACTGAAATGCCCTCCCCTTTTCTGGGCATACTGAGCATCAGCACCTCCAGCACTAGCTGCGGATTGGCATTCTGCTTAAGCTGCTCCTTAGCTGCTTGAATGCTATCAATAAAAGCCTTTATTTGAACCAGCTTGTAACCCTTGGCGCCATCAATCAATAAGGCTTCAAGGTCAACATTAGTAATCGCCTCATTACAGCCTATCTTAGCCAACAAAAGGTCACGCCACCAGTCAAGCCACAAATCCAATATCTCCTGAATCAGCTCCCTCCTCTGGCTAAACTGAGCTGCCAGCTCAGTGGCATAAGCAAAACTCTGCTCATAATCGGCCTTGGTAATATCAAGCAATCCTTGCCTCCTCTCAGCATGTTGCTGGAGCAAATTATCATCAAGAGCTGCCGATAGTGCCCAACCCAAGCAGCCATGGGAAAACCTAGCTAGAAGTTTAGCCTTTTGTGGTTCAATTTCCCAGCGACTAATAAGGGCAGTCTCCACCTCAGTAACTGACGGGTGAGATAACTCCAGTCGCTGGCAGCGAGAAATCACTGTGGCGGGCAGGAGTTCCTCATTCGTGGCCAGCAGGATAAAAATTACCTTACCTGCAGGCTCTTCTAGGGTCTTAAGCAGGCAATTGGCTGCCTCACTTGATAGTTGCTCAGCCCCATCAATGATAAATACTTTATATCTGCCCTCAAAAGGCGGCAAGCTAGCTGAATGCTGTATTTGCCTAATCTGGTCAATGCTAATCTCCGCCTGAGGCTTAGCTTCAGTTGAATTCCCACTGGTGGCTAAACCTATAATCTGGACATCAGCGTGCCTAGCTGAAGCTATTTTTTGGCATGACGAACACTCACCACAGGGAGGCTCGGCTGCCTCACAGTTGAGCGCTTGAGCTAGATTTAGAGCCAGGGTCATCTTACCCACATGAGGGGGACCAACAAAAAGGTAAGCATGAGCCACGGCCTTCCTCTCCAGGCTACGCTTAAGTAAGGAGACCACCCTGGTTTGCCCAACTACCTGCCACATGTTCTAAAGCCCTCGTCTTACTTTCTAGGTTAAGTCACACCTGGTTAGGTCAGCAAAAGTCTCCCGCCGCCGAAT
>Ga0172366_10002478_pt1 | contig 14465 bp, 14 predicted proteins | sample LakKivSesite69cm_FD_114533 | JGI IMG/M metagenome (GOLD analysis project Ga0172366, IMG submission 114533) | Sediment microbial communities from Lake Kivu, Rwanda - Sediment site 69cm | ecosystem: Environmental > Aquatic > Freshwater > Lake > Sediment | place: Rwanda: Western Province, Lake... | reverse complement strand
CTTCATAAATCTGATCCGCGTCAATACCGCCCACCCCTTCAATAATCTCGTTGACGGCAGATATGACCGTCGCCTGTAGCTCCCGCAGGCCGTTTTCGTGCCGCATCGTGTGGTCAATGCGGGAGATCACGTCATCTCCGTAGGTGCTCTGAGGGTTTCTCCGCGCCGCCGTAGCGAGCGGTTCACCGGTCTCCAGATTGAACACCTGACACACCAGCGTGGTCGTGCCGATGTCCATGGCCAACCCATACATGGCTCCCCGATAATCGCCCAGCGTCCGCTCTCCCCCCGGCCCACTCCACACGACCAGATCAGCCATGCGGCGCACTAGCGGGTCTATCTGTATCCTGCGGCGCGCCGTCTCACTCAGGATTGCGTATTCGCCCGCACTCTTCACGTAGACGTAGATATCAGCGGGCACAACCACTCTGGCCTGGCACGCCAGTCTCTCAGAGCTACCCAGGCCCAACTCCTGCTCAGTGGGTGTGCGCGGACCTAGCGCCTCCTGGCCCTCTTCCACTCTCACCACGCACTTACCGCACCGCCCCTGCCCGCCACATTCCGTCTCAATTGCTATCCCCAGCTTTCGCACATGGTCGAGGATGGTCCCTTCAAACAGCTCGACTCCTACCCTGCCCCTTCGGTATTGGGGAAAGTACATCCTGTGTCCAGCAAGGTCTTCCCTCATTCAGCACACCTCGGAAAAGTTGCGTATCAGTCGGCACATATGGGCGTACACGCTGCCCTGTGCATCGTGGTCTCCACGCCTCTCTGACTTGTTCAATATTGACCGTACTCCCTGACCAGTTCCAAGACCCGCTTGTATCGGCTGAAACTGATGTTGTCCGGGACTGAGTGATCCGAGTGATAGATGTATCCGCCGCCCTGCTTGGCCACCGTGATCTTGGTCCGCATCTCCTCTTCAATCACTGCCGGATCAGGGTCTGCCATCGCCCGCACGTCAATGCCGCCCATGAACGCCAGCTCGTCCCCGAACTCCCGTTTCAATTCCAGCAGGTCCATCCCTGCCTTCTGCTCCAGGGGCTGCAAGCAATCCAGACCGTCCTCGATGAACCTGGGGACGAGCTCCTTGACACAGCCACAGCTGTGCAGGATAACCGGCAGGCCCTCGCCGTGGAAGTAGTCTACCAAGCGCCGGAATGTGGGGCGGAGTTGCTCATCGTAGTGGCGAGGCGAAAACAGCAGCCCATTGCGGTATCCCAGGTCACAGAAAATAAATGCTCCGTCGAAGCGGTAGCCGCCCTTTTTCATTACCTCATACATCTGAATGCTCAGAGTCGCATCCGTCTCGTACATGTCTACGACCCACTCCGGATCGGTGGCAATGGCCATCAACAGCTGTTCGGAGGCCACGTATGACTGGACCTTGTCGTAGCCGAACGCCGCTGCGTACACCACGAACCGCCCCTCTTCGTAGGCCTTCCGCCACCCTGGCAGACCACGGCGGCGCTCGGCCCTGCCCGTCTCCAGTATTGACTGCTTACCGCGTTCATCCTCGGCCGTGCCCGCAAGCCACTCGCCCTCCCAATCAACGCGGCTGCGATCCGGCGTCAGGCGCTCCTTGATCTGCTCCCAGTCATCCCGCGTCTTGCACGGCCAGCCAATAATCTCAGGTGTAGAGGAATAGTCCTTGTGATTCCGCCGCAAGCCTCCAAATGGCGTCGTCTCGACGATGTACTCCTCGTCTTCTTCGACAACCCGGACCGAGAAATGGGGAGAGGTATCGGCACCGAAGGCAACCATTTCGTACTCGAAGTACTCCACCGGATTCACCTCCACAGGCAGCCCCTCCCGGTGCCATCGCTCAATGGCAGCCACCCAGGGGCTGTCGTGCACGGGCACTCGATCAGGCTCTTCGTGCCGTAGCGCCATGAGCACGCGTTCGCGTGAGGTCATCTTCCGTATCCCCCTTCCCCACTGCCCTTGGACACGCACGTGCGCAGCAAGGCTGGCCGTATGCGTACTCCAACGAGCGCCTATTGACGTCTGCCAGTGCGCCCAACATATTAGGAAATGTGCATACGTTTGCAACGATAGGTGATTCGTCGCGCTGCGTCAAGGGTGTAATTCCAGTCCAGGCGCTATTCCGATGATCAACCCGGCAGACATGCCCGAGTACAGGCCGATACCACCTACCGCCATCGTGGTCCCTGATTCAGACAGGAGGCGAACCCGCCACTACCGCTTGTCTGTCAGGGACCATCATCTGAGGGAGCTTGCATGAAGGAAGAGATTGCCAATTACGAGCGGTTGGCTGATGTCTTCAAGGCCCTGGGACACCCGACCAGGCTGGGAATTCTCATGGAGACAATCGCGGGCGAGTTCTGCGTGCGGGATCTGGAGCGTCATCTGGATCGCACGCAGTCGAATATCTCTCAACATCTCGCCGTGCTGCGGGAACGCGGGCTAGTCATACCCCGGCGCAAAGGGAAGGCAGTCTGCTACCGGCTGGCCAACGACAGGATTGCGGACATAATCAGCTTGGCAACGGAGGCTTTCGACCGACCTGAAGCCTTATGAAGGGATGAAGAGGACCTCGCACGAGAGTCTGATGGCACTTGGCGTGGATACATGGATCTGTCACCGCCACCATGGTGGATCGCCTACGGGAAGTGTACGAGAGGAAACGCGCCCTGCACGGCAGACGGCATCCAGATGATCCCGCGTCGGGGTAAGATGCCGCCGGAGGGCAGGACCAAAGATTCCATATGAACTACCTGCTGGCTTCCGCCAGGTTGTGGATGAAGAGAGCCACAGGGCGGTAGATCGCGTGTGCGAACTTGGTGAATGGAAGGAGCACGACGACCTCCATCCCGACTACGACATGGACGAGGAAGGCGATGTAGATCCAGGTTGCCCCTTCGGGGAAGTACACCGTGATTTCCACGATGAAGCCGGTTACGCCTGCAAGGAACAACAACCACAGAAGCAACCAATCCGAAAGCAAGGAGTGAGAAAAGTACTTATCGGGCTTGGTGAAGCGCTGGATGATCGCCACGGCTGTCCCGTAGACCAAGAACACTCCGGCAACCGTTCCCAGTAGCCGGGTGGGATGCCAGAGGGGTTCGGGCTGACCAGGAGCCTTATCGGCCACTATCAGCAGGAGATAGTCAACGACCGTGGCAACGAGTAACCCCAAGAACCCCCACATGATAGACCAGTGCATGAACCGCCGACCGCGATACCACGGTGTGGTTGGCTCGTCCTGGCAGTCGCGGAAGCGGTTTTGGGCTACAAGTTCCGTGGCAACGGCTGTGGCCGCGCGCACCAGGCGAGCAAGCCAGCCCGGCTCTTTCTCTTCACTTTCCTCTTCTGCCGATGGGTGTGGAATGGTGCGAGAGAGGTGCATCATCATGCGCACCACCCCAACGACCATGCTGATCACCGCCAGCGCGATCACCGCCAGCCCGAGATCATGGATGATGTCGAACGAGAGAAACTGGAACAGTTCCGGCGACTCAAGTATCATCGGACCGCCCCCAGCGAGCAGGATCAGGGCGAGGAGAACGCTCAAGGCTACCGTGAAAATCGCCGTCCACAACTTCGACGTGTAGAGCACGCGGGAGATGGGGGTCGGGTCGGCGGAGGCGATGGCATAGCGCCGTGCCGCAGCCATGAACTCACCCGGCTCGGCCTGCCGTGGGCAGGTGGTAGAGCACTCGCCGCAGTAATAGCACAGCCACACCTCCTTGCTGGCCAGCAAGCGGTCGTGAGCACCAATCTGGCCGTAGCGGATCATCTTCCTCGGAAAGTTCACATTATCGGTAGAGAGCGGGCACACCGCAGTGCAGTTGCCGCAGTTGAAGCAGGCGCGGATGTCGAAGGCGCCATACTTTTCGAGTTCTCCGAGGAACGCCGGGTTGACTGCGGTGCTCACGGCTTCTCCTCCTTTTGCGGCTTCAGCATGTATGCAATGTAGCTGTCCCGTTCTTCACCCTCGATGACTTCTCCGTACTTCTTCATGGACATCAAGTGCCACAACACTATCTCGGTCGGAATCTCAGCGGCCTTGGCGACCTCCGGGACTGTCTTGGGACCATCCTTCAGCACCTCGGTGAGCTTCCTTCGGATTCTTGCATTCTCGCGGTTGCGCTCCAGCAGTTCCTTGGGCACACCTCCGCGACGCTCCCGGAGGACCTGGCTGGAGAGCTTCCTTTTCTTCTCCCTCTTGTCCTCTTTCTCGTTCATGTCAGCCGTCCGTTCACGCATAATCCGCCGCGATGGCGTCAACCATCGCTTCAAACTGATCCAATCGCCACCCATCAACCTGGATGGCCCCGTGCGGGCACACGGCGGCACACATGCCGCACCCGCCACACAGTGCAGCATTCACCATCGCCCGTTTCACCGTCTTGCCGCCCACGTCCATCTCGATGAGGGAAATCGCCTTTTGGAACTTGCACTCTTCCACACACTTGCCCTCGCCCTGGCACAGCTCCAGATCCACCCGCGCGACGAACGGGTCCAGTTCGATGTATCCTTTGCTCAGGAGCGCGGAAGCCTTTACCGCAGCGGCTGAAGCTGCCGCACAGCTTTCCGTGATGTCCATCGGGGCCTGGCAGGTGCCAGCAACCAGGATGCCGGTGACGGAGACCTCTACTGGCCGCAGCTTCGGGTGAACTTCCTGGAGGAAGCGATCGGCGCTTCTCGGCAGCTTGAGCATGTCAACCAGATCGCTGATGTCATGCGGTACCATGCCGGTAGACAGCACGACGAGGTCCGCCGGTACCTCCAGTTCCTCGCCCCAGGTGAGGGTATCTTTCACCCTGACAACGAGCGGTGAGGTGCTTTCCCCTGCTGCTCTCTCAACCACCGGGGGCTCCTCGGCATTGTACCGGAAGAAGAGAACCCCCTGCTTGGACGCATTCTCGTAGTAGTCCTCGTGTCCCCGTCCGTACGTGCGGATATCCTGATAGAAGTCGAAGACATTCCTATCGGGGAAGCGCTTACCGATCTCATTGGCCGCGTGAAGTGTGGCGGTGCAACAGAAGCGTGAACAGTAGTCGTTCACCTGGCCGTCCGGTCCCGGCTCGTGAATTCCTTCCACCTGTCGGCTGCCCACGCAATGGATCAGAGCCACGTTCTTCATAGGCCGCCCGTTCCATTCGAGTTTCCCACCCGTGGGTCCTTCCTCGTCCAGTATGCGCACCAGTTGCGGGAGAGTGATGACCTCCGGGTATTCGCCGTAGCCGTACTCGCCCCTGCGCGGCTCGTACGAATCGAACCCGGTAGCCAGTACAATTGCTCCTACGTCCAGCTCGATCTCCGTGGGTTGCTCGTCGAGAGCGATCCCTTTGGCGCTGATCGCTTCGACACACTTCCCGCAGCGCGTGCAGTGCTTCCAGTCAATGGCTGGAAGCGGCGGAGAGCACCCCGGATACGCCAGGTAGATCGCCTTGCGCTTGACCAGCCCGTGATCGAACTCGCTCGCAGCGCTCTCGGGACAGGCAGCGATGGCCTTCTGAACATGCTCCGGATCAAGCTGCTCGGTCACTCCACGGGGATGCACCCGGACGTTCAGGTGGAAGTTGCCGACATACCCGGAGGTAGCGGTCACTTCAGCCAACGTGTGGACCGTGAGGTTGGGATGTGCGGTCACCTGGGCGAGAAGCTCGTGCAGAAGCTCACGAGCGTCGCTGTCCGTTGCATAGATCCGGCCCAGTTGGGCCATGTGCCCGCCGAGGAACGGGGAGCGCTCCAGGAGAGTAACCCCCAGGCCGCGACGTGCTAGGTCCAGGGCGCAGCGCAAACCAGTTACCCCGCCACCGACCACCGCCACCTGTCGCCTTGCATCAACGCGGACCGGCTCGAGCGGCTTCAGGAGTCGGGCTTTTCCCACTGCGGCGGCTACCAGACGAATTGCCTTCTCCGTGGCTCCTCCGGGGTTGGATTTGCTCACCCAACTCACCTGCTCGCGGAGGTTGGCGTGTTCATACAGGTAGGGATTCAGCCGCGAGCGGGTAAGAGTCCGGCGGAAGGTCAGCTCGTGCAGGCTCGGGGAACATGCGGCCACAACCACACGATTAAGCTTCTCTTTGACGATGTCTTCGGCGATATGGTTCTGCCCGATGTCCGAACACATGAACATATTCTGCCGGGCTACTACCACGTCTGGGAAACCGGCAGCCACTTGGACCACTTTCTCCACGTCCACGATGTCGGAGATATTGCCGCCGCAATGGCAGATGTAGACGCCTACACGGGGAGTCTCTGGTTCGGGCATGGGCGAGCGCTTCGCGGTTTCGGGTTCTTGCTCTGACATCGCATTCACCTTCCGCTTCCCCCGGCGAGGGCGGCTTCGCGGAGCGTGGACTCGCGCACCTCTCTCTCCTGTCCTACGTAGCCGTTCTGGCGCAGGTAGATCGCAGCCTCCATGGCGGCGGCTCCGGCCTCCAGGATGGAGTCTGGTATGTCCTTCGGGCCAGCCGCGGTTCCGGCAACGAACACCCCTTCCTCCGATGTCCGGCTCGGTGAGAGTTCTTGCTGGACGCACCGGATGAATCCATCCTTGGCCGTCTCCGCGAGGACCACCCCGGCGGGGTCCCACCCAGGCAGGATCCCCGGTGAGAGAACGACCATGTCATGGGTACGCTCCTCCACGTGGCCGTCTTCTTCCATCATCTCGATCCGCACGATCGGATTCTGCTCCTCATCTTCAGTGATCTTGGCGACCTTCGCCTTGATGAACTGGATCCCCATCGCCTTGGCGTTCTGGTAGAACTGCTCGAACGCCTTGCCGAACGCACGGATATCCATGTAGTAGATGGTGACCTCCACCAGGGGTAGTGCACCGGAGAGGAGCATGGCCTGCTTGATCGCATACATGCAGCATACACGTGAGCAGTACGGGACCCCCAGGGTCTGGTCGCGGGAGCCAGCGCACTGCACATAGGCGACTGTATCCGGTATCTTCCCATCAGAGGGACGCAGCACCCTGCCGTACGGACCGTGCGGGGCCAGTAGGCGTTCGACTTGCAGGGCGCTCAGAACGTTCCGCAGGCGGCCCTGGCCGTATTGCTCCTTGGCTTCGACCGGTGACAAGTCATAGCCAGTGGCCAGGATAATAGCGCCCACTTCGACGGTTATTTCTTCAGGCTCCTGGAGGAAGTCTATCGCTTTGGTGGGACAGGCTTTCTCGCACAGGCCGCAGAGAATGCAGTTGTCAATATCTACCAGCGCAACCTGCGGAATCGCGGTGGAGAACGGCACGTAGATGGCTCTCCGGGCGCCCAGGTTGCCTTCAAATTCGTGCGGGAGGTTCACCGGGCAGGCGTACTCGCACAGCCGGCAGCCGGTGCAGTCGTTTGCATTGACGTAGCGGGGTTTCTGCAAGACGGTGGCCTCGAAGCCGTTGCCGACCCGTCTGGTCTCCTTGACCTCGGAATACGTCATGAGGGTGATGTTTTGGTGGTGCGCCGCGGCGGCCATGCGCGGCGTACAGATACAACTGGAACAATCCAGCGTGGGAAAGACCTTGCTGAGGGCGATCATCTTTCCGCCGATACTTGGTTCCTTTTCGACGACGAGCACACTGTGCCCCTGGTCGGCCAGGTCCAGCGCCGCCTGGAGCCCCGCAATTCCGCCGCCGATCACCAGTCCGTCAACCATTATTCGTTTCTTGCTCATCGTCTCGAAGCTCTCCTGCTCGACCCACCTTTCTCGTCGCTAGGTGCGCCAGCTGCTCGTTCATGGTGTTGACTTCCTTCAGGAAGGCCTTGGAACAGACGGTACAGATGGCACACATCCTCAACCGCTCTGGCTCGAGCCCACGCTCCTTCATAAGCGCGTGGACTCTCGAGATCCGTTCCGTCATGCGCTCGTAAGCCCCTTGGTAAGGACACTCATGACCGCAGCTCATCACGATGATCGCGTCAACTCCCCTCTCGAAACACCGCAGGTAGAAGTCCTCCGGAAACACGACTGGCGCGAGCACACGGATGATGTAGGCATCGGTCAGGTACTCGGCATGAATCTGTCCGACGTGGTCCGCGCCTGGGTACGCACACGCCTCAGTGGCAAAGACCAGTATCTTGAGCCTGTTCTGCTGCTTGTCTACAGCCATGGCAAGTCCCTTCAAGAAACGTCGGCCACAAACGGAGACGACGATCCCCTAGTAGAACCGGTATCTTGGTGCTCCCACCGCTTGGTGAAGCGTATGAGTAGCGCCCATTGCTGTACCGTAGGCTACTCCAGGCAACTTCGACCAGGACGGCACTATGGCCAGTTCTCGCGCCAGTCCCAGGACGCGCCTGCTCTCTCCTCATGGTCGCGGTGTCGCGGCCGGCCCACGACGCGGAGCAGGCCGCCTACTTCCTCCTGGTGACGAAAATCCTGTCGTAGCCTTCAGCCGCAATCGCACCGAGGAACTCGTGCCCCACCTTGGTGGCCCACTTCGGAATGTCCACCTTCGTGGATGGATCTCCGGAGAGCACCTCGATGATCTCGCCCTTCTTTACCGTTCCAATGGCCTTCTTGGCCTCCAGCAGCGGCCCCGGGCAGGCGCTTCCTCGTGCGTCCACCACTTTGGCCACTTGGATCGTGCTCGGGTTAAAGTCTGCCATGATCTTTCCCTCGTGTCAGATGCCGTTTCAACCTATGCCCCACATAGGGGCGACACACTAGCAGAATGTCAACACGACGTCCGCTTCCTCTGCGCCGCTGACGAAGGTCGCCACGCCACCGCATTCGACGCCAGCGATCAAATCCTCCTGCTTACAGCCAACTATCGGAAAGGCCGCCGAACAGGCTATCATCCTGGCACCGCCTTCCCGCATGATCCCGATGAACTCCGGCAGCGTCTTCGGCGCACCGGGCAGCTTGATCTTCTCGGCGCCGCCCTTCTTGACGATGTTCAGGCCGTTCATGGTGAAGAACATATTCACCTCCATGTCCAGCGCCAGTGCGCCAGAACCGAGCATGAACGGCGGAAAAGCTTTCTGAGGCTCGTCCGAGCCGCAGAAGATCCACATCCTGCCTGTCACTGTCTGTTCTCCCTTCCGTATGACGAGAGCGTTCAGATCATCGTGACTTCGCGGTCCCGCGCCGCGAAAGCTCGATCTGCCGACGCGGGACCGGCCACGTGTTGTGTATTTGAACAACGTTGCCCGATTTCAGCGGCGAGTTTGCGACACACCACGGGAACGAGGGCATCACCCTCTGGAGTAGCGTTGCACACCCTGGTGAGACCGCCCACAATAAGAAGGTTCGAGGAGGCGAATGGGTATGTCTGCTCGAAAGCGGGGAGCTTCCGACTGCTTGAGCTATATCGCACCGGCTGCATCGCCGCGCATCACCTCCTTTCCCAAGAGAAAGCTGTACGGGTAAGGGCTCCCCATTCCTTTTAAAATTTCGCGGAAAGGAGATAAAAAGTCAATACAATTTGGCAAGGAACGCTGACAATAAGCAAAAACAAAAGACCGATAGCTTAACTGACTCCTCATTCAACAAAACGCTCGGCCCCACGTGCAGCACTCTGAGCATCTCTCCCCGGCGCTATCTCTACGGGCATCCGTACCATGTCCCGTTCGCGCGCGTATCGCTTCTGCAACGTGCTGATGGTTGATGCATACTTGCGGACTTCAGGACTCCAGGCATCCGTGCCGAAGGTTCGAAGGAGCGCAAACGCTCGCGGTTCGATCTGGTAGACGGCCTTGGGGCTGTTTACCGGCCGGGCAGGGTCGTCAGGGTTTGCGATGATAAGGCCTGCTTGCAGGAACTGGTGTACCGTCTGCCTCCGCACGCTTTCACGGGTATTGGGTCTGTAAGTCTTTCCGTAGTGTTCGGCGAAGAAATCCATCATCGGGGTGATCCCGCAGCGCGGGTTGCGTGCTGCCGACCAGGGCTCGTCTGGCTTCAGGTCGAGCAGAGCAAGGAGCGTCAGCGCGGAGCGTTCGTTCTGCTGCCTGGTGGGGTACTTCATATTCCGCGATCTCCGCGAGCGTCGCACCGCTCATGGCGAGAAGCGAATGCGGCCGTTGTGCCGGGGAAGGTGTCGGAGAGTTGAGTCGAGAGGAAATGATAAAGGCCCGATAACATTGACGTTACCGGGCCTTCAGTCTGGAGCCAACGGTCGGACTCGAACCGACGACCTGCTCATTACGAGTTTTCCGACAGGGTGCCATGGGCAATGTCCTGCGACATGCCACAACAAATGAACACATTTGCTATCAAGGACTTATTTGCGTCGCGTCTTTTGGTTCTGATCGTAGCGATTTGCGTCTTCTCGCGGCGGAGTGTGCCACGAAGTCTACGATGTATCGCCTTCGACAGATGCATCCGAGCATGACAGACAAATTCCGTCGGGCCCGATAGCACGCATATGTCCACAACGGTCACATCGCTGGTGCTCTCCGATCCTGTCGCAGGACAGGCAGCGCCACTCACCCCAAGCCCAATCATCGTTCGCCATGAACTCAAGGACCAGATACCGCTCACCGCATTCTGGGCATTCCTCGGGACCGTAGACGACCGTCATACTATTCAAGAGCTCATTTGGATCATACGATTGCCCACAGGCGAAACACAGCCATTCAAGCGCCTTGGTTGCCTCGCCCATATATACAAGGGTCGGGCGGCCACAATAAGGGCAGTCGCGCGGTCTGCGGGGCCAAGCGATTTCACTCGCGATCTCGCACGGAGAGTCTGAGAACTCACAGAAGAGACAGCGCGGATTCGCATCGGGATCCTCCTCATCATAGACGATCAAGGTCTCATGTAAGCAGCAAGGACAGTCTGCAACGTCGTCACGGCGAAACGCAAATTCCATATCACGGACGACCGAGTCCCACCGGTCCGCCAAAATGTCGTGATAGCCGCTGATCTGTGCGGCGACGTCCTGTACGACGGCTTGGCGGCGATCATCCATGATGTCGGAGAGTTCGCTTCGCGCAAAGTTGACGGCGAAGTCGAGGCCGTACACGATCAGGGAAAGGATGGCGGGCCGTTGCACATTCAGTCCACAATACTGAATCCTGTTCCTGTGATACCAGAGGAGTGGGATTGTCCGTTCGTCATATGGATCGAGTGTGACGCCAGCCTCGTCTTTGAGGCGCTTGATCGTGCTCGCGAAGTCAACTGACAACACATCCCCCTGCTTCAGATGCTCGGGAGTTGCGCGGTTCGGGTCTGCGAATACTTGGGACCAGTGTTTCTTGGCTAGGCGCGCCTTGAGAAGTAGGTCTATCGACGAGACCGTGTTGAACAGGGAGAGTTCCCGCTCCCATTCTCCATCGCCGTTCGCATGGAGAGCCGCTTGGCGAAGGTACTCGAAATCGCTCTCTGCCAGATTGATCTTGAGCCCTTCTATCATCGTCGTGCTCCTCAGAATCCCGCGACACCGTCAATCGAGCGGTGACAGCGGCAGCCCAACCTTCGGGCGGGGATCCGCAGCTCTTTCACAACGTGAGACGCGTGCGCCCAAAGCACAGGCCGCTGGGACGACTGGTATGTCTATCAGAGTACGGTAGTTCAATCCTGGCGTCCACTTTGGTTTTCGACCCACGCAAAGAACGCTTGCTCGTCGATGAGCACGCGCCGGCCCGCGCGCCTCACGACCCGGTCGAAGCCATTGCTCTTCGCGTGGAACACGAGGTGCCGAAGGCCACCGAGTGGCGGCCAGGGATGATACTGGTTCCACTTCGTGAGGGGGATCAGCCGCGTACGCTCACCCGCGGGTTCCCGGTCTATCACTTGCTGCTGCATGACGTTCCTCCTTTCCCAGCGAACAGAGTTGAAATTTGCTCCGTCACGTCGATTTCCTTCTATTTCTGAGGGCTTTTACTTCGTCTTTCTTTCTACTCATCCCCCAGGAAGCCATCTATCAGCTTCACGCTGCATCTCATCCTGTCGGACCGAGATCCGATTCCTTCCAGCATGTTGGACAGCCGATTCTTGATTTCCTCCGTTTCGCACACGAACAGGAGAATCTCAATGCCGCTCTCCAGCGCCTTCACCGCGTTCGTCCGCTCATACTGCGGACTACACGCTATTTCAATTCCCACGCGATCGCCGTCCGGCCGGATCGCCAGCACGTCAACCGTTGTGCTCCCGACCCTCGCCTCGATCTCAGCGGTGCATCCGCGAGATTCGTACCACTCCCTGATTTTCTTCTGGTAGTAGAGGTGTTTCACTCCCCCTCTGCCTTTCGGTTCCACGCGCACCCCCAGGGATTCCAGATACTCAGTGCCCTTGGGGGTCACCTGGAGCAGCTTCGTCCGTCGCCCGCGCCGGTTTGCAGGAAGCTCCACTTCGGCGGCAAGACCAGCGCGAATCAGCTCCAGCTTGCATTTGTGGCCGCGATAGCCGGAATGCCCCAGATCGGCGTACAGCGCAGTCATAGACAACCAGGGCTTTCTCTTGGCGCGGAGCAGCATGTCTTCCGAGTCCCGCGATATCACGCGCTTTCCACCGCTTTCCGCCGCGGCCTCACGGGGAGTGCCGCGAGTCGCGCCGATCGCGCGGCGTGGACCGAACTGACTGTCGGACAGGGGCACTTCGAACACCGGCACCCTCGGCTCAAAGCGCAGTCCGTATGGTGCTCCCCTGTCGCGCTCCTTGTCGTCGTTCTTCACGTTCATGGTGTCACCCTCAACAGAAATGGCCTTCCTATTCTTCCTGAGATGCGCACGATTGCCTGACCCACCTCCAGGCCCTGGATTACCGAGACTTGCTCCCGTTCGAGGCCCAGCGCTCCAGCGCTCTCGGCGGTGTCCCGCCCGTGCACCTGGCTGAGGCACACGCGCGTGTGAGCCTAGGACTTGATGGAATTGGCCAGCAGCGACGGGTCGCAGTCTGCGACGGCCAGGCCGAGGCCGACGTCACGCGCATTCGCGATGAGATTGCTCATGTTGTTGATGCCCTGTCCCGTCTCTTCCCGGTACCGCGGAAACAGGTGCTTACCTTCATCGAATCCGCAGACGTTTCTCAGGCGACCGCCGCGCTCGCCCCTGGCCATCCGCCATTGGACCGCCTGCGCCAAGAACACCTCCGTAAGCAGACTGGCTGCATCGCCGCGGACAGCTCTGAGGCTCAGGATCGTGTGATGCGCAAGTATCTCCCCGAGGTCGAAGCCGCGCGAGCAGTTCACGGTTTCGCCGAGCGCGCTCGCGTAGCTCTCGACTCGGCTCAGGATGCGCTCGAACCAGTGGTACTCCTCGGAGTACCTCTCCACCTTCTTCCCGGCCTTGAGCGATACCAAGAAATCATGGAGATCGAGTAAACATGGGAATTGTCCGTGTGCCGTGTCGTAGCGAGCGTAGAGTTCGCGCAGGAGCCGGTCGAGCAGGTTGACCGTTCCCTGCGCAGCGTAAAAACCGGCCGAGTTCGCGAAGGTCTCCGCGAATTGGCCGCACCATTCCCCCACGCCGCATCCGGGAGGTTCGAGCACATTGAAGCGGAAATCGGGACCAGGGACGGCAAAGCGCCAGATCCCCGGAAAGTCCCGGGCCAGGACGTCGTAATCGTTCTTGATGTCGAAGACGAGAAGATGCACCGGCGGCTGCATCGATGGGCCCTTGGATATCACTTCGCGGAACAACCGCCGCATCGCAGTCGTCTTGCCAGAGCCGCTTCGCCCCAGGAAGAGGGTATGCTGCACCGCCTCGTCCGGACGGATGCCCACCGGGCAGCCCGAGAATTCCGCCACCCCGATCTCGAATTCGCCCTGAACCTCCTCGGCCGTCACCGAGGGGTAGAAGGGGTCGCCCGAAGCCCAGCGCTCATATGCAAGGTTCTCTATCAACTCGTAGGCGTCCCAAGCTATTTCGGAATCGTGAGTCGCCTGCACGGCGCCGAGCAGGTTCTGCACGGTCTCGTCGTCCTCCACTCCCGCTGCCGCTGCCAGCGACGCGAGGCTGGAAAAGCTGGGGGCGCTCTCGTGCGCCGCCGTGCCCCTCCGGCGCGGCCTGCGCGTTCCCCAGCGTTCGTGCTTCATCGTTCGTCCTTTCCGAAGAAACAGCCCGGCCGCTACCGCCAGTCGTCCTCTTATTCGTCGTACCTGCGTTGGTCCAGGGTCTCGTCATCGTCCAGGGATTCGTCATCTTCATCTTCGGACACGTCTTCGTCTTCCCCGTCGACGGGTTCGTCGTCCTCTTCGCCGCGCGAATCCGGCTGTTCGGGTTCGCGCAGGCTCTCGTCCTTCGCCGCCTGTCCGCGCAATCGGTCCAGCTCTGCGCGCTCGGCTTCAATCTCCGTTAGGACCCGCTCCCGGTTCTGCTTTTCCTCGATGAGGCGCTCGTACGTCTCCGCGTCCGTCTCGCGCAGGCGGTCAAGCCATCCTTCTTCGGTCAGGCGCCCGGGTGATTCATGCTCATACCAGCATCGCTGAAAGCCCGATCCGTCCTCGTCCCACTCCTGGCAGCCCGGGCTCCCCATACATTCCCGGAAGGTCACTTTCTCGCTTAAGACGGGGCACTTGATCGTGGGAACGGTGTTGCGCGGCACGTGCG
>Ga0172366_10002477_pt1 | contig 14465 bp, 11 predicted proteins | sample LakKivSesite69cm_FD_114533 | JGI IMG/M metagenome (GOLD analysis project Ga0172366, IMG submission 114533) | Sediment microbial communities from Lake Kivu, Rwanda - Sediment site 69cm | ecosystem: Environmental > Aquatic > Freshwater > Lake > Sediment | place: Rwanda: Western Province, Lake... | reverse complement strand
CGTCTCATGTGTGAGAAATATACCAGTCCGGTCAAGCGCGGCCTGTGGATTCGACGAGCCATGCAAGGTAGGAAGGCAGCCCCGCGCCGACAGGAACGGCGAGCAATTCCGGCACTTCGTACGGGTGCAGTTCGGCCCATCGCTTCTCCAGGGCCGGGTACTGCCCCCAGGTGGTCTTGATGATCCCCAGGGCCTCTGGAGCCTCTTCCACCGCGCCTTTCCAGCGATAGATCGAACGCACCGACGGCACGACCGTGATGCAGGCGGCCAGCCGCTCCTCAATGAGTGCGCGACCGAGCCGGGCGAGGTCCTCTGCGTGTGCGGCGGTGGTGAGCAGGATGATCGGGTCGTCCGGGTTTCGCAGCATTCCTGTCATGGAGCCTCTCGATGAGAGCGACGAGCGTCTTGAAGGCGTTCTCCGAGCGCACGGGCTGAAATTCCGGGTGAGAGAGGATAAGGTGCGGGTCTCTGAGGCCGTTTTCCACCGCATGGCGCAGCGACGCGAACGCGCTTTCCTTGTCGTCGAGCGCAAGCTGCACAATCGCGAGCCAGACGTGCGCTTCGAGCAGGTCGGGTTGCTCGCCTGCCGCCTGGCGGAGCCGTTCGAGTGCCGCGTGCAATTGCCCCGCCCTGTACGCCGCCACACCGGCAAGGAAACGGGGAACCGGATCGTGCGTTGCGGACACCACGCGGTCGTAAAGGCGTTGTGCCTCGGCGGGGTTGCCGTCGTCGAGGTTGACGGAGGCGAGGCAGTAGAGCGCGTCCACCTGATCGGGGCCACGAGCGAGGGCTTCTTCGAGCGTCTTGCGCGCCTCGCGGAAGAGCGCAAGGTCGTAGAGCGCGATGCCGAGCCGCGTGAGGAGCACCGGGTCGTCAGGCCGCTTCCTGAGGGCGCGGTTGAGGGCAATCCGGCGGTATCGCGGCGCGCCTGGAGAGTCAAAGCGGTGCTGGAACTCCGGAGGATTCCCCTTCCAGGGGGCCTGCGGCAGCTCACGACGGAGTTGCGCCGATCCGAAGCAGACCTTGACCGTCCTCAGAGGACCGACGCTCTGTTCGAGCTGCCTTTGGAGGCGCGCAGCGAGGTGAGCTTTGCGGTTGCGCGGGACTTCCACCGGCATGAAGCCGATGATCGTCCCCAGCGACGGCATACGCACGATCACCGGCTCCGGCGCGAGGCCGGTATGCCCGCACACCGGGCAGACGATCCTGTTGAGGCGGCCCTGCACGAGCGATGCGAGCAGGCGAGCCTCCGCTTCCCCGTCAAACGCAGCGACGACGGTCGCGCTCACCATCTCGTCGCAGATCGGACATTGGAGATAGTGCTGACGGTCGGCCATTACGCCTTCTGTCCCACAAGCGCGGCGACGGTCCGGTAGCTCCGGGTGTCCGGGTCCCATCCGGTCACCTCGCGCACGTGCTGCGCGTCGAGGGCGATCTCGTTCCGGTCGCGCTGAAAGACCCCCACGTCCACGAGGTCAATCGGTTTGATGTGGCTGAATGCGTACGCGAACGCCTCCCGCACGGTCTCCTGCGTCTCGCATTTGCGGCTGGCGGCGAGAATCTTGAAGAAGATGCACTGCTTCGGCGTCCGGCGGATGAATGCCGCCATCTTGTCTCTGTCCTCGTCGTCATAGACCTCCACGCCCATCTTCCCGCCGGAAAGGACGCTTTCCCGGCCAACGCGGCTCAGGTTGTACGCCGCCGTCATGTAGAAATCGGCTTCCCAGTCGTGCTCTTCGATGTGCTCGAATACCTCCGGCATGTGCGAAGCGACTCCGGCGAGCAAGCCAAGGTCGTGGATGAGCTTGAGGTGGTCTTTGACCTCGTCCACCTTCCCCTCTTTCCAGAGCCTGTCGGTGCGCGTGCCGTGATGGTAGATCGCTGCCGGGCCGTGCTGCGCGATGGTGCGGATGTTGTCGGGCACGTCGCCGCCTTTCCACTCGCTGGCGGTCTGCACGATCCAGTGCATCGTGCCTCCGCGCTCGCGGTAGAGGTCTACCCAGTCCATGACGATCTGGTCGCCACGCGATTGCATGGCGGTCACGCCGCACCTCTCCGAATCGAACCACGCCTTGAGGACGTTCTCCGTCGTGTAATACTCCTTCATCTCAAGGCTGCGCTCGTTCGTGAAGTGCGAATTCCCGCGAAGGGGGTTGCCGCCGATGATCAGGCGGGAGATGTGGTGAGGGCCGAAGGCCACGTGCGGCAAGAGCATGGGGAATCCTTCTCATAGGAGATTCGCGTCGTCGGTCTTTTCGTTCTCAGTAGGGGCGCACGGCCGTGCGCCCCCTTTACGAGAGCACCATTAAGGTACTATGATACCTTCTCCATGAGTATGTTCCCACAGGAAGGCCACGCCATTCCGGCGAGAACCTTTCATGGAACGATACCGCCGTCGTGGATCGTTGAGTACCGTACAGGGGTGATTGACCTGATGATTCGACGTACACGTGAACGATGCTTCAGGTACGTGCCGGGAGTGTGCATCTCGTGGCCATAGGGTACCGAATATCGCTGGTGGCTCTCCTCGTCGCGCTGCTTGCGGGCTGTTCGGCATGGCGCAGCACGCCGACTTCGCGCCTGCACAGGGGCTTCAGCGCGGAGCGGGTCCGCACGGTGGCGGTCGTGGTGGACGCGGGGAACCAGAGCCGTGTCCCGGCGGAGCAGGTCATGAACATGCTCAGGCTCATGCTCCTTCACCGGGGATACAGGTCGGTGCTGCTGCCCTCGCCGGACTTGCAGGGCGACTATGAGGCCGACGCGCTTCTGAGCGTCGCGTGCGGCATCGAGTGGCAGACGGCGCGTATGGTGCGGGGCGCGCCCACGTACATGTGCGTCGTTGACATTCCCCGGATAACGGTCGTAAGCGCCATGCGCGACCTGAGGAGCGGACGCACGCTCCTGAGCGGGCGATTCCGGGAGGGTGGTGTTGACGCGCAAACCGGCCTTCCCCCGGCAACCATCGAAGAGGAATGGCCGATGGTGGCGCGAGGGCTTGCGGCGACGCTCAGAAACCTGCCCTCACGCGAGGTTGCCCCGGCGCAGGGTCTGCGCTCCCTTCGCGTGCTCGTGGCCGCAGACGAGGAATACCGGCGGCAGACGGGGTGGGAGCGCCTCGCAAAGGACCGAATCCTCGGCGCTTCCCGGATGCTGGGACTGGAACTCGGCATCGTCCTGAAGGTCATCGGGGTGCGCGAGTGGGCATCGGCGGATCAGCCGCGCACGCTGGCCGAGCACATGGCCTCGATGATGCGACAGGTCCCCACCGATTCCGCCGACGTGGTCATCGGCCTGACCGGGCAAACGGCGATCACCCCTGACGCCGCGCAGGGAGACCGCCTCGGCGTTTCCGAGCCGTTCGGTCGCTCCGTCCTGGTCCGTCGGTCGGGGACAGTGACGGGCGTCCCAGCGATCACTGATGTCCTCGAAAGCGTGGTGCTTGCGCGGGAGATGGCGCACCTATTCGGCGCGCTTCGGGCGGAGGATCTCCAACCGGCGACGTTCTCCCGCACAGAGGACGCTTCGCTCGGCTTCGACGACCGGACGCGGCAGATCGTCACCTTCACAAGGAACCGGAACTTCGGCGCAGGGGAGGTCCTCAACGTCGTCGCCGATTCGCTGAGGACGATCTACCGGCAAGCTGGTCCTCAGGGCGCGCTCATGCTTACCATCCTCGAACGCGGCGTCGTGCCGGGAGACTGAGTGACACACTTCCGGACACCCACCGAACCTTTTCGGGATAACCTGGCTCTCTATCTCCGAACCGGTTGTCCTATGCGCGCATTGTCTCATGCGCACATGCCGTTCCTTCAATCCGATCACCGCTCTTTCACGCAAACCCATCCCGGAGCACAGAGTGGACGACCTCAAAACGCTGCTGGAGCGGGCGCTGCGCGGCGACCTGGAAGCGTTCGGAGAAGTGGTTTCCCGGTTTCAGGGGTCTGTGATCAGCCTCGCGTATGCAAAGCTCGGCAACTGGCACGACGCGGAAGATGCGGCGCAGGAGGCGTTCATCACCGCCTACCGCACCCTCAAGGACCTGCGAGACCTGGAATGCTTCCCCGGCTGGCTTCGCCGCGTGGCTCTCACGGCGTGCAATCGCTCCGTGCGCCGTGCCAAGCTGCCGACCACGCGCTTCGATGAGGCCGACAACGGCCTGTTCTTCGCCGGAGACCCAGCGTCCGACGGAGAGCGAACGGAGTTGTGCGACGCCATCCTCTCCGCGCTACGGTCGCTTTCGCCAGCATACAGGGATTGCATGAGGCTCCACTACCTCGAGGGCTACTCGATCAAAGAGGTCGCAATGTTCCTCGGCGTGCCGCAGGGGACGGTGAAGCGTCGCCTGCACGACTCCCGGAAGCATCTGCAACGACACATGATCCATTACGCGCCAAGAGCAAGGAGGACGAAGATGACCAAAGAACTGGACGGCTTGACGTGGCAGTGCGGCTGGACAAGTCACATGGCCTGCATCAAGGGCTGCCTGAACTACCTGCACGATCACGGCTCCCGCGAAGCGGGCATCTCGCGGGCATGGCTCTTCGGCGGCACGGGCCATGCGTTCATCATCAACATCCACGATGTCATCTGCGCGAGCGGCCCTACCGCATTTCACTCGGAGATGTTCTTTCGCCTGGCCACGAACTTTGGCTGCCGCATCACGGGCATCTTCGGCCACAAGAGCGAACCGGACTTCGCGGCCAAGCAGGAGGCCGCGTGGGTCTACGTGCGCGGATGCCTGGATAAGGACATCCCTTGCTACGGATGGGAGCTAGGCATCCCAGAGTTCTACACCATTCACGGATACGACGACGTGGGATACTATTACCGAGGCCCGGTGTGCGATGAGGGGGCCGGCCCGAAGCCCTGGAAAGAGGTGGGGGGGTCGGAGATCGGCGTCCTCGAGATGTACAGCGTCAAGACGTGCTCCCCCGCGCCGGACGAAGAGACGGTCAAGGAGGCGTTCACGTTCGCCCTGGAGTTCGCCGAAAGCCCGCGCAAGTGGGTATTCCCCCGGTACCAGGCCGGTCCGAAAGCGTTCGAGAAGTGGGCGAAGGCGCTTGAGCAGGGCACGGCGGAAAGGTTCGGGCACGGCTACAACGCCGAGGTGTGGAGTGAATGTCGCGGCGAGGCGGTCGGGTTCCTGAAAGAGGCGAAGGAGCGATTGCCCGGCAAGGCGGACGCGCTCTTCGACGAGGCCATCGAGCACTACTCGGTCGTCCACGCGAAGGTGAGGGCGGTGAGGGACCTTCATCCCTTCCAGGGGACGGACGTCTCGGCCAAGAAGAACGTGAAAAGCCCGGAAAGTGCCGCGCTCCTGAGAGAAGCCGGGGCCGCCGAAGGGAAGGGGATGGAGACCCTCCAGAAGATCGTCGAGGCCCTATGAGTCGCTTTCCACGTGATAATTGTGCATCATTCGCACGTAAGGGCGCAATTATGGTCATGAACAAAATACCTTGGCGGATGAGGTTTCTCCGTCTCTAGAGAGCGGTCACCGCGGGAGATACGCGTGAGCAAGCTTCGCTCTTCCGTAGCCCTGCGTTCTCGCAGAGAACGAGCGGCTTCAGCCGGAGGGCTTCTTCACGACAATCTCACCGCCCTCCGGATAAATCCGGGGGCTACGCACGGCCAAGCCATCTGAAGCTGGCTGCGGCTGCGTCGCGTGCACACATAATTCGTTGATGACCATCATTGCGCCCGCAATTTATTGCGCCCAATAACCATATGTAAATATAATATGTTAATAGGGCGTGATGAATTACGCCCCTACGTGTCGTTGTGTAGTGTTATTAGGTAGAATTCGTATGAGTCGGTCGGGTGATGCGCTTGCGGGGAGGGGATCAACCCCGCCCTTACTGCCATCGGCGCACGATCACGCCGCCTCGTAGCTCTTCACCCACTCCGCGACGCGCTTGATCGTTTCCGGGGGGCATCCGGGCGGCATCACCCCCGCTGAGGTGACCACGATCCCCCTGCGGTGGGGCAGGACATCGAGGTCGTGCCCGATGGTGCGGGTGATGGTCTCCGCGTCTTCCAGCCAGAGGGTGGCGTTTGTCCCGCCGATCAGGCATTTGTCCTTGCACGCCGTCCGCCCGTCCAGGAGCGTGGTGTTCCCCACCGGAGGCGAGGTGAATGCCTCCATCGCGGCTGCCGGTAAGGTGTCAATGTCGGGCAGGAGCACCTTGAGATGCCCGCACATGTGGAGGACGTGGAACTTGCCCGCCGAGGCGATGATCCGCCCGTAGTCCATCAGATGCCTCAGACAGTAGCGACGGAAAAGCTCCGGCGAGATCAGGGTCGTGGAGGTGTTCTCCGAGGAGTAGATGATCCGGTAGCAACTCTTCTCCGCGAGGATCGCAGTGCGGCGGTAGAGCGCGGCGTGCATCTGATCGAAGAGGAATTCGACCTTTTCAGGATAGTCCGCGAGCAGCAGGAGGCCGTTCTTCAGCCCCGCGAGGTATTGAATCCACTCCATGAGCGGCGAGATGCCCAGACCCGTGACGACGACGCCGTCTTCGCCAAGCTCGCGCTCAGTCGCCTTGGCCCGCTCGTCCTGGTCGGGGTCGAACTCCGCCCGTTCGTCGGCGTACACAAGCGCCATCGTCTCGATGTCGTCGGCGCTCTTCACGGGGTATTCCTTCGGATGCCACGAGTGAGAATAGGGGTCAAAACGTTGGACCAAAGTCAGTTCGCCACGTGGCGTACGATACACGGTCGTTTGCACGTCGTCCTGCGCCGTGCTCTCCACGCTCGTGTTCGTTCGGACCGTCTTCAGGCATGACAGGCCGCCGACGTGCTTGTCGCTGCCGATCCATGTGTGGAGCTCCGGTGTGCTCATGCTCCGAAACGGCTCCCTCTGATGCGCCGCATACGAGCCATTGATCTTCGGCCAGAACGGCAGCCTATCAACAGGTTGCCGCTTGAGAGCCGCCAACCACCGCTCCCTGGATGTCATCGTTTCGCGCATCTGAGCACCCCCAATTTGCACGCAGTACGTGTGGCCAACGCGGGAAAGGGAGGAAAACCGCCCATGAGGAAGTCTACGAAGAACTCTCCCCGTGCGTCCATGCCCACCTGGGAGACGCTTCCGAACTCCTGCGCGTTTCCGTCCTCTACGGCTTCGGGTCCACGATTGATCCCATGAAGAGCACCGTACGGGAGGTATCGTCCCTGATGGCGACGAAGAACGGGCGATCCACGATCATCGTGAATCGCTGCGGCACTGACACTGAGCTGATGCCCATGCCGACCGAGGTGACTGCCGCGGCTTCCGTGCCCTCTTCGTTCACCTTCACGTACGTCTTGTGCTTGACCTCGCTGATGTAGGCGTTCCTCGACGGCGAGACCGGGAGCATCTTCCCGAAGTTCGCTCGCTCCGGGTCGAAGGCGATCTCCATACCCGTCGCCTTGAGCGCGTCGTTGAGCTGCTTCTCGTACTCCAGCTCGAACCGGGGAAGACCGATATCCCCTCCCATCGGGTGGAACTGCGCCATCCATCCTTCCCACACGTCGGCGGTCAGCCGCTCCTGGAGCGCCGCGAGGCTGGAGCTTCCGTCGGGCAGGAAGACGTACATGCTGAACCGCTTCTCGCCGTAGGGCAGGCTCACCGCCTGGAACGAGTCGCCCCGGTAGTAGCGGTAGGTGTCGCTCTGGTGCATCATGGGAACGGCCTTCTTCGAGCCGTCGAGCAGTGTAAACTCCTGGTCCCTCGTGTTCTTGAGGTCGAACTGCTCGCTCCACTCGCCCTTGAAGTAGATCGCGTTGATGAGGTAGAGGATCATCTCCGGCGGGATGGCATCAATGATCTTGGTGATCTTCCCGTTCGTGTTCCTGTTCACCCAGGCGTTGATGATGTCGGGCGTCTTGGGGTCGGCGAAGTCGAGATTGGTCACTTCCGCCCCGTAGTAGTGCCGGTTCCGGTCAATGAAATCGGGGTAGAAGGGCATGTCCTCCCGCGACCAGAGCGAGTTGGCGATGGCGAGCCTGACTTTCTCGTCGGCATACGCAAGATTCGAGAGGAGCACGAGGTTGGCCTGATTCACTTCCTCAAGGCTCATGCCCCCAAGCTCAAGCGCATTGGCCATTGCCGTCTGGGTCGTGCCGTCCGCGCCGTTGTACGTCATCGCCAACGCAAGCGACACGCTCGACGGGGAGATGAACAGGTTCTTCCCCGCGTCCTGAGCGGCAAGTTCCCGGAAGAGCTTGAAGGCAAAGCGCGTGTTCGCCGCGACGAGATTTGGTGGAACCGGCTCCTTGGCGAGCTTCGGGTCCGCCGCGCCGACGATGTTCTTGAACTCGGACTCATGAGAACACCCGGCCAGCGAGAACGCCGTCAGGGCCACAAAACCTGCGATGAATGGTATTCGCCATTGCATGACGACCTCCTTATGAGAGGTTCATTACTCAATTGCTTCCCGGTGGCTGCGGGTCCACGATGGACCCCATGAACAGCACCGTGCCCGATATATTGTCCCGAATTGCGCAGAAGAAGGGACGGTCTATGGTCATGCTGAAACGTTCGGGGATCGCCGTCTCCGTTATCTCCACGACCGTCGCCGCCGCCGCTTCCGTGCCCTCTTCGTTCACCTCCACGAAGCTCTGGTGGATGACCCTGCTGATGAACGCCCTCCGCATCGCATCGGGCGGGAACATCTCCGAGAAGTCGGCGTCCTCGCTGAACGCTATACCCATGCCGAGCGCGATGAGCGCGTCCTTCATCTCGGTCTTGTATTCGACCTTGAATCGCGGCAGGGCGATGTCGCCGTCCATCGGGTGAAAACCGGCCATCCAGCGCTCCCAGTTCTCCGCGCTCAGGCTCTCCTGGAACGCGGCAAGGCTTGAGTTCGCGTCGGGCAGGAAGAGGTACATGCTGAACCTGCCCTCGTCGCCGTACGGTAGGCTCACCGCCTGGAACGAATCGCCCCGATAGTAGGCATATTTCCCGGATTGGCGCATCATCGGCATGGTCTTACGGCTGCCGTTGAGCAGAGTGAACGGAGCGTCCACCGTCTTGGATTTGTCGAATTCCGTCGTCCACGTGCCTTTGAAGTAGATCGCGTTGATGAGGTAGAGGATCGCGTCGGAAGGAATGCGGTCGAGGATGTCCTTGATCTTCCCGTTGGTGTGGTCGCTCACCCAGCCGTTGATCGTGGCGAGCGCGCCGGGATCGGCGAAGTCCAGACTGGCCACTTCCGCGCCGAAGAACCTGCGGTTCCTCTCCAGGAACCCGTCGTTGAACCGCACGTCTTTCCTGCCCCAGAGGGAATTGGCGATGGCGAGCTTCACCTTCTCGTCGCCGAACGCGAGGTTCGAGAGCAGCACGAGGTTGGCCTGATTCACCTCCTCAAGGCTCATGCCCCCAAGCTCAAGCGCGTTGGCCATGGCGGTGCGCGTCGTGCCGTCCGCGCCGTTGTACGTCATCGTCAGCGCAAGCGACACGCTTGCCGGGGAGATGAACAGGTTCTTCCCCACGTCCTGAGCGGCAAGTTCCCGGAAGAGCTTGAAGGCAAAGCGCGTGTTCGCCGCGACGAGATTTGGTGGAACCGGCTCCTTGGCGAGCTTCGGGTCCGCCGCGCCGACGATGTTCTCAAACCCGGACTCTTTGGAGCAACCGGCCAGCGAGAACACCGCAAGGCTCACGAACCCCGCGATAATTGGCAGCAGACGTCTCATCTTGACCTCCCGCGAGCGAGCAGACCGCTCCCTATCTCCGCCGATAGGGATAAGAGACTCTCTCGTATCGTTTCTGATCGTCGTATGCAGAGAGGAGAGAATGCCCCTGAAACAAGACAACACGCGTACGACGCCGTTGTCAAGAATGCCGGGACGTTCCTACGAGGTAGGGGATAAGCAATATGAGTGCCGTAAGGAGACCTGTCATCAGTGCGCGTCGAGCCAGTTGTCGCCGACGCCAATGTCCACCCGCACCGGGACCGTAAGCTCCAGCGCGCCGGACATCTCCTCCCGCACTATCGCCGTGAGCCGTTCGACTTCCTCAGGCGGCGACTCGAAGAGGAGCTCGTCGTGCACCTGAAGGAGCATCCGCGAGGCGAACTTCTCGCGCTGCAACCGCTCGTGAATGCGGATCATCGCGAGCTTGATCATGTCCGCCGCCGTGCCCTGAATCGGCGTGTTGATCGCGGTGCGTTCGGCGAAGCGTCGGCGGTTCACGTCCGTCTGGTTGATCTCCGGCAGGTAGCGTCTGCGTCCGAGCATCGTGGTGACGAACTCTTCCTTGCGGGCCTTCTCGATGGTCTGGTCGTTGTAGGCTTTCACTCCCGGATAGGTCGTGAAGTAGTTCTCGATGAAGATGGCCGCCTCGCGTTGGGGGATGCCGAGTTGCTGCGCCAGGCCGAACGGCGTCTGGCCATAGATCACGCCGAAGTTGATCGTTTTCGCCTGTCGCCGCAGTTCGCCCGTGATCTGGTCCGGCCTTCTGCCGAAGACGAACGCGGCGGTGAGGGTGTGGATGTCTTCGTCGCGGCGGAAGGCTTCGGCGAGGGTCTTGTCGCCGGAAAGATGCGCCATGATCCGCAGTTCGATCTGCGAATAGTCCGCAGAGACGAGCTTCCATCCCTTCTCCGGCACAAACGCAAGGCGCACCTTCCCGCCCAGCTCCGTGCGGATCGGGATGTTTTGCAGGTTCGGGTCCGCCGAGGAGAGCCTGCCGGTGGCGGTGACGGTCTGGTTGAAGGACGTGTGCACGCGCCCGGTCTTTGGGTTGACAAGCTTCGGCAGCGCGTCCACGTAGGTCGAAAGCAGCTTGGCGAGGCTGCGGTATTCGAGCACGAGCTTCGGCAACGGATGAAGCGGCGCGAGGGATTCGAGCACGTCAACGTCGGTGGAGTAGCCGGTCTTCGTCCTGCGTTTCGTCTGCAAGCCGATCACGTCGAAGAGGATGTGCCCCAACTGCTGCGTAGAGTTGATGTTGAACTGCTCTCCCGCGACCTCGTAGATCTGCTTCTCAATCTCGCCCAACTGCGCGGTGATCTCCTCCGAGAGCTTCTTGAGGATCTCCGCATCTATGGTGATCCCGGTCCTCTCCATCGCCAGCAGCACGCGCACAAGCGGCATCTCAAGCGTCGTGAAGAGGCCCATAAGCCCAGTCTCTTCAAGCCTGCGCTCGAACAGATTCGCAAGCCGCCACGTGATGAGCGCGTCTTCGCCGGAGTACTCGGTCGCCTTGTCCACCGGCGTTCGGTCGAAGGTGATCTGGTCCTTGCCCTTGCCGATGAGGTCGCTGATGGGGATCATCGTGTGGCCGAGGTGCTGCTGGGCCATCGCATCGAGGCCGTGCCTGCCGCCGGGGTCGAGCACGTACGAGGCGATCATCGTGTCGAAGAGCGGGTCGCGCACGGCAAAGCCCGCCTTTTCCAGCACGGCGAGGTCGAACTTCGAGTTCTGCATGAGCTTGAGGAGCGATCCGTCGGCGAGAAGCGGGGCGAGGTGCTTCCTGACGAGTTCGAGGGGCACGTTCTCTGGGAGCGGCTGCCCGGCGTCGAAGTTAAGCTCGCCCTCCCGTCCTGGGGCGCGGTGGGCGATGGGGACGTAGTAGCCCGTCTCGTCGTCGCAGGCGAGGGAAACACCCACAAGAGCGGCGGCGAACACGTCCGTTGAGGTGGTCTCCGTATCTATCGCAAAGCGACCGGCCTTCCGCATACGCTCGCAGAGGGCGGGCAGCGTCTCCGCCGTCACCGTCTCGTAGTTCATCGGCGTCCGCGCAGGCTCGGAATCGAGTTCTTCGAGGAATTGGAAGAATTCCAGTTCTCTGAAGAGGGGCCGCACAAGGTCGGGCTTCGGGCCGGTCCAGGCGAGCTTCTCAAGATCAATCTCAATCGGCGCGTCGGTGGCGATGGTCGCCAGTTCCTTCGAGAGCCGCGCCTGGTCGGCGTAGTCGGTGAGGTTCTGTCGCAGGGCGGGTTTGGTGATCGAAGGCGCTGCCGCGAGCACCTCTTCGAGCGAACCGTGCTCGGCGATCAACTGCGCCGCCGTCTTCTCGCCCACTTTCGGCACGCCGGGGATATTGTCCGACACATCGCCCATAAGCCCCAGAAGGTCGCAAATCCGCTCCGGCCCGACGCCCCACTTCGCCCTCACCTCTGCGGTGGTAATCCTGTCCCACGCGTCGCGTGTCTTGCCGGGGGAAAGCATCGTCACGCGGTCGTTGACGAGTTGCATGAGGTCCTTGTCGCCGGTGACGAGCACCACGTCAAGCCCGGCCTCAACGCCCTTCACCGCGAGCGTGCCGATGAGATCGTCGGCCTCGTAGCCGTCCATCCGGATGTTCGGCAGGTCAAATGCCTCGACGATCTGGTCTATGCGCGGCAATTGCGCGAGGAGTTCCTCCGGCATTCTCTCTCGCGTGGCCTTGTATTCGGGAAATTTCTCGTGTCGGAAGGTGGGCTTGGCCGAGTCGAAGACCGCCGCGAGGTAGTCCGGTTTGTCCTCCCGGAGGAGCTTGAGCAGCGCGGAGGTGAACCCGAACGGCGCGCTCGTATTTTCGCCCTTCGAGTTCACCAACGGGTTCCTGATGAACGCGAAGAACGAGCGATAGACAAGCGCCGTGCCGTCAATCAGGTAGAGCCGCTTCCGTTCGGACATGGGGCCCTCCTCGGTCGTGAAGGTGAGGGGGTGGATCGTGCTCAATGTTCAAGGATAGCGCGTTCACTCGCTTCCGGTCAACACCGACGCCGAGATCGCTCCCGTGCATCCCCCGGCGAACGACAGATCGTCGCACAGGTAGTAGATTGTGATTACCTTTCTCTTGTCCATGAGCTTCCTCCGTGTGCATCAAGGATGAGTACGATCCCTTCTCCTTGATACGGAACCTCGTGGACAACCGCAACCTTATAACTAGCAACTTGGGTTATTAGTATCGGGGTTCCTTCGCTTCGATCTCTTTCCGGATGGTCAGGTAGCTTGCGTAGCGGTGCGGCGCGATCAGCCCTCTCTCGACGGCGTCTTTGACGGCGCAGCCCGGCTCCCGGTCGTGAGCGCACGTATTCCCGAAGCGGCAGCGCCCCTGCATCGGGCGGAACTCCGGGAACAGGTGCGGGATGTCCTCCGCCGCGATCTCCCAGATGCCCAACTCCCGCAGACCTGGCGCGTCAACGATGTGGCCGCCGGAGCCGAGGCGCAGGAGGGAGAGCGTCGTCGTCGTGTGCCTGCCGAGGCCGGTGCGCCTGTTCACCGGAGCCACGCGTAGGCCAAGCCCCGGCTCCAGCGCGTTGATGAGCGAGGTCTTTCCCACGCCGGAAAGGCCGATTGCCACCGAGGTCTTGCCGCGCACCTGTTTCCTGAAGTGCTCGATCCCCTCCTCGGTGAGCGCGCTCGTCTCGATGACCGGATAGCCGAGCGAGGGGTAGATGCTGACCATGCGGGATACTTCGGGGGGAACGCCGAGGTCAATCTTGTTGAGGCAGATGCAGGCCCCTAGCTCCTGATATTCCGCGCCGCAGAGCACCCGATCAAGGAGGTCTTCCCTGAACGGGGGAGCCTGCGCGCTCACCACCACGATCACCTGATCAATGTTCGCGGCGATGACCTGTTCGAGATGACGCCTGCCGGGGGCTTCGCGGGAAAGCGTCGTGCGACGCGGGAGCACCTCCATGATCATGCTGATCTCTTCGCCCGGCTCGACAAGCACCTCGTCGCCGACGACGACCGGGTCAACGGCGGAAATCGAACGGACCGCCTGCACGCGCTGCCTGCGCGAGGCCGGGTCGGCCTCAGGGTACTCAAGGCGCTTGCGGAGCTTGCTTGAGATGCCGCACAGCATCTCCTCGTCGCCCACCTCGACGATGTAGTGGTGCTTGTACTTGCGGATTACCGTCCCACGACGCGGCGTCTCATTCATACATCCGTCTCAACCTCCTCTTTTCGGGGATCGGGCGTTCTCCGTGCTCTCATTCGGCGAACCGCTCAATGCTCGCGCCGAGGCGCTGCAAGCGTCGCTCGATGTGGTCGTAGCCCCGGTCAATGTGGTAGACGCGGGAAACCGTCGTCTCGCCGCGAGCGACCAGCCCGGCAAGCACGAGCGCGCCCCCGGCCCGGATGTCGCTCGCCATGACGGGCGCGGCGGTCAGCTCCGGCACGCCGACGACGACGGCCTTGTCGCCCGCGATGGTGATGTTCGCCCCCATACGCCGCAATTCGGGTCCTTGAGTGAAGCGGTTGTCGTAGACTTGCTCCCAGATCAGGCTCGCTCCCTCGGCGATGCTCATGGCGGCCATCATCGGGGCCTGCACGTCGGTCGGGAACGCCGGGTACGGCAGCGTGCGGATGTTGACGGCGCGCAACCTCTCCGGCCCGGAGACGGTCACCGCGTTCGGTTGGCGCAGCACCTTCGCTCCGGCGTCTTCCAGCTTTGTGAGCACGATCTCGAAGTGATCGGCGCGGGCGTTCACGAGCGTCACCTGCCCACGCGTCATGGCTGCGGCGACGGCGAACGTCGCGGCGTCAATCCG
>Ga0172366_10002476_pt1 | contig 14468 bp, 5 predicted proteins | sample LakKivSesite69cm_FD_114533 | JGI IMG/M metagenome (GOLD analysis project Ga0172366, IMG submission 114533) | Sediment microbial communities from Lake Kivu, Rwanda - Sediment site 69cm | ecosystem: Environmental > Aquatic > Freshwater > Lake > Sediment | place: Rwanda: Western Province, Lake Kivu... | reverse complement strand
TCTTCTTACTGGATTGAGTTCGTCTCTTGGTCATGTCTCAGATGCTATTGTGGATAATCAAGCGAATATTCAAAGTAAAAGTAAGGAAGAATTGGGAAAAAATGCGGAGGATACGTTTAAAGATATAAGAACTCAGACACTGTCGTTAAAGGATGCTGCGGATATAGCAAAAGACCAGGCAAAATGGATGGCAACGGGTCTTTATTACTGGGCTAATATAGATAAAGGGATTGCGGATTTAGTGGATATCGCCGCACGTGGCAAGGGACCAACATTGTCTCAACGGGAGGCTACGAAATCTCAACAGAAAATAGCGAAGCCTCTTGCAGATTCTTTAGGAATGTCGGTGGCAGATCTGCTAAAGCCAAAAACGCAGGCAAATCTTGTCTCAAAAGCAACGGGCACGGTTACAACCCTCAGTCCAGAAATTGCAAAAAAAGAAAAAGTTGTAGAAGCCCTTAAAGGTGGAGGGGTCGGTTTAACTGATGCTTTAATGGATATTCAAACTCGTATGGAAACACGGGCAAAACAAATAAGTGACCCAACAAGTTTTGGTTTAAATGCTGCGGATGTAAAAAATCTGCAATCCCAACAAAGTCAAGATCAGGATGTCGCAAAAAGATTAGAGGACATTTGGGGTGTATATGCTACTAAGGAACAGAAGAATGAGATGACCCGCTGGAAAAGTTTGAAGCCAGCCCAACGTAAAGAAAAAGCAGAACAAGAAAAGCATAGAAAAATTCTTTCCAGTGTGGATGGGATTCTGAGCGGTGAAGCTAAAACACAACAGGGCCTTTTAGATATTGATTTGAGAAAATTTAAAATTGCGGATGAACAACTTAAGAGTTTGGTTGCCTTGGATGAGACAAATGCAGAAATGGCTACCCTTGAGAAAGCCCGTATCATGGGGGATGAAGGAACCATGAAAAAATTGGCGGAGGATTTTCAAAACCGGGTTACCGCTGCTGGAAAGACTTCCGCAACCCCTACAGCAGATGTCGCAGAAGAAATGCATTTAAGTGATGAGATGCTTTCTGCGATGTCTAAATATGTTTCGCCCTCCATTGCGGGTCAAATTAAAGGAATTCAATCAGGAGAATACAAACCCGCGATGCCCCTCGTAACCTACCTCAAACCTACCCCGCCCACCAAACCTACCCCGGCCCATGCCGGTGAAAAAACAAAACAATCAAAAGCGGGTCTTAAAGGTGTTGAGACCCTCACCAAACCTACCCTGGCCCATGCCGGTGAAGTACTTGGCCAGAAGAATCTGGTCAATGCCTTGAACAATGCAATCATGCCCACTGGGGGTGCGGCCGGTGGGGGAAATACATCTAAAAGCATAAGTATCCAGATCAATGCATATTCTCGTGATCTGGCCCAGCAAATTCGCAATGAAATCTATGGAGCATTGAAAGTTGCCTGATATCATCAATCCAATTCAAGGGGCCACACAGTTGTCCCTTTCCGATTACCTGGGTGGGTCCCTTGGGGTCCAGTCATATGGGAAAATCATTCCGTTTTTCCTCTCCCAGGTTGATGCTGGTGGAAATATCCTTCCGTTTAATGTCAACGTGACTGATTACGATCCTTCCGTAACCACGCAGATAGAGGCTATAAAGTTCATCGTAAACCCTGCTACTGCCAGCATGAACATGGCCAAGCTGGTGAGTCGTACTCAAACAATGACCGCGTGGCTCGAGGAACATTGGGGCGAGGAATTGGATACGATAACACTTCAGGGGCAAACGGCCGCATTCGTTGCCGGCGGACCAAATCTAAGGTCCGTCCGATCTGGTGGGGGTATCACGCAATCCCTGGCGGAAGGCGCCGTGATGCGTGAATCTTTTGATAATTTTATGAATATTCAGGATCTTGGCCCTCAAATGTCCGAATCAGGGGTTCAAGTAGGGACGACTGATAAAGGGATCCCAATGATAGCCGAGGTTGGTCTCACGATGGCTAACAGAAATAGTTCGGTGTCTTTTAAACAAATGAAGGCCATGCTCCATATAATGCGATATAATGGGGTCACCTTCGATTCCAATGTCCTGACATCATACGGTCAGGTTACCCCGCCACAGGGTCTACCGACAAGCCGTAATCGCCTCATGCTATCCTTTGATTTCGGGGCCTATCTCGGATATATGGAAAGTTTTGACCTTACCGAGGAAGCACAGAACCCTTTCAGATTTTCATATACGATCACGTTTAAATCGGAACAAACAATTTTTCAATATACGGCGATGGATTAATCATGGACCGGGCAGCTATTACGACATCAAAGCAAGTGATCGCAAAGTCTACCCAGGACTTTCTTGATGGGGTCACTACACCCACCCATGCCAAAATAGCCCCCTTTGATTTTACGACGGCAATGAAGTATGCCTCTACGGTTCTGGGTCAAGTAAAACCCATGATATTCAGTATTTTTAATCAGCGTAGCCTGGTTGATCCCACAGCCCCAGCTCGTCTTGAATTGATTCTTCTGGTTAATCCGGATTCCCTGAATCATGGCCGCACAAACAGTATGCAAGCGGCATACACCCGTAATGGCTTTATTATCCAGCCTTGGGGTCCTAATCAGGACATGCTCTCTGCTACTGGAAAAACAGCCGCTTTTATGACGACGTCCGAGGGCCTCGCTCAAGTAACATCAAGGTCATCTCTGGCCTTTCACAATCTCTTGGGATTGACCGCCGTTTATCGGAATAACGGTTACCAGTTTGAAGACATCACCAAACCCAATACGAACCAGAATAATTTCATCGGCCGTCAAATCAGCATTGTTCGTGGAATTGAACTTTCCTGGGATGGGGATATTTATAACGGACACTTTAATACGTTTACGTTAGACAATGATGCGGCATCGCCTTTTCAAATGTCCTATAATTTTGAATTTATTTGCAGTACCTTGTCTACAAATTACAGGGACGTCCGGGGGCACTTTCTTCCAATTCCAAGTGACTCGACCTCGGTGGTCACTATGACAAAATCAAGTTCCTATGATCCCCCTGAGAATACTCTATCATGAATACAGCATTTAAAAACTCCGGGTTATTTACTGCGGACGAATTCAAAAATCGCGGGGTAATTAAACTTGCCCCTGATGTGCTGGTCTACATTGGGGGAAGTCTCCAATCAACGATCATTGCTCCGGTTGCGGGTAAAGACACGAATCTGAACTTCAATGATGGAATTACATCAGTTAATATTCAGGCTACGATCGATACCCCAGGGGGAAATACCGCATCCATTGAAGTTCAAACCCCGATATATAATGAAAAATCCAATTATTGGGTGCCCTTTGTTACAGAAGACGGTATGCAGCGATTCTCTGTTTTCACTCCGATGATGGAAGTGAAGATCTATATGAAGGGCCGTTTCATGGTAGATAATCAACCCAGGTACTACCCGGTGTTCTGGGGGTTCATTACAGGCATAGAGGAAAATTTTTCAGGGGGCGTTTGGAAAGTTACACTGAACTGTTCGGACATGCTTCATTGGTGGGGGATGCCGACAATTACGGTTCATCCAACCCCGGCTAGTCAGGTTGCTGCGGGTGGTGGTCCTGCAGCCGGCCAACTTCTAACGCCGTACAAAACCATATTTGAACGGGCCACTCCGTATGAAATTATTTGGCGGATGTTCAAAGACATGGGGATGAGTGATTTCGTATCGCCGACGTGGCTTGTACAGCTGACGCCTTTACAGTCTTTTTATCCTACAAAATTGTTTGAAAAGCAGGTTCAAGGAATCACTGCATATTGGCGGGAGCGTTTTGCGGGTGGTCTCGGCGGATTACTCAAAATGTACGGTTTATCCGGTAATCCAGTAAACAATAAAGGTGTTCGTGAGTACCCAAAAACCGCGGATTCCAATGGGACATCTACGGGAAACTCTAGAGCAAAAAAGGCCGTTCAAAGAGATGACTTGGATCGATTCGATTTGGATATAGCGGAAGATGGTCTGATTAATAAATTTATGCCCTATTTCGATTATAATAACATGGGGACCTTTCAGAGTGCTGAGACGATGACTAAGCTGGATATTGCCACGGAAGTAAAAAACCGGATCAATTTTGAATTTTTCCAGGATTTTAATGGAAACTTCATTTTTAAACCGCCCTTTTACAATATAAATGTCAAAGGTATTCAGCCCTATGAATTTGAGCCGCATGATATAATCAATTGTTCTTTTAATGTGGATTCTGATCAGATTAAAACAGTCATGGAAGTCTCCCTGCCCATGGACGTGGCTTTGAAAAGTTCCGATGTACCCAGAAAACCTGGGTTTTACATGGACGTGGAGCTGACGCAAAAATATGGTGTACGGTATTTTCAGAAAAATTATGACTTTATTCAGAACCCAAATATTGCACGTACCCTTGCAATGGGCGAGCTCGGGACAATTAATGCTTCGGCATATAACGGATCCATAACAGTTCCGGGGCGGCCAGAAATTCGATTGGGGTATCCAATCTATGTACGGCACCGTGATTCTTACCATTATGTGAAATCAATAAACCATACTTTTGATTATGGTGGAAGCTGTACGACTTCGATGAGTTTTATGGGGGAGCGTCGCAGAGCTTTTCGGTTTGTAAACAATAAATGGACCGGGCCTCAGGCAAACCTTGTGTGGCAGTATGATGCTGCTATTTTAAACAAAAAGGATCCCTCTAACCCCCCGGATATCTTTGACCTTACTTCTGATCAAGCCAAGGCTCAGGATCTTATGGAGGGTCTTGCTCCAGGAACTACTCGAGGTCTGTATAAAATCGTCCCAAATGAGAAGATCAAAACGGCTACCCCTGAAGCCCTCCCCTATTCAGATGAATTAGGATACAGGGTTATTGGAGCTTTCTCATACGGTCGTGGAGTGAATCCTAAATTTATTGGTTCTGATGTTTCTGTTCCGGAGACCCCGACGGAAAACATTTCATCCGGGGCAGGTATGGAAAGTGCAAGAATGTCAAGTCTATTCAATTTCAAAGGATCAGTTGCACAGAGCGACGAAGGTATTGTCCCTGGGTATCTTGGAAAAAGTACTAATCTTGTTTCCGGGGTAAAGAAGGATCCTCCTGCAACTGAGAGTACACAGCAAGGAACGGCATCCCAGCCCAATCAGGTATCAACACAAAATGGCATTCAGAATAAAACGATTGACCCGAATAATACCGCTACCACGATAGCCCCTGGTTCAAATTCTCCAAGGGGTAAATCCAACACGAAAACCACCGCAAATATAGGATCACCACAATAATGGCCTTCAGTTCAAATATCTACCATAAAGGGGAGAAACTCCCCGGGGCATTGGATAGGGATCGCCCTTCCCAGAAAATGCAGCGGTATTTTCATATTCGTTTGGGTCGAATTCTTCATGTGAACCCCGACCGATATGAAATGACCGTGGAATGGCTCTTTGAAAATGGAGCCAGAGATAATGTCCCCCTTTCCTTTGCCTATATGGGTCCTGCGGGTATAATTGGTGCTTTTCCGGAAGAGTACAGCATAGGAATTTTTGGTTTCGCGGAGACCGGTGGAACTCCTAAACCTTATTTATTGTCGATGGTTCCATCAGGCCTCCTACATGCAATGGCTCATGATCTAGTACAAATCATGCCAGATGCGATTCCCACTGAAGACCTGAATCAGATCCAGTATAGTCATCGCAGAATGTTCCCTGGTGATATGCAAATGACGTCCCCAGTTGGCGGGGGCCTCTTTATCAATCACAATGTGGAACTTTTCAATGACTACAAGGATGCCATTCTCATACGCAGCGGTGACCGGGCAATCATTCAAACGGCAATACATAACTATCAATTTGCTGACGGGGCGTCTATTGCCTTGGGCCCTGCAGTTCGAAATGCCTCAAATAATCTCTACAATCCCGATGGTACCCTCATTCCTGGTTCCTTTATTACCCCATTTACTACCAAGGATATGAAGGACATCTTCTATGTGACGACGAATGGTGGTACTGGAAAACCGCCAGATCTTAATACGCAGTATTTCACGGAGTACAGGGTTGACGTCGATGATGTAGGAAATGGTCAGCCGGACTTTAACGAGATTAATTCTGAGCAGGCCTCTTTACGTAACCCCGCCGTGTCGATGTATCTGGGGAATATGATAGGGGCGGATCCTCGAGACATCTCAAAGTATGCCCGCCCTTTACGTCCGATTCTATTTAAAAGCCCCTTGGATACGGCAGGTTCTTTTTATCTGGCAACAACCAAGAACCAGAGTGGGATCGACGGGCCCATGATCCTTGGGCTTGCCTGGGCTCTTCAATTTAAGAGCTCAACATTTCTTGGGGTGGATAAAGAGGGCCATTGGCATGTAAACCTGGCTGCGTCCAAGGCCAATCCTCTTGGAACCGGCCGGTCAATGTCGATTCTGGCCCAAGGCAATCTCAAGGAAATCTGGGGCCCGGATGGGGATAGCGGCAACTCTTGGAATTTGACTGCAAAGGGTGGCGTCATCTGGGACCTCGGCGCCCATAATACTACTCGTGGCGGAACGAGTCTTGAGATTAATGCGGCTGGAAGTGTTTCGGAAACCTATGGAAAGAATGATGCTGGTATATCCAAGGTGGAAAAATTCACCGGGGATGTGGTCACGAGTATAGCGGGAAATCAGATAATCACCGATAATGGGATGACCCTGACTGTTCGGGGTCTGAAAACGGAAATTGTGACCGGTTCCGTGTCCAGTACATTTCAGTCGGATTATTCTCAGAACGTGTCCGGGGTAAAGACCGTAACTGTGATGAAGGAAATGCAGGAAAAATTCGGGAAGCAGAAAAAGTCCATTACTCTGGGAAATTATGAGATGGAAGTGACCTTGGGGGACATCAAAAAATCAATCACGGGGGTGGGTGGGTATATGGTCAATTTAACGGCGGGGGACGTGGCACATGATGTTAAAGTGGGGTCAATAAAAAACACCGTTTTGACCGGTTCCTTTAAAACCAGTATTGATGGTGTTGGTGGTATTGAAATGAAGAACTCCGCTACCTCCTTGGCCATGTCCGCCGTTGGTATGGCCACGTTAAAAGGATCCATGCAATCGGTTATTGAAAGCCCTATTGTAAAACTTGGTAATGGCGCACCGTTTGGAGGAGCTATTACAGGAATGCCCGGTATTCCGTCACATCAAGATTTTATTACGGGGGCCCCATTAAAAGGCAGTACAAAAGTGGGAATAGCATAACATGCCTTTAATTCCAACGGCAATGCAGGGTTTGATGCAGGGAAAGGCTGCTTCCAAGAGTATCACTGGAAGTAAGTTTGGGTCCCTTGCATCAGCTATCAGTCAGGCCGCCAGTCAATACATTCTTTCCGCGTCCACAGTCACCAGTACCAACCAGGCCCTCGGTCCTGGTTCAGGGACTCAAATCGGTCGTGTAGTAGGGGTCAACCCATCTGCCATGTCCTCACTTATGGTGGGAAAGGCCGCGGCCTCGGGAATCTCCGGACGAGACACTCAGAAACTATGTGAGTCCGTGGCCTTTGGAGTCTGTAATGCCCTTAATACTGTCATAATGCAGGGGACTATTATAGGGGCTGGACCCGGCAGTGGCACGGGGAAGATCCTCGGGTTGGTTCCTACGATTCTTCAGGGAATCATTGTGGCTCAGTGTGCCGGTAAGGTCATCTCTGGGTCGAAACTCTCTGCCTTGGCCGGCGCCATTGCCTTTGGCATTTGTACGCATATTCTTACAGTAGCCACGGTATCAATAACAGATATCGGTGCCGCAGCCCCGCCCCCGGCCGGGACTGTCACAATACCTACGGCACCAGGAACGGGAAGGTTCGTTTGACCACACCTATCGACAGGATCCTATCCTACCAGGCTATCGATCTCGCCCCTTTTGAAATTCGGGGTGCCCGGTATGGGGCCAATAATGCCACGACTACCAGTCCTGTATTTACTGGCGGTGTGTATAACCCCACTCGAAATATTCAGGACGGGTCTGGATTCTTTCACAGTGATTCGACCTACGTGGATAATTTTTATATCCCATGTTATTCCGATACGTCGGGCATGCGGGTAGGAGACATGCTGGTTGCCGACTCCACCGTATTCACGATTACAGGTCAGCGTGACTCCACCTCTGTGTGGATTGATCCACAACCGAGTTTTTCAGGGGTAACACCATTTGATGCGACCCTCATTAACCGGGAATACTTGATTGAGCCGGATCCAAAGTCCAATGATTTCTTCGGCACGGCTACATTCACCAATGGCAGTGACCTGGTTACCGGTGTGGGTACAACCTGGGGTATTCCCACGGATGTGTCTACTGGAGATTTCATCAAGCACGACGGGTACCAGCAGAATTTCCCTATTAAAACTGTTCTTGGACCCACATCACTGCAACTGACTCGAGGATATAATGGGGATACGACTACGGGGCCCTATACGGCACGAAAAAGTCGTCTTGAACGGCTGCAAACCAGATATGTCCGTAATGAGTTCACATACGACAGCAAAAAATCCCGGTGGGTGTATGATGCTACAACGGCATCCGGAGTTGATACATCCGCTACGCCGGATTATGGTGCAATAACGGATGGCGTCACCGTTTCGTATGTTCCTGCTTTGAATTTGAACAATCCGGATATGATGGAGAAGGCCACGGTATTTTTCAAGACCTTTGCCCAATCTACACAGTTTGATGCCTTTCAATTCCCTTTGCCAACGGTGCCTAATCCGGAGTCGTCCCTGTCCGTTTTGATAAATAATCAGCTCCAGGATAGATATCCTGACGGCAACCGAGACTATATCGTATCATACTCCCCAAATCCGATATGGGAGCCCCCGCTACCCTTTGATCAGCGTCAGGTTGCCAATCTAATGTTCTTAAAAGGGGCCCAGGGTACATTGAATTCATTGACCACGGAGGAAGGTGTCCTGCCATTTCTGGGGTCGGATAATCAGCCCATTTCGGGCATCATGCCCCGATCGGAAATGGTCTACCTGGACAGTACCGTGCAGACATGGCCCACTGATTATGTGGTTGAATACAATTCCGGCATTGGTTCATATGCTGATTTTACAACCAATGAACCTTTGGTGAAGTACGTTGCTGCGGATCGCAGTCTCCTGGTAGATATGGGATTCTCCGTATATCTGGACGGCACCCGGCAGAAGGTCTCTTTCCCTCCACAGGTTGATGACGTTCTTTTGTTTCAGCCTAAATCAGGCAGGTACAAGCCCCGGACCCAGGATCGCCCGTCGGCCGGCCAAGAGTACATCTTTAATTACATGGTCGATGGCACGTCTATCAGGAACAAGACGCTGAATCTAATTCCAGGCCAGACGACTTTCCGAACGGAATTCTGGCCGGTGAAACGAGATTCCGTCATGATTCAAGATGGAACCAACGTCCTGTTGGCTGACGATGATTTTCATATCAGTTACCAAACGGGCATGGTGACCCTGTTCAATCCTGCCGGAGCCGGCCCATTTTTAATTTCATACATCCCGACATCCCAGCAGATTAACGGCATGTCCTATGACGGGACCACTTCGATCTGCACGGCCTATCAGACGAATGCTTCCGTTCAATCCGCATCATCGTTTACAGTATCAATTTACGATACACGGGTGGATCTGGCTGCTTCATACTCCGGGGTGGTGTCTGTTTATAATGCAACAAGAGATGCGACCTATAATATTTCCGGGGTATATGTAAACGGTCAGATGGTTACATTGGAACAAGATGCAACCAACCTGGCCATTGGCATGGGCTCTCATGATGACATTCAGGTATCCTATAAATTTACCTCGGACAACCTGCAGTTTGCCCCTGTAACGGTGAATTACTTCTCCCTCCCTGGTGGTACCAATCAGGTCATTTTTGAAGGGGTGGATGCAACAGCCCAATTCCCGGCCGGGTGTATTCTGGGTCTGCAGCAGCCGGATGCTCAAATCAAATATCTTTTTTTCATTGATTCTGTTTCATACCAGGATCCAGATACTGCGGTTACTCTGCGGACGCAGATCCCTGAACAGATGGTCAATCCCATTATTACGGTCTCTGACAGTACCGTGACATTTCTGCCGGTGCCCTTGTCCGCGGAACCCGTCATTTCCGGGGTGGCCTTCCTGCAATTCAAAGGTCCAAATATTCACCGGATTTTCCGTCGTGATACGGTAATCAAAATCGGGGATTACGTTTATGCTGTAGCTGGAACCTCTTATGATCATGCCAATCGAATAACCACGGTACAGCTGGCGTCAAAAGTCGTTGTGGATGTGACAGATCCGGTATCCTTGGCATCCCTTGAATATAGTGATCAGCCTTTATATGCTTCTGGAGAGACCGATCTTAATCCTGTTGACCCCATCATTTCAGTTATTCCTCAACCGGGTCTGATTTTAAATACAGACGGAACTTCCCAAATTTCATTCTTTGTGGATTCATCTGCTTTATATGTGCAGGGGCAGGTATTCCCGTTTGACTCATCAACAACCCTTTCAGATATATCATCCGGATTATCTGTAATACCTAATGTTCAGGCCCTTGTATGGGAACCCCTATGGCCGAGCCGGAAACTGGCTCCCACGGACGGGGTTAAATACTTCTGGAAGGATTCAAGTGCTCTGCTTTATGTGGGCCGAGAACTTCGGTTTAATGGCACAGACTATACGTCATATACGTTGACCCCAATCAACGGTATTCTTCTTGACCATGGTCTTGTTGAGGGTGATCGGCTGAACCTTGATTATATGGGTCAACGGTTCATGGGGGATACTACCACATCCTTTTCTTTGAATTATTTCACGAGTCTTCCGCAAAAGTCTAAAGTCGTAGCATCCTATGAATATGACAATCTGGATCAATTTTACATACAAGCTTTAAGCCGGCGGGACTTTTTTAATCTGGTATCGGCGCCGCGGCTTAAAGAAGAAGCCAAGCAACTGAATGGTAATGTGGGTCAGGGTGGCGAGGTCGCGGGCGATGAAAATTCGGGCAACTCCTCTGGGGGCCTGGCAAATGATGAATACCGCCGTAAGGATGCGGAGATTGAATGCCGGGTATTTAAAGACATTTATGATTTCTTCTCCAATAGGGTTTATGCTTACGGATTGGAATTCTGGGCTGCGGAAGGTCTGAAACTGTTCAACAATGACGGCATGTTCACAAATGCTCAGCAACTCCAGGCCACCAAGGTCTATAATCGGATATTCGCACAGACGGATTATACCGGAATGCCCCCACTTCGTTGTAATCCTTTAACTGGGGAAATGCGGACAAATGCAGCTCTCTTTACCAACGGCTCCTTAGATGTTTATGGTATAGGGACCAACTGGAGCCAGCAATTGACCAATGGGGATTTTATTGGCCGGGGGACTTCCAATAAGCGGTATGAGATCAATCAGGTTCTCTCCAATACTCATATTCAACTGGTAGACTCGTTCACGGAACCATCAACGACGGATACAGATAATGGGGAACTTTTTGCTGCATCCACTCTTTATCCTTTCTACGATGATGATGGGCATCTTGGGGCAAAAGTAAATGGTAACCGATCAAACAATTTTGGACTTAGCATTACAGGGGACGAGTTTAATGTGTATGTGGACGGAGTCCTAAAAAGCTACACGTTCTCTTATCCGCTTGCCCCGCCTCTTCCGGATCCTATGAGCATAATGCTGTGGTATATGTTCTCGCCGCCGCAGTTGACCGGACCGCAGATTGCCAGCACACTGACCTCGGCAATAGGGGGTATTAAAATATCCTATGAGCCTATACTAAGTCCTGCGGATCCCTACGGATATAAGACGGCATTGGTTATTCGGTCGGACAGTACCGTTAATTCTTTAATCATAGGGTCGGGGTCGGCCAACAAGAAACTGGGCTTTACTCCAGGGGCAACTTCCATTGGGAACCTCGATCGTACCGGCCAGAATCCTGAATCTGCCCTGTTGAAGCTGGAACATGACCATATGATGGGTACGGTGGCGGGGTATTCTTTGAATGAATATCAGGACATGTTCGCAGTAATTGAAGCTGGGTTTCCGGATCGTCTGAACCGTCTTAACTTTTTGACCCAGGTTAATGAAGCCCATTCGCATATTGTAAAAGAAGCAAATCTCACTGCTCTGGAACTTGATCGACTCCAAAAAGAAATCACGGCCACTGAAATAATCATGCAGGAGCCATCGATTACTCCAAGTTATGGGGACGCTACACTGGCTCATGACAATGCCGTAGCCATGTACAATGCCACGGTGCCGGCCAATGCGTATAACTGGTCCATTGCAAATGACTGGGAAGGGAAAAACGGGGATTGGCAGTGGGCCCTGGATTTCGATAGCACTCGTCAATTCATTGCGGGCATTGGCGCTTCTAGCATTGGGGTAGATCACACGGGTGCGGGTATAACACCTATTGATGGTCAGTATTCTTTCATTCTTGAAGTCCCCGCTGGGTACGACCGTAGAATTCTCAATGCAACAATAGATTCCTTTGATTATTCTCCACGGGTTTATAGTGCCACGGATAATACAGAGTTCAATGGCACATGGTCAATGATGGACGTGCCCTATCAGTATAGTGCGACCAATCAGGCCCGGTTCAATCTGGATGAGTCGTCCGCTTTGTTTTATATCATTCAAGATTCATTACGACCCGATCCTACTTGTTATACAGTACCTACAAGTTTGGGATTATTCTGGGTAGAGGATGAAGGTTCTGTAACTAAAACATTCCCATTTACCACTTACCCAAAGCTGGGGGATTTGACCCGGGCGATAGATGCTGTCCCTGGATTCGGTATATACAGCACCCCCAACGCATCTTGGTATGATTACACCAATCTTACGATAACATCAGGATTTGCCAGGTTTAATGTTCAGATTAATGCGGGCTCCCAGTCCCCGGTATTTGAGATGGTTTTTAAGCCCAAATATCACTCTGATACGGCCCAACTGGTGTTGAGTGATACAACGTATAATCTGGGGTCTTATCCAACACTTGGAAGTATCATATCAGCGCTACCTCCGGGATACACTCTGGTTAATTCTATTGCTCCAGACTTCCCTTCGGGGCCTTTCCAGGTGATAGATGGTATTGTGGCAACGGGCCTGCCTGGAACGTCCATTTACATGAATGCCCCTTCTTCCGTGTTCAATGTAAAATTCGATCTTGGTAATCCTCAGTATGAAGTAACGGGTAGCGGTGTGAATCTGTATTGGACTGATAATGGTGCTCCGCAGATTCTATCTGCATTCTTCCCTGTAACCATTGGGGCCCTGGCCTCTGCCTTAACCAGCCCGGGTTTCATGCCGGTATTACCTGGGTTTTTATCCGCAAATTATACCTACGGTACCATTCCTGTTGTGGCAGTGTCTCCGGTGCCCGGACCAGGAAGTCCAGTGACCCTGATGGCCGGCCCGAACAGCCCGCTGATGAGCATCTGGACCACGGACACAATCCGGGCGTTGTCCATAGACTCCACAGCCCTTCGTATTGATTGTAATGCGGGTACGTTTGAATATCTTTATGCATCCTATCCGGACATTAATGATATCGTTTACGAATTGACCCATATTCCTAACCTTCATGTAAATCTGCTTTATGACAATCAATCCTATGTGTATGGGACTCTGCAGCCTCAGTCGGGGACAATAAGCAATATTGCCCCGGGAACGCAGATCAATTTTGGGGGTATGGCTCCTGTCCTGACCTTGGCCTTCAATGCATCCAATCCGGCATTCCAGACAACTCTAACCAATCTTGTTCTATCCTATACGGATGGAACCTCTTTACGTACGATCTCCAAGGCATACAGCACTTATCCATTAATTCAGGACATGACCAATACCATCTCTGCGGAAGCGGGGTGGGATGCCAGTCTGACGTATGCTGCGGGGCTTTATTCGTACAGTTCCCTGAAGGTACAGGGAACCACATCAGTCAGCGGGTATACTCCTGTCCCCCTCCGCAATACCGCGGAAGCATTGACGGTATACACGGCGACCCCGACTTTTTCATCAAATGTCACGGGAATTACGATCACTCTTCCCGGGCCGACGAATTATCCGTTTTCATATGCGACATACCCCACGGTCAATTCGTTAAGCAATGCTATAGGGAATACCGTTCCGGGAGTGGATGCCTCTCCCGTGTATAATCCCGCCTATGCCTTCGGTCATCTTGATACTACCTCCGGATCTATTTCAGCATCGGGGACTTTCATTCACTTTGATTCGGCGTTACCCGGGCCTTTGTTTACCGTGTACTTTGATATGACCAATCAGAGCTATCGGGTGGATTCTTCTGGGTTGAATATTTATTGGAATGAGCGCACGGATTATACTGGGGTTTCTTTACCATATACCGATTACACGACTGTTCTGTCCATGAAGAATGCGATTAATCAAATCACAGGATTGGATGCTACTGGGTCCCCCGTATACAATTCCAGGCGTTCGAGGGCTTTCTTG